>TBL_comb47_HYPODRAFT_10002070_pt1 | contig 25118 bp, 16 predicted proteins | sample TroBogypolimnion_40_FD_10682 | JGI IMG/M metagenome (IMG submission 10682)
CGGCGGAACAGGAACGGCACGGACAGGAGGATTTCGCTTTTCACCGCCTGTTATTGTCTTCTTCCGGCAATGTGGTGCTGGAGGCATTTTCCAGTCTGCTGGAAACGTTTTTCCGGCGTTTGAAGGGAAATCCGGTCACGTTGGACGAGACCCGGCGCGCCGACGCGGAACATCTTCAGCTCGTCGAGGCGATACATGACAATAATATCGATCTGGCGCGCGGATTAATGCGGCGGCATCTTGCCGGGCGTTATTTATCACTGGGATGATGCGGATTAAGCATGTATGGTCCGGTTTGTTTTAAATATATGGAATTATATAACGTTATTTTATGTTTTTAACATTAAAGGATTACGAAAATGTTGAAGTTTAAAGGTTTGGTGGCGGCGGCTTTCACCCCGATGCAGCCGGATGGTTCGATTGCGCTGGACAAAGTTCCGGAGATGGTGGATTATGCGGTGCGGCACAAGCTTTGTGCGCTGTTTGTTAACGGCACCACCGGTGAATTCGCGGCACTGTCCATTGAAGAACGGTTCCGCCTGGCGGAAGCATATTTGCATGCCGCCGCGGGAAAGTTGCCGATAATTGTTCATGCCGGATCGGCTTCAGTTGAAGAGTCGGCGCGTCTGGCGCGTCATGCGCGTGATAATGGCGCGAATGCGGTAGCGGCGCTGGCGCCGTTCTATTTCCGTCCCGGCGATATCCGGGCGCTGGCGGAGGCGTTGAAAACAATTGCCGGCGCCTGTGCGCCGCTGCCGTTCTATTTTTATCACATTCCATGTCTGACCGGAGTGAATTTCCGGGTTTACGATCTGCTGCCATTATTGCTGGAGGAAATACCGAATTTTGCCGGAGTGAAGTTCACGCACGAGGATTTAATGGATTACCAGCGGTCGGTGGATTTCGCCGGAGACCGTGCGCAAATCATGTTCGGGCGGGATGAAATTCTGCTTGCCGGACTGGCATTGGGAGCCGAAGCGGCGGTCGGCAGCACTTACGGTTTTGCCCCGCGCATTTATCATCGAGTGCTGGATGCGTTCGCGGCCGGCAACCTGAGCGAGGCCCGGCAATGGCAGGAACGCAGCCAAACCCTGATCAGTTTTCTGCCGCGGTACGGTTTCGCGGTTCAGAAGTTGATGATGAAAATGGCCGGGGTCGATGTCGGCCCGGCGCGGCAGCCGGTGACGAATCTGACTCCGGCGCTGGCGGAGGAGTTCCGCATCAGTTTAGAGCAGGCAAAATTACTGGATCTGCTCGGTTAATAACGTAAATCGAGGAACAAAAATGATTATCAAGCACAAAGTCAGTTGTGATCCGAATGTTTACGAAGCCTGGCCGGATGTGGCGCTGACCAGTTCCGGCAAGCTGGTATGCGTGTTCTCCGAATGCACTCATCATTGCAACCGCGATTATACCCGGATCGTGACCGTGGAGTCATCTGACCGGGGCCGTACCTGGAGCGCCAAACGTCCGGTCACCGAAGGTACTGAAGGCCTGGATTATTACTACAACTGCGCCCGCATCAAACTGCTTCGCGACGGACGCCTCTGCATTGTTGTGGATCGCCTGGCTGCCGGCGGCGAGGAAAATACTGCCGAGCGCGCCGTCAACCTGCTCTATTTCTCCTCCGACGATGGCGCCACATGGAGCCAGCCCTTCACAACACCGTTAAACGGCATCGTTCCGGACAAACTGCTGGAACTCAAGTCCGGACGCTGGATTCTGGCCGCTCATCATCCGCAGGATGGTTTCCTAACGCAATTCATGCGCTATTCCGACGACCAGGGCAAAACCTGGAGCGAACGGATTACGGTCGGCAGCCGGCACGGACTAAATCTCTGCGAAACCTCAATTATTGAATCGCCGGACGGTACTCTTGTCAGTTTCATGAGGGAGAATTCACTTAAAGGACTGCCTGCATATAAGGCCATATCGCACGACAGCGGATGTTCCTGGGGGCCGCTGCATGAATATCCCATCCTCGGCTGCCATCGTCCGGTTGCAGGTTTTCTGAAGTCGGGGGAACTGCTTGTGACCTGCCGCTTTCAGCCTTCCGCCTGGATATTCCCGCCGCGCGACGGGTTTGGCGGTTTCAAGGGCGGCTGTCAGACAACGCTTGCGGTTCTGGCCGATCCGGCAACCTCTTTCCAGGAGTCCGACAACGCGCAACTGCGCATGATGCCGCTGGACTTCGACAGATCGTTGTATTCCGACACCGGTTATACCGGCTGGGTGCAGTTTGCCGACGGCGAGATTTATGTGGTCAACTATATTGTTGACGACGCTTACGACAGCGCTCAAATCAGAGGGTATTCGTTTTTCCCTGAAGAGTTCGTAATACGATACAAATAAACATCTGCCGCTGGATGATTATGCTTTATAATGACCGCTGCGGGAAGCGTATATTATTAGATTTTTTTGTCGTCTCATTGATTTACATGTTGACAAAACGAAATAAAACACTATAATCAATATACAGTATCAATTGTATTACAAATAAAAGTTGACACGCGCCAGTTGGCAGTTGGCATTAAAGGCAATATAAAAAGGCTTAAGGAGACAAGGCAAATGAAGACGCGACGCGGGCAAAATTTCACACTCATCGAACTCCTCGTGGTGATCGCGATCATAGCGATTCTCACCTCAATGCTGCTGCCGGCGCTGAGCCGGGCCAGGGAATCCGGCAAGCGGGCATCCTGCTCATCCAACATGCGCCAGATATATCAAGGCGCCTTTATGTACGTCAACGACTGGAGCGGCTGGCTGCCGCAGGCAGGCGGCAATGCCCAGCACATTTACTTTATTGATCAGTATCTGAAAACGCGGTTGACTGGAGCTTTTACCGACGATGTCAGTACAATGCTCTTAATGAGCAGCCAGAAAGGCACATATTTCTGTCCGTCATTAAGCGAACCGCAAGGTTCTCCGTGCTGGGCAGGCGGTGCGACCACGGCGCCCTATTATATCTCAAATTATATGGCGACTGGCGCATACGGCAATGGGAATCTAATTGACAAAACCGGCGGCTGGGGTTACAATACCGTGAGCTGGACGTGGATGCGGCGTCTGGATTACATAAAAAACAATTCACCTATTCTTGTAGAAAAAAATTGGAATTCAGTGGCGGGTTCATCGCCGAGACAATTCTATCAGTGCAGTATCGCCACCTCGGACGCCACTTCCTTTTCCTCATACGCCAACAAGTATGGTCCTGGCTGGAACCATGCGACGTCAGCCAACTTCGTGTTCAAGGACGGACATGTCCAATCCTATACATATAGTGGTCGTGTTCTTTTCGATACTAACTACATTCCGACGAAATAACAGAAACGATCAATATTCTGGAAATATATAAATGACGCAAATCAAGCGAATCCTTTGTTGCGGAATTTTCGTTGCCGGACTGATGACAGCCGGCGTGTCGCAAGGCGGCAATCTGCTCTTCAACTCCAGTTTTGAACTTGGCGACAAAGGGTATTCCGGATTGCGCCGCTGCAGGGTTGACGATAAAGGCCTTTATAAGTATTCCGGCCCGGCCTGGGTTGTGGACAGCACGACGGCTAAATATGGCAGCAACTCAATCCGTCTGGATAATCCGGATGCGGATCTGGTTCGCTTCTGCTCGCATGAATTTGCTGTCGTTCCCGGCAGATTATACACTGCGTCTTTCTGGGCGAAAAGCGACCGTGAAGACTTTCCGTTCAGGGTCTCTTTCAATGCAATACCCTGGATTCCCGGCAAAAGCGATGCAGTCGGCCTGCGTGTCGGCACAGGAGCGGGGCAGGGAGTTTTTAAGGGCGTGGCAGGCAGGGAGTGGAAGCGGTTCTCCTTTGCATTTACGCCGGACTTGAGCTATGTGGACAGTTACTACATTAATTTTGAGACAGGACGGGCGTGGGAGAAGCTGGGACTTTTTGAGAACACCGGGCGTTTTACAACGCCGGGGACGCTCTGGCTCGACGGCATGCAGGTTGAAGAAGGCGCGCTTCATGACTACGCCCCCGCTGCTCCTGTCGAAGTCGCCGTCTATGCTCCGGAAATTATAGAGTCGCCGGACTCTTTCGCCGGAGAATTGAAGGCGATAGCGTATAATTCATCTGTAAACGACTTTAAAGTAAGTCTTCAGCTTTTTGACAGACACTACCGCAAAACGCTTGAGACGGCAGATTATAATTTAGATTTGAAGGCCGGCCGGGTTCTGACCGGAAAAATCTCATTTAAATCAGAAAAACTTGGCGCATTTGAGATCATAACTTCGCTTTCAGATGCCGCAACCGCTTATAAATCAATGGCGGTAGTCGCACGGGTTAATCCTCCGCTAAAAAGCGGAGACGGGAAATTCACGTCAGGCTCAACAGGTTCAATCGACGGAGTGTACGGGTATGATGACGGCGCCGGAATACCGACCTTTGCGGATGCCATCGGAAATCCAGTTGAATGGGAGAGAACTTTGCATCTGCTGAACAGTCCCGTGTGGAGGTGCTGGGATACGAGTTTTCTGGAATGGAGTCAGATTGAGCCTGAACAAGGGCGTTTCAACTGGAACAAAAGCGACCGCGCTGTCGAATTGGGAGAACGGCTGGGCATCAAACTGATTCCTGTAATCGGCTCTTATCTTTTTAATAAAAAGAACACCCCCGAATGGGCAAGACAGCGGGACAGACTCGGTCATCCGGAAGGCAGCGAATTCCCGGAACTTGCAGAAGCCGGAGGGAAGATAATTCCCAAAACGAACCTTCCGCGCCTTGAAGATTGGGGCGCATACATAAGAGCGATTGCAACCCGCTATAAAGGCAGGATATACGCCTACGAAATATTCAACGAACCTTACTTCAATATAACCGCCGCCTATTATGTTGAGTATCTTAAAGTCGCCTGTGAAGAGATAAAGAAGGCTGATCCGGACGCCATAGTATTTGGCATATGCTCCACGGAAGACAAAAACGCCATGATGAAAGAATTCCTGCAGAAATGTCTGCGCCTCGGCGCCGGAAAATACTGTGACATCATTACAATCCATCCGTATGCGGGAAGCATGGACGACTCAGCGCCGAATTCAGCAATGGACGCCATCAAAGGGATACAGGCGGCGATAAAGACGGAAACCGGTTCCGACAAGCCCGTATGGGACGGAGAATGTTATTTCCTGCGTTCCCAATGGGACCCCGCCGTCAATGCCTTTTACGGATGGGATGACTCTGCAATTGCCAGACGGCATATTGTGGACATGGGAGAAGGGCTTGCCGGCTCAACCCCCACCCATGTATATACTCTCTTTAAAAGTGAAATTCATCCCGGGAACTTCTATACGAATACCGGACGGGTGGATGCAAGACTGCAGCCGTCGGAAAAGTTCGCCGTTTTCAACGCCACCGGCAACATGCTCAATGGCGCCAGTTCAATTAAACGATTCCAATTTCCGGGAGTAATGTGTTACACCTTCAAGAACCACGGTAAAATATGGACTGCCATCTGGAGCCTGAAACACTGCGGAATAGCCGGCATCACAACTCCCGAGGGATGTAAAATTAATGTCTATGACGTCTTCGGCAATCCGATAAACATGAATACCGCGCATGCGGATATCGAACTTGACCGCAATCCGCGCTATGTGGAATGGAACTTCGACGGCATTTTCTCCGGGCTGTTCAATGAAAGGCCGACGCTTAAGGAGCAGGAGTCTGTCATCAAGGCGGTGGAGAAGACGGGAGTGTTCATAATCTCAAATACAAGCCTCTTCCGGAAAAATGGGAAATGGAACGTTTCGGTTTCACTCTTAAACTCCGGAGTTTCAACACTGTCCAATGTCAAGCTGAGCATAGTCTCCCCGGCCTTTGAAACCGCACTGAAACCGGTCATTTTCGAAAAAATGGAGTCAGGCAGAACCGAGACAGTGGAAGTCCCGGTTGAGCTGAAACCAGGAACTCTGGAGGCAGGCGTCAGCTTCACGATTGAAACCCTGGGACGGACAATAGAATCAAAAACCGCTCTGCACCCTGTGGAGTCTCTGGATGTCTACAAAGGAATGATGTCCGCTTCCATTCCGATATCCCGCACGGTTGCCGGCAAAATCGACTCCGCAGATGACATGTCTGCCAGTTTTCAGGCCGGCTATGAAGAAGGAGACCTGCTGATTAACGTGAAAGTCCGGGATAATATCAAAAGCGGTAAGTCAGCGTCAGCCATTAAAGACGGGATTGACAAACCTTTTGACGAAGACTGCGTAGAGTTATTTATCGATGCAATGCCGCTCAATGCGTCAAGCCCGCATTACTACCAGATATTTGTGTCGCCGCACAGGCCGGAGGGCGCCAGGGTGAAAAGCAAATTGAAAGTCAAGGAGACAGTCAGGGAACTGCCGGATGGTTACGAAGTCGATATGCGTATAACGCTCGGGCCGCAAGCCGTCCCGCGCATGCCGTTGCTTCAAGGAAATATAATCAGATTCGACATCGCAATAGATGATTCGGATTCAGACAGCAGAAAATCCCAGACCGTCTGGTCCGGCCTGGCAAACAACTTCCAGGATCGCAGCGGACTCGGAATCCTGCGCTTCAAGCAGACCGCGCAGGTACGCATTGATATTAACACCAGAGGCGCCGATGGCAAACCTTACAGGCCGCGCAACGGAATCAATGATTCTGTCGGGCCTGATTGGAGAACGTTGTCTTTCAGCTACATCCCTAAAGAAACCGGCACGGTGGAATTGCAGTTTCTAAGCGGTTTCCGTGATCATTGCTGGGTTTATTACCGGAATATAAAAGCCGAAGGAGCGACACTGGCGAACGGCGATCTTTCAAAACTTGATTCCAGTGGCAATCCGACCGGATGGAAGCTTGACGGAGCCTGTTTAATAAAAGACAACGGGTTCAATTGTCTGAAAGTTAACCATGATAAACCTTGTGTCGGCTGGATGCAGGTCGAGTCTGGAAAGCCTGTCACTGTCAGTTATGAAGCTCGCGCTAATGACCCGCCGGAGCCGGTGGAGTCTATTCAGAAAACAGACGTAAAAACTAAATAATTCACGATACGATGGAAAACTAGAAACAGTTCGTTAATCTGATTAAAACTGAAGATAACGACAGGCTGCGGGATTCTATAAAAACATAATGGGAATTAAAAAAATGCTAATTATTTCAAAAAGTCAACGGAGAACGGCGAAGATAATTCTGCTGCTGACAGCAACGCTCATCATGTCCATAGTTGCAAGCGGTGCACGTCAGCGTGAAAATACGGAATGGGATATTTCTTATTGTTACAATGTCAACGATAACAAACTTCCCCGCGTACTTCTTATCGGAGATTCAATATGCAACGGATATCAGGAGTTCACTCGCGACGAACTGACCGGCACGGCATATGTTTCATTCTATGCAACATCGAAATGCGTCACCGACCGTTCATACCTTAAAATGCTGTCTTATATCCTCGACGAATATGATTATTCCATCATCCATTTCAACAATGGCCTGCACAGCCTTGATACTGACCGCGCCGAATGGGAGACCGGGTTGCGCGCGGCGCTGAAACTGCTCAAGGAAAAAGGCAAAAGCGCGAAAATCATATGGGCTTCGTCAACGCCGCTCAACTCCCCCGCGCTCACGGAGAAGGCAAAGGAATTGAACGCAATTGCCGATAAAGTAATGAAAGAGAATAAAATCCCTGTAAATGATCTTTTTGCGCTTATGGATCCGATGAATCGCGCGGTGTACTGGACGGACACTTTCCATTATAATAATGATGCGAAAAAATTGCAGGCTAAGAAGGTCGCCGGAGCTATACACAACATGCTTGATGCAAAGAAGACAAACGCTGCGTCAGATATCAGACCGGACACGGTTTCAGTTCCGGCGAACGTGGTCAACAATCCCGGCTTCGAAGATGCGGGCGGATGGAGCCTGCACCCGCCGGATCCGTCAAAAGTGTCATTTGAATCTGCCGGCGAGAACCCTCATTCCGGAAAAATGGCGGCAAAGATTACTGTAAAGGCTGGCGGCGGAGAGTTCTATCAGCAGAACCCGGCGCTCCCCAAAGGTTCCATCTGCATGGTGAAATACTGGGCACGCGCAGAAAAGCCGGCGAAGATGAAAGCCTATGTGCGCACACGGAAACCGCCGTATAATTTATACGGAGAGAACACCGCCGAGCTGGGTACTGACTGGAAGGAATACAGCGTGGAAATTAAAGCGCCGGATGATTATCAGGCGGACAAACATGTATTATTCTTCACCTTTTCATCGCCCGGCATATATTGGCTCGATGATGTGAGCATCACAAAAAAAGAATAGCTTTTAATCAAAATGGAGAATAAAATGACCACAGACGGCATTGTCCAGCGGAAAATGAACAGCAACTCAAACATGAACTTTCATCACATCTTAAGAATCTATATACCTGAATACGCTTTTGAAAGCCGGATTGAGGATGTGCTTAACTATTGCCGGCGTACCGGCTGCGGGGAAGTTTTGCTGTTTACTTCGTCCTATGACATGGAACCTTCGTTTAAACCGCTGGACGAGGTCAGAGCTTACACTGAAAAGGTATTGAAGCCGGCCGCTGACCGGTTGTTGAACGCAGGAATTACAGTGAGCGTGAACGTAATGCAGACTCTGGGCCATATTTATTTTCCGGAAGAAATGCAAAAGGATTTCCCTTTCCAGCGCCGGATTTCTAAAGATGGCGCCGTAAGTCATGCCGGAGCGTGTCCGCTGTGTAAAAACTTACAGCAATGGGTGTGCGACAGTTATCGGATTTATGCTGAATTACAACCTGCCGCCCTTTTTATCGATGATGATTTTCGTACAGAAATGGACGGATTGTCGTGTTTCTGCGAAATGCATCTGGGAAAAATGTCTGAACGTTGCGGACGGCCGGTAACGCGGGAAGAGGTCGTTGCCGCGATTTACAATAATAAATGGCCAGTTCCAGAACTTAGAAAATTTTATTTTGAAGCCACGACTGCCGGGTTTGCAAATTTGGCGGCAAAAATCCGTTCGGCGGTCAAATCAGTTTCTCCGTTAACGAGACTGGGGGTAATGACCGCAAACTGGCCGTCAGGTGCGTCAGGAATCGACTGGGATATTGTTTTGCAGGCTATGTCCGGAGATGAAATTCCTCTGGTCAGGCCGCAGATCGCGGCGTATTCTGAAGGCTCTATCAGGGATTTGTCCATAGCCTTTATGAATCCAGATCGTTTTCGGGCGGTATTGCCGGATCGTGTGGAATTCTGGCCGGAAATTGAAAATTATCCATTTACCGCATATTCAAAATCGGCACGGTCAACTGTCGCCCAGATGTTTTCGATGATTATGAACGGGTTCAACCATCATGCGCTGGACTTGTTCGATTTTTTTGATCAGCGCTTCGAGGAGCATGAAACCCTGATTGGAATTTTGGAGCAGCGGAAAGTTTTTTTCCAGGCGCTTCATGCACTTATCCCGGAAGGAAGCCGTGCTTATGGCATCAAGGCTTGCGTTCATAAAGATGCTCTACTAGTCAGGCGTTCACAAGACGACTGGTACGGCGGCCGTAATCTGGCTAATTTCATCACCAATATGGGATTGCCGCTGACTCATTCCGGAGATTCTGACTGGCAGTTACTGTGCGGTGATGATATTCTTGCGTTCAATGACGCCGAACTTGACGCAATCATGTCAAAGGGCGCATTAATGGATGCGACTGCGGCTGAAGCGCTGGCGCTGCGCGGACAATCTGAACGTATTGGTGTAAGAGTTGGCGATTATATTCCGTTTGACCAGTTGGGATATGAAGAATTTAACTGGCCGGAAGCGGCAAAGACACAAATGGGGAGGAGCTTTCCTCTGCGGCTGTTCCTTGGCGGCAAACCGGATTGGCGCAAACTAATACACTGCGGAGGAAAAAGCATCTCGGCTTCCGTTATTCGTAATTTCAGGCGGCAGGAAATTTGTGACGGCATGATATTAACTGAAAATGCAGGAGGAGAACGTTTTGCGGTATTGGCATTCAGTCAGCAGTCATCGCGCCGTCTTGTGGAAAACCGCTTGCGTGCCGATCAAGTCCGTCATGCGCTGGAATGGATTGCGCGAAAAACATTGCCGTTTGCAGTGACGCCGAAAACTCCTTATTTGTGGCCGATCGTCAACCGGACTGTCGAGGACAAATGGATTGTCGGTATTATCAATCTCTCGACTGACCGCATTGAAACGATTACGGCCATTATCGAAGAAAATTTATCCGCCGGAACTTTAACGCTTTTGACCGGCGAGGGGGCGCGGTCTCCGGTTGCAGTCAAAATAATCGAACAAAATGACCAAAGAGTCATATGTGAAATCCCATGCAGTCTTGAACCATTGGAATATGTGGTATTGATATTTGAGCAGTAAACGGATTAATGAGTTTTAAACAGCAGTTAATGACATTATGGTGTTGTCGTGCTTGCTGCTATTAATCAAGAAAACATGGTTTCGGAGTTATCCGCAGCCGAACAGCAAGCCGCGGTAAAAAACAGATTAAGAGAACAGGCAGATTTTTCGGACAAAGCAGTAAAAGGAATCAAAATGGAGAAATTACGTTTCCGCCAGATACATCTGGACTTTCATACTTCAGAGCATATTCCGGGAGTTGGTTTGAAATTCGATAAAAAGCAATGGCAGGATAAGCTCCTGGAGGCGAGGGTCAATTCGATCACCTGCTTCTCGCTCTGCCACCACGGCTGGAGTTATCATCCGACCAGGTTCGGCAGGATGCATCCGCATCTGAATTTCAATCTGCTGCGCGCTCAGATGGACGCGTGTAAGGAAATTGATATCAACGTTCCGGTCTATCTCTCCGCCGGACTCAATTATACGGCCTGGCATGACCATCCCGAATGGCATGAACTTGACGCCGCGGGCAGAAGCGGCAATCCGCTTGAAGCCGGACTCCGCAAAATCTGCCTGAATTCGCCGTATCTTGATTACCTCTGCAATCTCATCGGCGAAGCCGCCGAAATGTTCCCGGAAGCAGACGGCATCTTTATGGACATTGTCGGCCAGGGGCAATGCTGCTGCAAATGGTGCATGGCAGACATGTTCAAAGAGGGACTTAACCCGGAAAGCGAAGCCGACCGGATCGCGTTTGCCAGACAAACTGTGATGAAATATTACTCCCGTGCCACCGAAGCCGCCCGGCTGCATGATCCCGCCATGCGCATTTTTCACAACAGCGGCCATATCCAGTGCGGCAAAACCGGCATCCTCAAGTATTTCAGTCATCTGGAACTTGAATCGCTGCCAACCGGCGGCTGGGGTTACGATCACTACCCGCTCTCGGCGGCCTACGCCCGCAAACTCAATTTAGACTTTCTCGGCATGACCGGTAAATTTCATACGACCTGGGGAGAATTCGGCGGATTGAAGCATCCGAACGCCCTGCGTTACGAATGCGCGACGATGCTTGCCCACGGCTCCAAGTGCAGCATCGGCGATCAGCTTCATCCAAATGGCAAACTTGACTACAGTACCTATCAGATCATCGGTGACGCCTATCGCGAAGTGGAGGCCAAAGAACCCTGGTGCGACGACGTCACCAGCGCTGCCGCCGTGGCCATTCTCTCCAGTACCGCCGTCAACGGACGCTCAGGACGCGGGACCGGAGAATCTTACAGTGAAACCGGCGCATCCCGACTGCTGCTGGAAGGGCATATTCATTTTGATATGATTGATCAGAACATGGATTTCAATGCCTGTCAGACGCTAGTCCTGCCGGACGACATTCCGGTTAATCCAGAACTCCAAGTTAAACTAGAGGCATTTCTTAGTAACGGCGGCAAGCTGATCATGTCCGGAGCCAGCGGCATGAAGCCAGACGGGGCCGGCTTTGCTATTGATATCGGGGCAACTCACCACGGCCTCAGTCCGTTTCAACCCGATTACGTGCTGCCGTCACCGGAAATACGTCCGGATTTCGTCAAGACCCCGGTAGTGATGTACCATCCGTCGCAACGGATTAAAGTTACTGGAGGATATTCGCTTGGGCAGATATTCGATCCATATTTCAATCGTACCTATCAGCATTTCTGCTCGCATCAGCATGCGCCTTGTCAGGAACAGGCATCCGGATTCGACGCTGGAGTTATGACCGGCAGCATTCTCTATTTCGCCCACCCGGTCTTCACCATTTACCGTGCTTATGGCGCGGTCGTGTATAAAGAATATATCCTTAACGCCATCAGTCGCTTCCTTGGCGAGAAAATTCAGCTTCGCACTAATCTGCCGTCGCAAGGCCGGGTAACGCTGATGGAGCAGCCGTCGCAAAAGCGCTATATACTTCACCTGCTCCATGCTAACACTATTCTCCGCGGCGGCAGCATGGAACACTATTCCAGTCCGTATATCCGACCGACCAAGCCACTCGAAGTGGTGGAAGAACTAAATCCGGTTCACGATGTGAAAGTAGATATTAAAACAGCCAGGCCGATCCGGCGGGTGGCGCTGGAGCCGCAGGGGCGCGAACTGCCGTTCGAGACGCTGCCCGGCGGACGGATTACTATTGACGTCGGCTCATTTACCTGCCACCAGATGGTTGTGCTGTACTACTGAGTCAAGTACGGACTTTACTGACGGGAAGATGTTTTCCCTGTGATAATGATAATTTTCAATCCGGCATCACGGCTGTATGTCCGCAGGGAAGCACTGATCCCAAAAAATTAATATTTCAAACTAAATGAGTATTAATTCCTAAACAAAGGACAGTTTCTATGCATTGGATCGATTGGTGTATTACGCTTATTCCGCTGGCGATCATTGTCGGAATGGCCATTCATTCCCGGAAATACATTCGCGGGATCGTTGATTTTCTGGCGGCCGGACGCGTGGCCGGACGCTATGTAATCAGCGTCGGCGATCTGCAGGCCGGCCTGGCCGTGATCACGCTGATCGCGCTATGCGAAAGCGAATATCAGGCCGGGATGGCGCTGGGTTTCTGGGGTAAAATCACTATTCCGCTCGGGATTTTCATGGCCCTGACCGGATACTGCCTGTACCGGTTCCGCCAGACTAAGTGTCTTTCCATGGGACAATTTCTGGAAATCCGTTACAACCGCCAGTTGCGGATCATCGCCGCTTTTATCCGTACAGTGGCGGAAATGATGACCAATGCGATCGGACCTGCGGTGACAGCACGGTTCTTTATCTATATTTTAGGATTGCCGCTGACGGTCAGTGTCTGGGGCTGGCATGTGTCGACTATGGCGGTGGTGATCGTGATCGTGCTGTTTCTGGCCATGCTGATTATCTGGCCGGGCGGCCGGGTGTCGCTGCTGGTTACTGATGCGCTTCAGGGCTTGATGTCCTATCCTATCTTCGTGATTTTTACCGTTGTGGTGCTCTGTGAAGTTTCGTGGGCTGCGGATGTGGCGCCGGTGATGCTTGACCGGGTACCGGGCGAAAGCTTTCTGAACCCGAAAGACATCAGCAGTCTGCGCGACTTCAACTTGTTCTCGCTGGTAGTCGCCATTGCGGGGACCATCCTAAACCGGGCGGCCTGGATCGGCAACGACACTTCGAATTCCGGACGCAACGCCCACGAGCAGAAGATGGCCGGGGTGCTTGGCGCCTGGCGTAACGGATTTTCCACGCTGATGATGACGATGCTGGCGCTGTTCATGGTGACCGTGATGCTGTCCAGCCGCTTCGCCGGCGAAGCCAAAGAAATCCGGACCAGCCTGGTCAACAAGGCGGTGGAAGAGACAATCGCCGATAAAACCGTCCGGGCGAAAATCGAGCAGGATATCAACGCGATTCCACCGGCGAAACATACGATCGGAGTCGATAAACCTTATTCCCGGGCAAACAACCCGGACACGCAGTATCTGGAAGTCGTTCACAAACACCTCTCGGATACACCGGAAGGCAACTCGCTGTTCCAGCAGTTCCGCACACTCTATTATCAGATGATGGCGCCGATGGTACTGCGTAAACAACTGCCGGTCGGGATTATGGGGCTGTTCATTCTGCTGATGGTGATGCTGTTACTGGCCACCGACAACTCTCGGATCTTCAACGCCTCCGCCACGCTGGTTCAGGACGTGGTGATGCCGTTCCGCAAAAAACCGTTCGAACCTGCGGAACATCTGGCCTGGTTGCGCGGCATGTCGATTGCCGTGTGTGTCTTTTTCCTGATCTTCTCGCTGCTCTTCACCCAGATGGACTATATTGCGATGTTTATCTCCATCATGTGCTCGTTGTGGCTTGGAGCGGCCGGCCCGATCATGGTCGGCGGGCTCTATACACGTTTCGGCACGACGACCGGGGCCTTCTGTGCGTTGATTTTCGGCTCCGGCACTTCGCTGGCAGGGCTGGCGCTGCAACAGACCTGGAGCGGTCATGTCTATCCGTGGCTGCATGGTACCGGCAACCTGAAATATCTGGCAAAATTATTTGAGAGCGTCAATCTGGCATGCTCGCCATACATAGTGTGGGAAATGAATCCTGTTAAGTTTCCAATCAATTCCTATGAAATTTATTTTCTCGCCATGATGTTCGGCGTGGGCGCATATATCGTCGGTTCAATGGTGACTTACCGCAAACCGTTCAACATGGACCGGATGCTGCACCGCGGCGAATACAGCGACGGCGAAAGCCAGGAAGAAAAGACGCCATGGAACTGGAAAACCGTTTGGGGAAAACTGGTCGGGATTGACGACGAATATACCACCGGCGACAAAATCATCGCGTGGAGCGTGTTCTGGTTTTCCATCGTGTTTCAATTTGTCATCTTGTTTGTGGTGGTGGCTATCTGGGACTGGATATCGCCGTGGCCGGCGTCATGGTGGAGCATGTATTTCTATATCACTATTATTGTGATCGGTGTTATCGTCGGAGTAGTATCGACGGTGTGGTTCATGATCGGCGGTATCATCGACATGCGCCGACTGTATAAAGACCTGAATGCCCGTGTCAACAACCCGCTTGACGATGGCTGGGTGGAAGGCCATGTTTCATTGGTCGATAAGGTCAAACTGGGTAAAGACGGCGAAGATTGATAAGAGCCAGACACACATATCAGAAAAAATATTTCGATAAAGCAAATTGTTCTGAAGCAAGCAATAGCAATGTTGTTTACAAGATGCGCAAATGCTCATTGATCCCGATGTGGGCAAAAATGAGTACTGGAGATATTGTCGGCAGGTGATATTGAATAAGCAATAAGCACTGATTTACAAAATAGGAAGAAACAGACAATAGAGGTAATTTCAAAAGTTTGAATTAAGACTTTGAAAAATGCGAAAGTAAGTTCATTTTATACTCAAACTTGACTAAGAGGTAAAAATGAACGAACTTCGCGAGACATACATTACCATAGAGCGGTATCTTTTTCCAATACTGGAGGAAGAATTTGGCGAACTGACAGGAAAGCAGAAAGAATTTGTGCGGGTTGTTGAACTGGTCCGTCCTTCGCGTTTCATCGGCGTTAATTTGCGCTGGAGCAGGATGGGCAGGCCGATGAGTGGCCGTGAAGACATATTGCGAGCGTTCATTTTGAAAGCTGTTTATGACCTTCCGACGACGAAAGTGTTGATTGAAAATCTTGAAACCAATCCGAGTTTGCAGCGTCTGTGCGGCTTGGAATATCGCTCTCAGGTTCCGTCCGAGGCGACTTTTTCGCGTGCGTTCAATGAATTTGCCGTGCTTGAACTGCCGGATGTCATTCAGAAAGCTTTGGTAGTGGAGCACTTTGGCGATAAAATAGTCGGGCGCAACAGTCTCGACTCTACGGCAATCAAGGCACGGGAAAAATCCTGTCGCAAGAATATGCCGAAGAGTAAAGTCAAAAAGAAACGCGGACGGAAGAGCAAAGCGGAAAAGGCGGCGATGGCGGAACATGAACTCGGGGAAATTAAAACCCGCCGGCTCGGGCTTCAGCCGCATGCCTGTTCGAAGAAAATCTGGCGGATTTGCCGAGAGGCTGCGACTGGGGCGGCAAACGCAACAGTCAAGGGAAATATGAATATTGGAAAGGTTACAAATTGCATTTGGCGGTGGGAGACGGCGGAATTCCGCTTTCCGCCATTTTGACTTCGGCGTCGCCGCACGACAGTCAGGCTGCTATCCCGTTGATGCAGAAGACTTGCGGACTGGTTGGCCAAATATTTTATGACCTGGCTGATTCCGCGTATGACGCGCCGGAAATCCATGAGATGTCGCGCTCGTTCGGGCATGTACCGATTATTGATCCGAACAAACGCCGGGGCGCGGAAACAGAGTTTGAACCGGCAAAAAAAATGCGTTATAACGAACGCACAACTGTAGAACGGACCAACTCGGATTTGAAGGACAACTATGGCGGCAGGCATGTCAGAGTCAAAGGACATTTGAAAGTGTTCTGCCATCTGATGTTCGGCATCATTGTCATCACGGTGAAGCAGTTGTTCAACATGTTGAATTGAAGATAGTTGAGTTGAGTCTACAACGAGAATTTTAAAAATCCGGGAAGTCCGGAAATGGACGGATACGTTCAAAAATCAAGTCTTGGGCGACTTTTTCAGAGAAAAGCAGCATTGAAGGCATCAAAATGCTTTTGATGCATAACAAAACGAGTTATTAACAAGAAAAAGCCAATACTTTTGAAATTGGCTCTATCATGCAGATTCATCCAGAGCGGCATGAAGTCCCATCGGAAATGTGCCCCGAATATTATGGCGTGCGAAACGCTGTTCTCCGCCAGTTTATCCGCGCGGTAACGGATCTTATCTTCAAGCTGCGGCAAGGGCCATTCAAGGTCTTCCCAGCGAATCCACCAACTTACCATCCGATAATTCGACATAAACCGTCCTTTTAATGTATTTATTTTAAACTTTATAATAGTTTATCCCGATTCACAATCTTAAAGCAAGTAAAGATTGCGAATCGGGATTAGAGTATCATAAAGTTATCAATGCAGATTTAACATCAATTCATCAGCGCGCCAATCATTGCGGATCGTAATATCCTATTGCCGGCGCCGAGCCGTTGAACGGATAGTTCACACCATCACCGGAACTCCACGTCATCGGTTTGGACAGCGTTAATATCTTGTTTGTATAGTCCACAGCGACTACGCGCACTGTATTCGCGGCTGTGCCGATCGCAATCATATCTCCAGGCATCATCTTACAGCCGTCGGAGAAATAGCGCGCGTCTGCAACCGTTAGATATTTGCTATTACTCCCGGCACCTATGGCCGTTGTCAAGTTGGTTCCAGCGTTCGCGCACGGCGAATCACTCGGAATGGTGAGATTTGACGCGGTTGGCAAGTTCGGCCATGTGATCAATCCCGATGTAGCCACCACAGGAGAAACAAACTTCGGGTCGGAGGAAATGGAGTTGGTGTCCATTGCACAGGCGGTCCTCCAGGCAGCCAATGTCTTGTCGCTGAATAGCCAGCAAAATGTCAGCACCGGCGAATTGCCTAGCTGACAATAGTCGTTGTAGTCCATTGCCGTGAAACAGTCAGGACTGTTGACTTCTCCGCTACAAACATACCAGTTGATCGCGTACTTGCCGGTGTTGCCCGCAACAATGTTGTTTTTGAATATGTTGTTAAGATTTTTGTCGCAGTCCTGCACCACCACCCCACCCTCCTGAAGACCGCTTCCGTAGATGACGCCGTTGTCATAAATGGTATTGTGGACGATGACGCAGTCAACGGTGCCGTCGATGCTCTGAGGGTATTGACTGTAATTACGCACAAGGAGCAACCCGGCGCTGTTGTTGGGTAATTTCGTGGTATCGGCACGATGATCGTTCTGTGCTTTGTTGCTGTAAAACTGATTCCATCGAACGATGACATTCTGATCCTGCATAATCTCCCCGCCGTTATGGTTATAACGGCAGATGTTGTTCTGCATGACACCATACCACGTTCCAGTCATCCATCCGCCGCCTTCCGAGCCAGCCCCCGTGGAGTTCATCTCTAAAAGGTTGCCGTCTAGAATAATACGACGGTTACAATATTCTGTATTGATGCCTGTAAAAAGGTTGTTGTAGCAGTGGTTGTTCTTGAGCAGCGTATAGGCAGTATCATATATCTGCATGCCTTGGCTCCCGTTGTCATGCACATTGCAATTGGATATCGTGATATACTTGCTCAGATCGCTGTAGTACGTCTCATCCAACGTATGATAATAGATAGGAAGCATCTCAACCCATATGCCGCCGCGGTGGTTGTTTCCGTAGACTTGGCACCCATCAATCGTAACGTGGTCTGCAGGGCGATCCGGAGTTGCGGTTACGAGGATTCCGCCAGCGTAGTTGTCGTGAGCTACGCAATTCAATATCCATAGGTTCCAGCAGTTCGCACGAATGCCTGATCCCGTGTCGTAAGAATTAGCACTTTTGCCACAATTACCCAGTTCGCAATTAGAAATGGTGATATCATGACCAATTTGTCGCTGGCCATTGGCATCCACATAGTTTACGACCAACGTTATTCCATTGTTATAGTAGTTGAGTACATGCATATCCTTGATCCGGATATAGTTCCCACCGGCGGGGGCCAGGGCGGTACTGGTATAGAAACCACCGTTTGAACAGGTATTCTGTCCATCGAGCGTCACCGATTCATTGCCATAGGGCTGGAAGGTGATGAGCTGACTTGGGGCGCCGGAGTACCTGAGCAGAACCTCTTCGTTATATGTGCCTCCACGAACATTCACGGTGTCGCCTGGCTGGCTGGCTTGTGCGGCGGCGTAAGATATGTTCCGCCAAGCGGAGGTGGGCGACAAGCCATTGTTGGCATCGTTACCAGCGGTAGACACGTAATACGTGTTTCCATACGTGAGTCCGCCCAAGTTGCCGTACAACCAGCCGATTTCCGATACTGTCAACGCCCTTCGATAGATTGTCATTTCGTTAATGGTTCCGTTGAAGGGATAGCTCGAAGAGTAAGAACTTGCCGAGCCGATTGACAGGGTATATGCATTGTTCGTGGGGATGGCCAATGTCGCCCCATTGCTCGTGCCATCCAAAATACCGTTAACATAAAGGTAGCCTTCGCCCGTCGCTGCATTGTAGGTGCCGACAATGTGGTACCAGTTGGCGCTATTGAGCGTCGTGGTGCCCCTTGCAAGGACATTCCAGCCGCTCACCGGATTTCCACCCTCATAGAATTCGGCGTTCCCGTTGGAGATTGCCAGGAAGTAGGTATACGCTCCCTTGCAGGCAATTACGTGAGTGCCGCTGCTGGTATCGGGTTTGACCCATGCCTCGACCGTCACGCCAGTAGTAAGGTCCAAACTTGAGGAATCCGGACATGATACATAGTTGTCGCCGCTGAATTGCAGGGCGCTGTTACCTGCGTACGACGAACTCGCGGGCAGCCATGTTGGCAGAGTGGAACCGCTTAACGTGCCGTTATTCGCATAGGCCGAACTGTCGCAGGCGGAGGTTCCGGCGCCCTCGTCGAAGCGCCACTGCCCGACGATGTCGCCATCCAGATAACGCCGATATACGTTGATATCGCTTAGTTCCCGGTCATAAATGCGCACGTTGTCAATGACACCGTTGAAATAATAGGTCGAAGCGTAAGAACTTGCGGAGCCGATTGATAGGGTATTTGTGTTCGCGGGGATGGCCAAGTCAGACCCAATACTTGTATCGTCCAGAACGCCGTTGACATAAACGCGGGCCACTCCGCACTTATAAGTACCGACAAGGTGGTACCAGTTGTCGCTGTTGAGTATCGTAGATCCCAAAGAAATGACGTTCCAGCCGCTTTGGCTTCCGCTCCCCTCCAAAAAAGCTATATGCCCGTTGAGGATTGCCAGGAAGTAGGTATATGGTCCTTTGCAAGCGATTACGTGGTAACCGCTGCTGGTATCGGGCTTGACCCATGCCTCGACCGATACCTCGCCGGGGTTTAGACTGGAAGAATTTGGACAGCTAACATAGTTATTGCTTCCATTGAACTGAAGCGCGTTACCCATGCGGCCGGCTACTATCGCAGGCGAATTTAACAAGGCGCCGGTATGCCCGTTGCCGGTAGCGTCAACAGCGGCGGAACCCTGAGTCTCATCGAATTTCCACCAGGCGAGAAGATGGGGATCCGACGCATATGCAACACCCGTCAGTTGCAAAAGCATCATCGTCACCAACACACACCGCCATTGCATTTTTTTTGTCTTCATCGTGGTATACCTCCCCGCAAATAGTTAAGTTTTCTGTTCTTCCTAGTTTTTAATTCGACCTTTGAATTGTTTGTTGTCAGCGACTCCTGTTTTATTGTAAAACGTTTATTTCTAAACGTTGGTAATAGTTTACTTTATTTTCGACTTTCGTTTCCATTTGTTTATATAATTGAAATAACATGGAACTCTTTCAGCGCCTTATGTCATTGGGGTAATTTCGAAATTGCATCCTTCTTTACCACCGGCGCGGCTCCATCTCTGCCTTCAAACAGAGAGAAATATTCGAGAAGAAAGAAACGAGCCGGATCGTTTTCGTCAAAACAAACTCGGCTCGGTTCGCAGAGCGGAATCTCCGTTGCAATATCTTCCCAGGTCTTGCCGCCATCGCGTGACCGTACAAACCCTGGACGCCCGTCATTGAGGTCTTCCACCATAAAGCCATAATACACATAATTCGGGTCAAGCGGATGCACTCCAACTAAAGTTCCCAAATGACCCTCTTCAATTACCCTCCATGAGTTTCCACCATCATCAGTACGCCACAATTTACTCTTTGTCCATTTATACTTTCTGTCATAGCCTGGATCACAGGCAATGACATAAACCACGTTGGGATACTCCTTGCAAATTGAAATATCAACCACTCCGCCGATCTTGTCCGCCGCAATCCGGACCCAATTTAGGCCAGCGTCGGAACTGCGGTATAAGCCTTCTCTTTTTGTATAGCCGCCGGCATAAAGAATATCTGTATTTTTCGGATTGATAACAAGCTGCCGAATTTCAGGCGGAGAATTAAGTCCTAGAGAACTGTCTTTCCACGTATTTCCATCATCAATGCTCTTATAAATTCCATAACCCGTGGCAGCATAAAGCGTTCTTTTGTTCGGTGGTGATTGGGGATCTAACGTCAGTTGGGTAATGGATGTTGCCGTCGGGGCTCTAGGAAGGGTCACGTGCTTGTAACCGTTTAATCCTAGACTCTCTGCATATGCCGTAAGCGGCTCAATCCCTACAGGCCGGAATATGCGACCACCATCCTCGGTAAGATAGACCCGTGACCCGACACCGAGATGCTGACTTCTAATCGCCACCCATGCTTTGCCCCTGACCGCAGGGTCAAACACAACTGATTCCGCTTCTGTGGTTTTATAATCATAGCTAATAAAATTCCGCGTCGGAGTTTCCCATGATACTCCGTTATCTCGTGAAATCTGAAGAAAAAGGTCCATATAACCGCAGAAAATCGTGTTTTTGTCAAAGGGATCCACAGCAACATCCGCCGGCACAATTACTTGTGCACCACGGTCCTTGACTCGATGCGTGAGTCTCGTTGGCAGTACATCACCAGCGCTGTCACCGTATCTTCCCGCGTCAAACGGCTCCGCATAATCATGCAAAAGGCTTTCCCATGTTTTTCCGCCGTCACGAGAAAGATTTGTTGTCATTGAATCGGTAAAGGCGACAAAATTTACGTCGGTCGCCGACACAACCAAATTTTCAAAGTTACCAATGGTCCCTTGATATGAATTGGTAAGATTGCCGCCGGGACGCCTAAGCATGTACCAACAATCCTTTCCGTAATAATCTTTCGTTTTGTACCATTCAATATTAGGAAAAGTAGTTTGCGCCCATGTCATCCCTAGATTATCGCTTCGATACACTCCACTGACAAGACCACCGGCATAAAGAACATTTGACATGGCCGGACTGTTGGCAAGCATTACTGCCCGTGTTTGTTTTTTTATACTGTTTCCAATTGTCATATTACCGTTTGCCGCAGCCAATTTGGATAAATCTTTCTCCATTCCAGAATGTGAAGTCCGCCATGTTTTTCCGTTGTCATCGCTTCGGTAAACACCTCCTGTCCAGGTCTGTTTCTTCTCGTCAACCATAGAAGGCTGTACCGTGACAAAGAGAACTGACTTTCCCTGTTCAGTCACAATGACCATGTCTCCAAAGAGCGAGGATGTGGGAAATTTATCGGCAAGCGACTCCCAGCTTTGACCCGCGTCATTGGAGACAAAAAAACCGCCCCTTCCGTACACATAAACGCGTAAGTGACCACGTCCTTTTTCAAAAGCGCTGTTCTGATCAACGCGAATGTCAGTGTAGGACTTTGAATTTGCAAAATAGATTTCATCGCTTTTTTCATTAACCGCTATCAGCGGCCCCCCCGGGCGCGGAAGTTCGGCCCAAGTGGTTCCTCCGTCAGTCGTTTTCCAGATCCTTCCACTGGTAAAGGCACGCGCCACCTGGGGATGAGCCCCCAAACCGATGTACACGATATCCGTGTCCGTCGGATCAATACCGATACATCTAAACATGAGATGTGTAGTCGCTCCGATAGATTTTGTCATGCGTTTCCATGTTTTGCCGGTGTCAGTGGACTTGTAGATGCCGTATGAACTGGCGGCCCAGGCGATGTCAGGTCTTTTCGGATCAAATACCGCATTCCATGCACCCCTATAACCGGGCTGATCTCCATCCTTGCTAGCGCCCAACATTTTCCAGCTTTTGCCGGAATCTTCGGTTCGGAACATTACGCCCATATCAGTGCCTGCGAGCATAATTTTGGGGTTTGTAGGATGAAAAGCGACAGCAATATTCTCCCCGTTGACGCCGGGGCCGATAGCCCGCCACACCACTTTTCCCGCCGAACGCATTGGCGGAAACTCCGACTTATCGGCAGACTGAAAATTATCAGCATAACCTGGATTGAAAAAAAATAAAACTAAAAAAACTATCGGGACAATATTTCGGAGTTTCAAATTTGCAATTATGCGATTCGTAAGATTCATGTTTTAGTTTCCTTGTAAAAGCTTTTAGTAAGCAGTTAAATTCGTCAATAAACATAACTTGCGAGGGGATTGTTTGCCGTCATGTCCGATGCTTTCATGGCTCTGACGCTGCCATCCAGAAATGACTGATTTGCGGCATAAGAATGCCGCAAATGAGCAGAGTAAGTAAAAAGACTTGAATCGTAAAACCAGTAATTCTGCAGCCCTGTGCTCACAACAACGGAGTCTGAAAAACACGGCGTCCTTAAATTGGGGTATCCATAATAAGTATTACTTCCTCTAAGACTTGACAACTTGTATTTGAACGTAATTGACCCCCACGCAAAGGCCCTTCCATAAAGCGCACTGCCAGCCCAATTCGAAGCCAAATTACCGAATGTAGACGGTAATGCATGACAATACAGCCATCCTTGACTTCTTTGCCAAGTTATATAGCCGGCGTTCTGATAAGTATTCGGCCATGTCACAGCTCCATTATAAGCATAAGGGACCAGCCAATCTTGATTATCATTGCAATACATCAATTCGGTTTCTTCCAGTTGTTTAAGATTATTGATGCATGAAATCGCCTTGGACTTGTCCCGTGCTTTACTCAGCGCCGGCAGCAGCATTGAAGCCAAAATTGCAATAATTGCGATCACTATAAGGAGCTCTATTAGTGTGAAATTCAATGACTTACATTTTTCTATTCCCGTTTCCGCCGTCTGGTTCCGATTTTTCTGGAACATTGCTGTTTTTCGAGTTGGCATTTCTAATTCTCCTTTTTTGCTTAGTACAATCTTTTTAAAAATCTTATAAAAAACATTTCCTTGATTATGATTTTTTTTGTCATGTTGTTTCCCCTTTTTTGAAATTAAATGGGAGCAGTTCTTGCATCGGACCTGCTTCAGGGTTATTGATAAGTTCTGTTAAGATTTCGATTGCACGCTGTACTTTGCGGATATAAGGATAGCCGATAGTTGAATACACAGCGGCTTCCTTGAGTTGTTTTCCTTCTCCCGTGGAATATACCATAAAAGAAATATTCTCCGGTATTTTATATCCGAGATCCAGAAGTGCGCGATACGCGCCGGAAGCGATCCAGGCAGACATAACAAGTATTGCGTCAGGCGGATCTTCAAGTTTCATCAGATCGTTAACGGCGTCTTTGCCAAGTTCAAAATAGGCATTGTCCCCATGTACATTATAATAGTCCATATAGACCTTCTCCGCGTACCATAATCTTTCATTAAAGGCGCTAATTTTGTTCATAGAATTCTTGTATACGTTCTTTATACCCTCGTGATGTCCCGGCAGCCCCCACCTGAAACCAATAAGCGCAATTCTTTTTCTCCCCTGCGCCGCTAAGATGTTCAGGGCTTTTTCTATAGCCGCCTCATTGTTAAAATCAACCCAACTGGCGCCGGGAATGTCGAATATCTGGTTTATAGAGACAAACTGTTTGCCTGCCTGTCTGAGGCTGATAATAAGCTCCGGGGTTATTGTCGCATAATTCAAAACAAAACCGTCGACAGGCAGCGAACTTATGAAAGAAATGCCGTTTTTTGAGTTGGGATTGTTATATTCAATAGTGAAGTGTTCATAACCACTTTTTTCGCAGAGCCGGACAATGCTGTTTTTTTCTTCAGTTGAAAAGCCTCTTTCCGTGGTATCAAGGAGGCCTATCCTTTTATATATTTTCCGTGCTGATTCTGTTATAAAAGTTCCTTTGGTGCCGTTTATGGTCAGCATGCCTTTATCTTCAAGCAGTCTTACGGCTTTGGAAACCGTGGCCGGGTTAACGCCGAACTCTTTGCTCAATTTGCCTACGCCCGGCAATCGCCCGGAAATTTTTCTTCCGGTAATATAGTCTTCAAGCTTCCTGCCCACATCATGATAAATGCTTTGAATCATCGCTGTTACACTCATTATTCAAACTATGTTACATACTATGTTATACAGTATAGTAACTATATTACATCGCTGTCAATAGCCGTTTTCAAAAAACCGGCAAAAAAGAATGGAAATAATTTTCTCAAGCTCGCAAAGTCAAACGGCTATCGCGTCGCCAGTTATACCGAATCGCAATCTTGAAACCGTGAAAGAATTAGCGTAAAAAGTTAATTAAAAACTGGTTAAACCTGTTGATTAGCAGTATATTATGACTCTTGCAAAGCGTTAATAAACTACTAACCTAACAGGTGATTATGTACAAA
>TBL_comb47_HYPODRAFT_10002073_pt1 | contig 25103 bp, 21 predicted proteins | sample TroBogypolimnion_40_FD_10682 | JGI IMG/M metagenome (IMG submission 10682)
GATTTTGACGATGATGATCGTGCTGCTCATCGCCGCCGCGACCGCGAGGTAAAGCGCCTCCAGCCGGTTTTGCGCCGGGCCGCACAAGCCGAACACCAGCCAGCCCAGGAAAAAACAGCCGAGGATCTGCACGGCGGCGGTGAGGGTGATGACCTTGCCCGCGCTCATCATTTTCTTCAGGTCAATCTCCAGCCCGATCATGAACAGCAGCAGCGACAGGCCGATTTCCGAGATGGTCGCGATGTCATGGACGTCCGTGATCCACTTGAACCCATGCGGCCCGATGGCGAAGCCGGCCACGAGATACGCCAGCAGCAGGGGTTGCCGCACGACCTGCGACAGCACCGCCACAATCCAGGCGGCGATGATGCAGATGGCTATGTCGGTGACCAGTCCGTGCTCCATGTGGCCGGAAACTTAAACGAGCAATCCAATTAGGAAAGCAGGAATTGAAGAAAAAGTTCCCTCAACCTGACCCGCTCGCGGCCGGCGGGCGAGGGAACAGCCGGTGTTCACTCTTAAAAAACCCGACAATTATTGAGCCGAAGACAGTCGAAGTTTTGCTGGGGCTGGAAACAATTCTCCCTCTCCGCTCCATGCGATGGAGGGGAGAGGGCCGGGGTGAGGTGAGGTTCAGCTTAACGCATCCAGCGCGGCCTTGGCGTGGTCGCGCTTGGCCAGCCATTCGGCGAGGCGCTGCGAATGCTCCTGCAACACGGCGGGCGGCACCTTCTCCGTAAACTTCGGGTTGGCCAGCTTCGACTCAACCTTGGAAATTTCCGCCTCGATCTTCTCGAGTTCCTTGGTGACGCGCGCTTTTTCGGCGGCCAGTTCTTCCGGGGTGCGCAGACCTTCGAGCGGCAGATATAGTTCGCCCAGTTCTGTGCGCGCCGTCAGCGTGCCTTTCGCAGGTGAATAATTCTCGTTCACTTCCACGGCCTCGGCGTTGAGCAGCAGCCGGATCACCTCGACATCATGCGGCGGCAGAAAATTCACCGGCTTCAGGACGTATTTGATTTTCTTGCCTGTCGAGATGTTCGCCTCGCGACGCAGATTGCGGCCTTGCGAGACCAGTTCGTATTTCGCACCCGCGATTTCCAGGTAACAATCATCGAGACCATAGTGGCCCTTGAAATCCTCGTCGAGCGGCATCGGCCACGGCGCGAACATGATCGTCTTGCCGCCCTGATTGTCCGGCATGTCGGTGGCATAGCCCATGCCGTGCCACAGTTCCTCGGTGATGAACGGCAGGAACGGATGAAACATCCGCACCGTATGCGACAGCACAAAATCAATCACCGCGAGCGTGTTCGCTTTCCGCTTATCGTCCGTGCCGAAGAACACCGCCTTCGTCGCCTCGACATACCAGTCGCAATATTCGCTCCAGAAAAAGCGGTAGAGCGCCGCCGTCGCGTCGCTGAATTTATATTCGTTGAGCGCGATGGTCACTTCGCGGATGGCCGCGTCCAGCTTGAGCAGAATCCATTTGTCATCGCTCGACAGCAGCGTCGGTTCGATTTCGCCTTGAATCTCAAACGCGACGGATGGGGCGTCTGCCGCAGCGCCCGGGACGGGCGCGCTCCCCACCATCTGGCGGAAGCGGCAGGCGTTCCAGAGCTTGTTGCAGAAGTTGCGGCCCAGCTCGACGTTCTGTTCATCGAACAAAATATCCTGGCCGAGCGGCGCGGCGCGCATCACGCCGAAACGCAACGCATCCGCGCCGAACTTCGCGATGAGGTCGAGCGGGTCGGGCGAATTGCCGAGGCTCTTGGACATCTTCCGGCCCTGCTTGTCGCGGATGATGCCGGTGAAATAAACATTCTGGAACGGCATCGCCTCGGGCAGCCCGAACTGCGGCTCGCCCATGTATTCGTAGCCGGCCATGATCATACGGGCGACCCAGAAGAAGATGATGTCCGGCCCGGTGACGAGGTCGGTGGTCGGATAAAATTTCTTCAACGTGTCGGTCTGCTCCGGCCAGCCCATCGTCGCAAACGGCCACAGCCACGAACTGAACCAGGTGTCGAGCACGTCGGGGTCTTGGGTGAAGCCGTTTTCTTCTAACCAACGAATTTCAAGTTCCGAAATAGTTGTTGCTTCCAATTCGAGCAAATCTTCTTCGTTCTTTACAATTTTCCAATAGGAGGATTCCGTTTGAATTTTACAACGGCAATCTCGCCACATCTGTCGCCAACCTTTTTTGCTCTCTTTTTCAATATAATCAACAGATTCTAAAGTGACGGCATCGAATGTGGTTTTCGCGCCTTGTTTGCGCCACACCGGAATCCGATGGCCCCACCAAAGCTGGCGGCTGACGCACCAATCCTGCAAGCCGCCCATCCAGTGGTCGTAAACCTTCGCCCAGCGCTGCGGATGGAACTGCATCTTGTCGGAACGCCGATCTCCTGATCGGCCAGTTTCGTTGGTGGCAGACTTGCCGATCGGAAGATCGGCGCTCCGCTCTTCCTGCGCCACACATCCGCGCGCTTTCTCCACACTCGGATATTTCAGAAACCATTGCTCACTCAAGCGCGGCTCGATCGGCACATCAGCACGTTCGCTGTAGCCGACGTTATTCGTGTAAGGCTCTTCCTTCTCCAGCGCGCCGAGTTCGGTGAGTTTTTCCACGGCCACTTTGCGCGCCTTGAAACGGTCGAGGCCGCGCAAGTCCGCCCCCGCCGCGTCGTTCATGTGGCCCTTCGCATCGATCACTTCAATCGGCGTGAGCTTGTGCCGCGCGCCGATTTCAAAGTCCGCCTTGTCGTGCGCGGGCGTCACTTTCAGAACGCCGGTGCCGAAGGTAAAATCCACATGCTCGTCGCCGATGATGGGAATGAGCTTCTGTTCGCGCGGCAATTCCACCGGTAGCGGTCGCAGCACATGCTTGCCGATGAGATGCGCGTAACGCGGGTCTTTCGGATTCACCGCCACGGCGGTGTCGCCGGGAATCGTTTCCGGTCGCGTCGTCGCGATCGTCAAAAATGTTCCCGGCGCTTCGGCCACTTCCACCTTGAAATAATACATGAAGCCGCGCTGTTCCTTCATCGTCACTTCCTCGTCGGACAAGGCCGTGAGCGACGCGGGACACCAGTTCACCATGCGCTTGCCGCGATAGATGAGCCCTTTCTTGTAGAGATCCACGAACACGCGTTGCACGCAGCGCGAATATTCCGGGTCCATCGTGAAGCGTTCGCGCGACCAGTCGCAGGACGCGCCGAGCTTCTTGAGCTGCTGGATGATGATGCCGCCGTATTTTTCCTTCCAATCCCAGATCTTCGCCACCATCGCCTCGCGGCCCAAATCGTCGCGATGCTTGATCTCGCCGGCCTTCTTGAGCGCCTTCTCAACCGCATTCTGCGTGGCGATGCCCGCGTGATCGGTGCCGGGCAGCCAGAGAACTTCCTTGCCCTCCATGCGCGCCTTGCGGCAGAGGATGTCCTGGATGGTGTTGTTGAGGACGTGGCCCATCGTGAGCACGCCGGTGACGTTCGGCGGCGGGATGACGATGGAATACGCGGGCTTGGCGGACTTTTCGTTCGCGACGAAAAACTTTCCGTCCAGCCAGAATTGATACCACTTGTCCTCCACGGACTGCGGCTCGTAAGCTTTTGAAATTTCACTCATACAAAATTTTTAACCACGGATGGGCACGGTCTGTATATCTAAATCAGATTTCAATAAACTAGCGAAAACCATTGATATTACAATGCAAATTCGCCCTAACTCGTCACTATTTTCGGTAACTTTCTGCTGCTTTCACTGACACTTTAACTGACAGTTTGCGGCTACTGGTAAAAATAACCAAGAGCGCGAAGTGATGAAAAATTGCCGTTGCCGATTACAACGTGGTCAATCAATTCCAATTTCAAAAGCTGACCGGCGCGGATGAGGTCGCGGGTCACTTTGATGTCTGCCTCTGACGGGCTGCTTTCCCCTGATGGGTGGTTGTGCATCACAATCAACGCGCTCGCGGCGGTCATAATCGCAAGGCGAAACACTTCGCGGGGATGCACCAAAATGGTGTCCATCGTGCCAATTGAAACTAGCTGGTGGCCTTTGACACGCTTGCGCGTGTTAAGTAACAGCACGGCCAAACATTCACAGTCAGGGTTAAAATGCGGATGGGTGGCAATGTGCATCCGCCAATAATCGGCGGCTTTGTCGGGTGTCTCGCACGTCTGCAAGCTCTCCGGCGTCGGACATTCACGCAAGGCGGTCACGCGGTATTCGTAGGGACAGGCCGCAAACTTGAAAGGCTTCACAAGGGTTTCCATGCTTGGAAAAATCGGTGTCGTATTCATGGCGAGATTTCCTTTCAAGCGGGTTTCATGTCGGCGGCGAAATAGCTGCCGTATTTCCTGCGGGGGTCAAACCGCACGGACTGGTCACGAAACATTCCGCAAGGGTGCTGCCAAGACTGGCGTTTATTGTTCCAATGAAAGCCAAGCTCTGACAAAACGGCGGTGACGGTGACGGGCTGTTTCCCGTCAAACTGAATCCAAACCCATTTGCCAACCACTTCGGCCAATTCAAAAAAGTTCGGCGTTTCCCTGTGGAGCAAAGCCAAAAGTCTTTCTGTGTTCAAGGCGCGGTTAGCCTGCCTGCGGGCGGTGTTAATCTTTGCCCGTGTGTCGGTCTTAATTGATGATTGCTGGACGGCGTTTGCTGGTGTCGCTGCTTCAACTGATAATTTGTTTTTCATAAGCTTTTTTTTGATGTTCGCCGTCCGTGTCTCGCCGTATGCCGCTTGCTTCACCAACGCGGAGACATTTTTTGAGCTATATGAGTTTTATTTCCGGCGTGCATGGGGCATGACAGCGAAAGATGGGGCGTTATCAGGTAGCCCCGGTCGCTGGCGTGGCCCATGCCCTTCGTCGCCGGAAATAAAACGCCCCGCGACAGCGGGAAATAGAAGTTTGAAAAAGATGGCGTAGCAGCAAGCGGGCTACGGTGAGCTAGGAGAAGGCGTCCCCTTAAAAAAACGCGCCATGTCAAAAACACTAAACAAAATTCTCTAGCCTCGCAGAGTCGCCGAAGGCTCAATCCGGTCGGCTCTGACTTTTGGCTGGCCGGGAGTAGCCGGGAGCCGTGGCTTGGCGGGGATGGGGCAAGCCTAAAGGCGCATGGCGGAACACGGACGGTCAAATGTCAGACACACATGGGCAAGGACAAGTGGCACAAGTTGCGCGGTGGCTTGCCACGCTGAAAGCGAGCGGCTGCTTGTGCCTCTTGGACGGCAGGGGGACTTGTCAACCGATTTTGGTTGGAAGCGCAAGTTTGGCAAAAAATGCGGCGTTCCGCTTTTTCGCGTCTGTCAGCATTTTGGTATATGAAATTACCTCGACGTAAGCTCGGTATGATTTTTTATAACCAATGAACCCTTGGCCGTCAGGAGTTTTCTCAAGCTCGAAATCGTATGCGTATTTTTCCAAGGTTGGAGTGATGTCGCAAATAATATAACACTGGAAAGGGACATCATTACCCACTGGAATATTGCGTCCATCCGGCGTCCGCGCTTTGCCTTCGCGTATATCCGTCAGGTATTGCCGAACTTGGACGAATGGGTTGTCATCCGGCTTGTAATCGTTCCGCATAGGGCGTTTGAATTCGATAAGCGTAATACCAGAATACGGCAGGTCATTGCCCGTAACAAAAGCGCAGGTCTTGTCAAAAACCAAAATATCGGGTTCCTTCCTGCTATCAGTTGACACTTCGGAATTGCTTCGCAATGGCTTATCCGACGCGAGAAAAGCGTGATAAACCAGGCGTTCATCAATCAGCCAAAGGTTGTGATCGTCAAACAACACCTCATTTGATGTCTTGCGAAGGGGGAAAATGATTTGATGAATGCGGTCCTCGCGGCGATAACTCCCATCCTCGTTGGTTCCAAGCTGCTTTCCGAGAAAATCCAATACGGCGCGACGATGGCAAACATATCGAGCCAAATCTGATTTGTTTATGTCGCTGACCTTTTCAAAATAATCTTCAAGCTGTTTGTAGAATTCCTCCCAGCCTTGCTCCTTCACCTCCTGCTGCAAAAGTTGACTTCCTTGGGTGCGAAGTTGCACTTGAAGGTCGTGGTATGCTTGATACAGACGAATATCGAGGGCATCATCCGTTGTGTCGGGGTCAATCATGTCAATTTTATCCGCAACATACTTAAGGATTGGCCGATACATCGGGCCGTCGGTTGCAACAAATTTTTCGACACGTTTTTGCTTCTGCTCCCGGATGGGGTCGGTGTAGGGTTTGAGAAATGTGCGACAACTCTCAAAAACACCATCGCGAATTGCTTGCCAGTTTACGGCTTTGACCAGAAGTTCGTCGTTATTTTCGTCAATGGCAAAATCTGTCCGTTGTGCATTTACCGAGTCGTTGAGGACTTTGCCGTCAACGTAAGCGGCGTAAACAAAATCCTGCCCGCTCTGGTCTTGAATGCGCCGAGCAAGATTGGGAAGTTTTGACAATAGCTTTTCCGACTTCACGACTCGACTGTCCGCACAAAAATGAAGTAAGTGGTCACTGACGTGAGATGAGCGAAGTCTGACGTGTAAAACGTGAAAATCATTGCCATCAACATTTACCGTTTGCCGAGTGGAACGCTCTGCCATTTCCTGGCCGAATTTCTCATTCAGGTCCAATAGCTCGCTGGCATTATTATCCTTCAACTTGATGTCTGGACAGTCGCCTCGGATAAAAAATTCCAAACAATGCTCGATAAGATGAGTGCCTATAGTTTCTAGTTTCTTTGGGCATTGCTGTTGAAACTTGGATTTGAAACCCATAAGTCGGACGGTCGTCAAACAAGCAATTTCCTGAGAGGCACCGACTGTCATGTCTTTTACCCCGTCGCCGTCGGGAGTAAACCCCAACTTGCGACACTGCAATTTGCCGTTGACCTTAAAATGACTGATGATTTCGATTCGGTCGAAGGCGACCAGCCAAAGGAAACGTCCGATGCCCTTACCTCCCCGATTCGCCTTGTAGGTTGTGTCTGATGTTTCAAAGGCGCGATAGTTTTCGTCGTTGAAACCTACGCCATTGTCGCAAACTTCAAAGCCAGTGATTTCGCCAAGGCTGGCGTCTTGGTCTTTCAGCAAATGATTTTCATCGCGAATTACTGTGATGACGATTTTTCCGCTCTGCTCCTGCGCCTCTTGGATCGCTTGAATGGAATTGACGACCGCTTCATATAGCGGCATGAGCGGTTTACTCGCCGCCAGTGGCGTATTTCTTACGCGGCCCGCAACATCAGTTTTCATAATCTGCTTGGATTTCTAGTGTTTTTCATTTGGCCGCACCCTTCACAAGTATCTTTTCATCTTCAGTAAAACCATACAGCCCACAAACCAACTCGTTTATCTCGCGTTCCAACTTGGTCACGTCCGCAGAGGCGTCCCGCTGCTTCGCCGACAAAAGAGCGTCAACCAGTTTAATAATGGGGGCTTTCTGACGTAATAAATCTGCCGGAATGGGAAGATTGTTAATCATGTCCTTCGTAAATGTAGTTCCTTGATTGTAGCTAGAAGCGGGGTATTTTTCCTTAAGGTAAAAAATCGCAATCGGATTGTTAACAATTGCAAGTAGCAGCTTTAGTGCGTCCAGACTATCAGCAGTGATCATGAGTGTTGTCTTTCCGGGGATCACCGTCCCATCCAAGTCCAAGCAAGCGTCTAATAAATTCAAGCCTTTTACGATGAGTTTGGGTTTGATGGACTTTTGACCATATGAATTCGGGAATTCTGACAGAAACTTTTTTCTACTGACTACAGGCCGGATAAATCTTTGACCCAAATAAACCATTTCACGTTGGCCCCATTTGGATGTGTATTTGCCAATCGTTCCGGTGTTTATAATCTTTAAATACTGATTCGCGTCGTTGACTTTTGGCTCCTCAGTAATCAATTCCTGTAATTTGTATGCATCAGAGGTCGCACAAGCATTTTCGCAAAGGCCGATTTCGGACAGTATTGATCCGCACGTGGAAAATTTTTCCAACCACTCAACGTTTTCGGAAAAGAGCCAATCGTAAGTGTAGGGTGGCCTGAGTGTATTTTTATGGATATTCCTTAGCTCATGGATTCGAGCGTCAACATAATCCATAATCCGAATCACTTCTTGGGTGGCTTTGGTGTAAACCGTGACAATCGAGTCCACCTTCGCATTTTCAAAAATGGAGCGACCGGCTCTCAAAATGCTAAAAATGTTAGCTGTGGTTTTGATTCGCATCTCATCGCCAAATGGTTTTGAAATCCATTTGTCGGGGGTTATGAAGGAAAGCGCACCACAGTTGCCAAGTAATCCAAATCCTTTTTCATAAAATGCGATGTAGATGTCCCAATTGCCCTTTGTCATCTTGTAGGAAGCCTGAATCACTTTTCTTAATTCAGGGCTGTCTTTCGTCATCCCTTCTGAATCTATGTAGGGTGGATTTGCGAGGACAATGTCAAAACCCTGCCGCTTGCTGAATACTTCGGAGAAGCAAAGCTCGAAATCAAAATTTATTGCATATCCATAGCTCTTTTTTGCAGCCGCAAAGCCCGCTATCAAGTCATCGTCAATCTGCTTTTTGAGTTTTGCTTTGGCGTCATGGTCGGGTTCATCAAAGAATTTGATCTTTAGTTTTTCAATCCCTTCGAGCCGTTTAGTTTTAAATGGAAAGCCCAAGAGCGAGTTGCCGGTGACAACCTTATAATCAAGGTTCGGCAGTGGTTTGATTTGCTTTACGTCATCCTCGTCCACCACGAGCGACAGCCAAAGACGTAGTTTAGCGATTTCTACGGCTCCGGGGTCAATGTCCACACCATAAAGTGAGTTCTGAATGGCATGGCGTTTGAAGTGGTAGGCTGTGCGGTCCCGCACGTCGTTAAAATATGGAGTAAGGGCGGAGCGGGCGCGGACTATTTCCTGCATCATGCCCACGGGAAATGCACCCGAACCAATGGCGGGATCACACACGGTAACGTCGGCAAGTTTGTCGTCGAGCAAGCGGGCGTTGACTTCAATAGGTTTCGGCGGCTTTGGGTAATGGTCGCCTTTTGTTCCGGCAGCAATGGCTGCTGCGAAGTTGGCAAATTGGTCGCTTTGGTGAATCCAGAGTTCGAGGTCAGCGCGTGGAATGAGTTCCTTGCGAACGGCAGCCGTGAGCAGCGTTTGTTCCACCTTCTCGTCTCCCAAAAGTCCCTGCGTGCGTTTTTCCGTCCCGATGGTTTCGGAGGTCGAATTGATAGAAGTGTCGAGATAGTTGATGAGACTTTCCTGACACATATAGTGAACAATATCGCGCGGAGTGTAGAATGAACCTTTGGATTTACGCTCTTTCACCTCAAGTAGGTTCTCGAACACCTTGCCGAGCATTTCGGGGTCAATGGCAACTTCCTTCTCCAATGGTTCGGCTTCGTTGACGGTGAAATTGTAACGGTCAAACACATCGAGGATGCCAGTGCCCCTATCACCCATCTTTGTGGTCGTCGAATTTGAGAAAAGTGTGTTGGGGATGATGATTTCGGTTTTCTGCCAGTCATAACCAGAAAGCGGTTCAAAAAGTCCACCATTAAGAAATGGGATGCGGCACTTGAAAATCTCACATAGCGCTGAATGGCCGCGATCCGTGGCTAGAGTGTCGTAAAAAAGTGGTTCCAGGATGTCGTTGAAAAAGTTTTTGTAGCCTCCGAATTTGCCATCAAAAAGCTGGCGCAGAAAATTGTGCGGGCCGTCGCCCCAATCTTTGCCCTTTGGCACGCCAAGCCAGCCTTTCTTTTGTAGGAAGTAAAGAAACACAATTTGTCCCATGAGTTTCTTGGCAAAGTCTGTGGTGTTAACTTGCTTGGAGGCGAATTCCGCACCGATGGTTTTGTCTTTCTTGGAGATCGCCTCAAGTTCCTCTGCCAATTCAAGAAAAAGTTCCTTATATTGCTCAAAAAACTCCTTGGTGACAGCTTCGACACTGAAAGTGTCTTCAATTTGCGCAAGTGTCGGATGATTTTCTGTGTCTTGCAGTAAATCGAGAAACCGGCTCTGTGCGGTGTGGCAGCTTTCGCCTTCGCCGACGATATAGGAACTCCGGCGCGCGGGCGTAAGTTTGGTCTGCACTCCTACTTTGCCGTCTTTCTTTTCAACGGCGGCATATTCCATTTTAACGTAGGAAAACCGCCACTGCTTCTCCGTTGGCGAAACAAAGGCAACTAAAGCGGCATCCTTGCCGTCACGAGTTTTTAGATGGTCGGCGACGAAATTACGGATTGCTGTTCGGGTGCGTTGAAGTTTGGATTCGGTTGTCAGGTGAACGATGAGCACGTCTAGTTTCTCGTCCTCAGGCGAAGTGTAAGTTCCGAGACGTTCGTAACCTTTGACGTGATCTTTGAAGGCGTCCTTAATGTAACTGGTGTTCCACGCCTGCGCCTTTGACTCGTCAATGTGATTCAGCAGATTGACAGCAAATTGTCGGAAGCGACCTTTGTCGAATTCCTGCGGAAAGGTTTCTTTGACGAGAGTGCGGGCTTGTTCGCTATTCATACTTGTTTCACGAGAAATGATGAAAGGATGACTTCGCGTGGGGCGAGTGATTGGTTAGCGTGTGCGGCGGGACTGGCTTGAAAAAACTCACGCTTTATGTCGCGGCGCAAAATTGCCAGAACTTTTAGTGGCTGGATTTCATTTTTTAAGGCTGCGGCGATTTTTTTGGTCGTTGGTTTAGGCAACGCGCCATCCTCCAAAAGCCGGATGACTTTGCCGACAAATTCTTCATCATCTTCGGTGAACTGCTGGCAGCGTCGAACTTCCTTGGCCTTGAGCCGTTTCAACATGTAGGCATCGTTGGGGCTGCCGCGATACAAGGCTTCCGCTTGCTCGGCGTCGGCGGTTGTGGCGGTCACGAAGGCGGCCTTATTCCGGTCGAGCAAATCGTAAAATTCATGCGGAACGGCCTGACGTGGTTCTTGGGGGGCGGCGGGACGCAAGATTTTCGCTGCGGACATGAAATCCAGTTCGGTCGTCGGCAACTGGCCGGACGCACTCAGAAAAAATTTATCAAGCTTGCCCTGCCGGAAATAAGATAGCAGCGCGGGAAACTTTTGGACGGCAGGATCGGAAGCCAAGACGCGGGTAGAGCGGGCTTTTTTGGGGAGGCGTTTGATGCGCTCGAACAAATCCGGTTGTTTGTCACGGACGCTGCGTATTTCGGTAAGGTATTGGAGCTCGGTTTCCTCGTTTTCGTCCTCGCCGGTGATGGTCTTTTTGGAATTCCATTTGGCGAACAAGTCATGCGATACAATTTCCTCGCCTTCGGTCAAGAGTCTGGCGTCCGCACCGAGCATTTGGATAAAGGCGTGAATCTTCGCCTCGGCAGCCTCGCGGAGCTTGATGAGGTCGTTGCCCTCGTCGGTTGGGAAAAAGTTGTAAGTGTGAATCTTGTCGAACTTGGTATCTACGCGGTTGACGCGCCCGACCCGCTGGATAAGTCGCGTGGGATTCCAAGGGATGTCGTAATTGATGACGACATTGGAACGGTGCAGGTTCACGCCTTCGGAAAGGACTTCGGTGCAGACAAGAATGCGGTAATCGTCTTTGGGGCGAAACGCCTTGGCGTCGAAGTTGGTGATGACATCTTCGCGGACAGAATGTAGTGATTCGCCGGTAAATAGCAGGGTTTTCGGTTCGACTTCTTTACGGATTTTCGTGGCGAGATAATCGGCAGTTTCCTTCGACTCGGTGAAGATGATGAGCTTACTCGTTTTAAGCAACGGAGTCTTTTTCAGGATTTCGCGGAAAGATTCCCACTTGGGATCGCGGGTGACTTTTTGCCAGTGGGTGCGGATATTTTTCAGGGCTTTCAGGTCGCTTTCAAGATCGGCAAGAAACTCCGGCTTAAAATCCTTGGCGGCAAGTTTCTCGGCCTTGTCTTCGTCCAACAGCCGGTTAATCCCTTCCTGTTCGTCGGATTCGAGCAGTTCAAAAATTTTGCTGGTGTGTTTTTTACTAATAAAAACGTGGCCTTTGTTAAACTCGGTGATGACGCGCTCGTAAGTGTGGATGAAACGTCCGAGAGTGGACAGAAATGCGGTGAAGCTGCTTTCGAGCCGTTTCACCGTAAGAATTTTCATGAACTTCGCAAGGTTACGCTGGCTTTGCAGTTCGTTTTCTTCGCGCTTGCCTGTGTAATAGGCGAGCGGGGTGTAACGGGCATATTTGAAATCGTGTGTCAGTAAGTGAATGGTCTCATTGAAAACTTCGTTTTCAATTTTGTTCAATTTGTAGAATAGCGGTTCGGGGTTGGCGACTTCGGGAAATTTCAAGCCCTGCTGTTTCAAATCCACGCCGTAGTATTTCTCAATCTCGGCGCGGGTGCGTCGGATCATCAAAAATTTAAGGATTTTTTCGCGGGTCTGCCGGGCGTTTTCCTGAACGATTTTGAAATAATCCTCGCGGTCGTCCTGCCGGTCCAGTCCTTCCAATTTTCGCCGGAGCGAGCCAAAGAAGGCTTCAAGATTGCGAACATTCGGAATCGTGCTATTGCGGCCATTCTGGAACAGTTTGATTTGGCTTAAAATGTCCTGCGGCGTGTTGTTCAACGGCGTGGCGGAAACAAGGATGACGCGCTTGCCACGGCAAATCTGTGCAAGCATTTCGTAGCTTTGCGTGTCCTCGGTGCGAAAACGGTGTGACTCGTCAATAAAGACACTGGTGAACTTTGACAGGTCGCGTTCCAACAAGGATTGTAGCTTGCCGAGTGATTCGCAGAGGGAGCCGCGCACGCCGAATTCGCGGAACACATTCGGCCACGAGCCGGGGTTATGTTCGTCCAGCAAATGCGGCGGCGCGATCACAAGGCAAGGTTCGTTCAACTGTTGTGCGAGCAACGCTGACATGTAGGTTTTGCCCAAGCCAACCACGTCAGACAGAAATGCGCCGCCGTATTCGTCGAGAACTTTGCGTGCATTCAACACGGCTTCTTCCTGATACTTCAATTTCTTGAAGCCGGTGGGAAGATACATATCTTCGATTTCATCGGGCAAATTGAGTTCATTACGGAAATACTCGTAAAGAAATTTCAAATACAGTTCGTAGGGCGTAAACTGAGCGAAGGGGGATTTGATTTCGATAGTCGTGACGTAATCCTTGGTCACGTCCACGGACTTGGCCCACAGCTCGTTGAACTTGCGGAGTGCGAAGTCGTAATCTGAGCGGTTCTTCAATTCGACATTGAATTCGAGATTAGCCTGCAAGCCCGCTTCGGTGAGGTTGCTCGAACCTGTGATGACCCGGCCCTTGTCCCGGTCGCCATCTTGAAACGTCATTATGTAAAGTTTTGCGTGAACCCGTTCGGATGGAAAAGCGCGAACCTCTAATTTGCCGGATTTAATCCATTCCACGAATTTGCGGACCCCGTCTTCGATGTCCGAACTGTCGCCGGACTTTTGCAGTTCGTTTAGAATCTCGCCGGGCAATCGTTCCCTGACTTGGGCGTGAGATTCCAGAACTAATTCCTGCTGCGCTTTCGCAGTTTGGATCAATTCGTAGGTGGTTCCGTCCGTCTTGATGCCGATGAGGATGCGAACCTTTTCGGTTTTAGTCAGCGCGGGATGAAGTTTATGAAAGCCGCTGATAAAAAAATATCCGACCAAACAGTCAAAGAAACGGGTGTCGGTTCCAAGCAAGACTGAAAATCTGTCTGCAAGGCTTTGGCCCGCCTCGTTCGTGATAAATGTTAGGTCAGAGGACATCGCTTGTTTTTTTACGCTTTCGCAAGAGGTTATCCTGAATGTGCTCAATGATAAACCTTTTTAAGCGGTTTGGATGTATCGGGCAACAGAAAAGGATTCGGATATTGCTGCAAAATCAAAAGCGGGAAAGACAAACGGCTGAACTGCGAGGTTCAGCCGTTCGTTTTTTGAATTCAATCCTCGTCCGGCATCATCACGGTGATGGCGTTAGCCTTCACTCGGATTCGATTTTTGCCCGACGATTTCAAGCGTGTCATACTGAATTATTCTGTCGCAGCGAGCGCAAACATACAGGGCACCCTCCCACTTGCCTTCGACCGGCTCAACTTCATTGCCGTTGCGATCACATGGGAAAAAACCGTCGGTGTGTGGCGTGTTTCCACATTGACACACCCAAGCGTCGTCATCTTGTGGCTCGTGAGTGATGAATTGCTTTTCGGACATTTTTACCACCATATTCGATTCCTATCATGCGTTTTGGTTTTGGACAAGGGCGGGATTTGACGCCCGCCCTTGGGTTGATTACTCGGATTTTTCAGAAGCGATGCGGAGCGTGATTCGTCCGTCCAGTGGCATGGTTTCAATCTGGATATTGAAGCCGTTGCCGTCGGCATGTGCCCATGCCGCGCCGATGCGTGTCCAAAAACCCTTTTCGGAATTCCCGTTGCGAACATGGTAGGCGATGTGGCTGGGTGTTTTTGCTGTGGCAATTTGTTTCTTGGTGTCAGTCATTTGAAGTCTCCTTTTTGTTTTCAGGCTGCGCCAATCGCGGCCTGATGGCACAAAACGGAAGTCCCAAAAGCCGGGGCGGAACGCTTCCCACGCAAAGCTGAAAATTGGGGGAGACCTCCGGGGGAGCCGATTTTCTGATTGCGGGGACTGGCGGGGGCTTCATTGTGCCAATCAGAAAGACCGCGTTGGCGTGACTGGCATTAGATTCGGGAGACGCCTGACTGAAAAAAGGCCAAATTGTCATCAAATCTTAATACATTCCGCCGTCCAATCTGCTAAAATGGCCGGAATTCAAATCATTGGGGGCATGGTATGGGCGATAAAGGCAAATTTGAACTGGTGACAGTGGACAAGGAACAAGTTGTCAGTTTTGTAAACGCCGTAGGCGCGGAAGTGGCTAAAGATGCCAGCAAATCCACCATTGGGAAAATAAACGCATCCCTAGCCAGCCTGTTCAGTGCAGGCGGTGGAAAACTTTCCCTCCTCAAAGAGGAGGCTGCCAAACTCGGTTTGGATTCGCACGATGGCCGGAAAGAATTTTTGAGCAAGCGGCTTGGGATTGATGCCAGCACTGCGGACAATTACCGGCTGGTCACTTTCACGAATGACGCGGGGCAGGTTATGCTGTTCAAGGGACACATGGACGGTGATAAAAAACTGGTGCTGACGGACAACATCGCATTTCCAGAGACCCCGGACAAAATCCACGAACTTTTCCAATCCAATTTCAAGCCGCTGCTCAAACCGATTGAAGTCCAGATTGAAAAATCAACCGTCACCAGTGGCGGCATGAAGCTGGATGTCTCGGCGGATGAACAACGAAAACTGGAAATGCAAACCACGTTGGCGGCGGCAATCCACAAATCGGGCGACGTGCAACTCGTCTCAAATGCGCGGCTGCCCGGCAAGCCACAGGCAACCGGAGCCGGTCTGAACGCTTAAAGCCGATTCATCCCGCGTTTAATTTGAACATCCGTATCAGGTCGCGGTTTAGGCGGTCATTCGCCAATCCGATCCGGGCCAAATCCTTGCTGGTTTCCAAGGCGTGTTCCCGGATAACGGGATCGTCAAACGCATCGCGGCTGATTTGTTCGGAGGCCAGACTAGCCGTTAGTTTGGTCATTTGCGAATGCGCGTCTTGAAGCGCCATTGTCCGGCTGTTGGCGTCAGTTTCGGTTTCCAGAACGCGGACGAACTGGTCAATGCTCCCGAGGCGCATAATCAATTCCTGTTTGGATTGTGCAAATTTTGAAAGTTTGTCCTGCTGGTTGCTTTGCTCGTCCATGTCCTGCATCTGCTGTTGAAATTCGTGCTGCTCGCGCTGATTCTGCGCTTCCTGTTTTTTCCGGGCGGCGTCTTGCTTCATGGAAACTTGAACCCCCGCGATAATATGGGCGACAAAAAAGACTCCAATTAGCCCGAAAACACCACCTATGATGTAGCTCATGCGGGCGTTGTCGGCGTCACTGTTAAAGACGCCAGCGCCACTTGACCAGAAATGGGAAAAGCCGGTCTTCGTCGCGGTTTCCGCTGCTGCTTTGTTGTATGCGTCGTTTCCTTCGCTAATCATGAACATCATCCACGGGACAGACAGCACGAAAAACCAAATCCACCGTGCTTTCTTTTTGTAATCGTCGTAGTCCATTGTCGTTACCCTTTCACGACGGCGAGCGCCTTTTGGTCGTCACTGGACATGGGCGGCATGGAGCCGCCAATGATGAGAATGACACGCATCATTTCCCGGTATAGGGCGGAAGCGTCGGCGCGGATGTTGGTCAAATGGAGGTCAATTTCTGACAGGCGCGTCCGAATGCTGGCGCGTTCCAAGGGCGTGGCCGCTTTGATTTCAGCGTCGGCGTATTTTTCCTGCTGCGCCATGTAATGACGGGCCTGCTCCGCATACATGGCCAGCGTGTCACGGAAACCTTGCTGCACGGCATCAACCCGCCTTTCGATCAAGGCGTGAATGAGGTTCCGCACTAAGCCTGTCTTAATCTCAAATATGTCCCGTTCGTGCGATAGCCGGGTTTCCAGCGCCTTCTGGTTATGCACAAGCTGGGCGTCAAGCGCCCGTAATTTGGTTTTGCCATGCTCGACCTGGGCCATTGTTCCCGCAATGCTTGATGCCGCGCCAAGCGCGGACATCAACATTTGCGCCTGCTGTGAATTCATTCTCATATTTTTTATTTTCTTTTTCGTCGTCTGAGGTGTTCCCGAACATCATCCCCCAAGCCCGTAGGAATTCCGGTGGGCTGTTGGTGCTGGCGGGGCTGGTTGACATTCTCAAATTGCTCGATGGTCTGGCCTTGGTTTTCGGCGTTGATGAGGCCGTCAATCGTGTCCATGTCCAAATTGCGGTCGCGTTCATGAATCATGAATTCGTAAGCCCGCAAGCAGAATGCCGAAAAAAATAGCCAGCACGTCAGCGCGTGCGAAAGCGGATAGAAAGCGAAAGCAATCAGCCCGCAAAAAAGCGGGTCAATGAAGCGTGCAACGCGCCGGTTGCGGTGCATGAACGCTGGAAGCCAGCGGAATGCAAACGGGGAAGTGCCGATGTAATAGCTATGCTGGCGGACGGCGCGATTAAATTGAAACCAGCGTTTGATCCGCTGGGCGATTGCCAAAACAAGAAAACAAATGCCGAAATAAAATAAAGCAATCGGCTCGGCGCTCTCATTGCCGGGTTGCGCCAGCACGCCAAAGAAAACTAAAAAAATGGTGATGCCCAATACCCGGAGCGGGTCTAGCAGCCGATAGCCCAAATCATGTCGGAAAAAAACCATGACCGACAGGGCCGGGAACTGCATCAGCCATTTCGCCATTGCGTAGCTTTCGCGGAACGTCGGGCCTTGTTGTGGCTGGGGTGGCATTTTATCGCTGGTTGAAAGTCAGCAGGCGGAACGGCAACGCAAGATTGCCGTCATAAAAAAGATTGCCGCCGTTAAAGACGATAGCCTCCACCTGAAAATTATGAGCTGGCCCGCCGCGCTTCAACGTCGTGAACATGGCCGGTTCGACAAAGAGCTTTTTCTGTTCGCTGCGGTTCACCCCGGAATTGTGGCTACGCTGCTCGTCGGGGTTTTTGGGTGTCGCGTCACTGCGCGATTGGCCGGCGCTGGTGCCGGTGATCTTAACCCAGCGTTGTCCCAAAATGAACGAAGCCCAATCATTGGTCTGGCCGGTGTTCTGGCAAAAGAATTTGCACTGCAAATTTCCAAGCAACGAATCCACGGCATTCATGTTTTTGAGGACGCGCCCGTAGCTTTCCCGGTTCTGCGTTAAATACACGGTGCATCCGCCAGCGGATCTTGCCGTGGCCTGATATTCGGCGTCAAAATTCGTGACGAAATTTTGCGCCTCGTCAGCCCATAAAAAAACCGGCCGCAAATAGGCGTCCGGTTTGGTCGGTGGCGTCCGTCGCAGGACGGCCACTTGAAAGCAGTATTTCCAAGCAAGGTTGGCAATCCGGCCAACGAGCCGGAATTCCTGAACCGGCAAGTCAACGATGATGATCTTGCCCCCGAATGTGTCCTCCGGTTTGATGTTTGTGTCGGCGGAAAAAAGTTCCCGCAAGGGCCGCGTGACAAGCGGCCTTGCCAGCATGGAAAACGTCAAGCTAATGATACTGCGGGTTTTTTCGGCCAAATTGGGAAACTCCACTTCCCAATATTTTTGGCAGCGCATGAAGTCATCGCGGGTTCCTGCGTCGGCTTTCTTGGTGGCCTCGTCCGCCTCTTTCAAGATTTTGCCGCAAACGCTTTGCTCCTTCCATTCATCACTGCTGGCCTGTTCTGGATTCAATGGAGCCGAAGCGACGATGTCGGCAAGCAGCGGAAGGGAAACGGGGATTTCGGCAAATAGGGGTAAATCCACAAGGTTGGTGTTCATGTGGTGAAGGGCGTCTTCCCAAAACTTGTTTGATCCGCCGCCCCCTTCGGTCTGCCCGCTGCCCCCGGAAATCGCCGTGGCGATTTCGTCCAGAAGATTGACGATGTTAATCGTCAGGCCGCCGCCAGCCTCCGGGCGGCTGGCCTCCCATGCCATGAAATTGAAGCGGTTTTGACCGCTGGCATCTATGATGACAAGGTCATCGGTGCGGTCGCATTCCGCCGCCCAATGCTCCCATTGGCGGCGTTCCTCCTTCTTGGCACAAAGCACCAGCCCGCCGAAACCGGCGGCGAGATAGCCATAGGCCAGGTGCTTGGCAGGGCCGGAAGTTTTTCCACTTCCGGTTGCACCGAACACACAGACGCCCGTGAGGGCGTCGGAAAGGCGGAAGCCTTCGCCGTTCCCCCAATCCCGCAAAACCGTTTGCGGGTGGAATTCGGGCAACTGCGTCTTGCCGTTGGTCATGCTAAATAGCGTGGCAAGCCCCGGTTTGCGCGGCAAGGCAAAACGGGCTTCGGGGTATCAGGGGCTTGCCCCTGCCAGAGCGCAAGGCTCTGGCGGCATCCAACCGGCGGACGGTTGGGCATGGTTCCAAGGGTGGCAACCTTTGGGCAGGGTCTAGGGCGGCACGCCCTTGTGCGGGGGTTTAAGGGGCGGCAAAGCCCCTGCCGGAGCGTCAGAGCGGAGGCGGTGAAAGCGGGGTCTAGGGGACGGATTTGGAGTCCCCTTGCGCGGTCAACATCGGCACGATGTATAACCGCGCTATTCAGGCTTTTTTTTGTTTTTGCTGCTGCTGCCGGGGATGTGCGGCGAAGCCAAGCGGCCACGGTGTCTTTATGGGTGTGCTGGGCAGGTTTTTCCCATGAGGGAAAAACCGCTGAAACCAGCACTCAGAGCCAATCTAACGGGGACGAGCCGCCACGGATTATGATATAATGTTCTATATGGAGGGCGGCTGGCGACTGTAGTGGGGAATGGCAATATACCGATGCGAAGCAAGAATTATCAGCCGCGAGAAACGGGGTCATTCCGTCGTCGCCGCCAGCGCCTACCGGGCGGGCCTCAAACTCAAGGACGAGCTTAGCGGCAAGATGCACGACTATTCCCGCCGTAGCAAGGGCGTCGTTGAGACGGCCATTGTCGGCCCGGACAATGCGCCCGGATGGGTGCATGATCCGGGGCAGCTTTGGAACAAAGTCGAGGCGGGCGAGAAGCGCAAGGATGCACAACTTGCACGCGAATTTATTCTGGCAGTTCCCAAGGAACTGTCCGCCGAAGCCCAATTCCAGACGGCGCTGGATTGGGCGAAAAAGGAGCTGGTCGCTTCCGGCATGATTACTGAAATTTCCCTGCACCATAGCAAGACCGGCAAGAATCCCCATGTCCACGTCCTCTGCACCATGCGGAAGCTGGACGGCGAAAATTTCAGCGCCAAAAAACCGAGGGAATGGAATGACGTTAAGCTTCTGCTTCACCAACGCGAGTCCTGGGCGGACGCCGTCAATGCCGCGCTTGAAAAAGCCGGACGCGATGAGCGGGTGGATCACCGTTCGCTCAAAGACCGGGGCATTGACCAGATTCCGCAGCCCAAAATTGGCAAGGAAGCCACGGCCATGAAGCGCAAGGGCATCCTGCAAGACCCGGAGCGGTTCAAGGCCGTCCGTGAAGTGAAAATGATGAACGAAGTTAAGGCCATGATGAAGGCCGTATTGAAGCGCGGCGAAGTGGCTCAAGTTGGGATGGGTGATACATGGTGGGAAAAATCCATCACCTTCATGTCACGCATCCGGGAACAAGCCGCGACGGTCGTTAAAGACTCTTGGCGGAAACTGGTGAGCCGTCCAAAGGACGGGCCGGAAATTGAAATGTGATTTTATGAAACCAACAGACGAAATCAAAAAACAGGCAGTCAACGCCTTCACCTGTGCGGAAACGGTCGCCCATGTCGGCATGATTAAGCTGACCGGCGGCATTGCCTTGTATGCCGCCCATATCCGTCAAATGGATCGGCAATCGCCCCCGCCGCGACAGGTGCGGCGGGACGCGATTGGGAGGGAAGTATGACTGACCCGCTGGCGCAATACCGGAAAAAGCCGGACGGCTTGGTGGCGCAGCCGCCTCCGCCCAAAGGCCCGGATGGGTATGTGGCGTTTGATGCCAAAGACCGGGTTTCCCGCCTGAAAATCCGGCGGGCCAGTGAAGATGACCCGACGCGCTCGCCGGGGTATCACTACCTGCTAGACGTGGTTTATAGCGGCCCTAACGTGACGCATCTGGTGCTGCTTTACACGTTCCTGATTGTGAAGGTGCGCGGAACAAATTTATCGCCAATCGTGATGGCGTTGGAATTAGGCACGGCGGATTTCATACAGGAATTTGACGCGGAAAGATGGCCGAAGCCCAAAGACAGCAAAGCCCCGCTGATTGAATCCATCGAAGTGGTCGTCAAGGAAAACGGGCCAGAAGTCGAGGAAACGGAAAACACGGTCAGGGCCAAACCGGGGCCGAACCTGCATTAGAGCCGATTCTGGCGGGGTGGCAGGATTCCGCCTCTTTCGCACCAAGCCCGCCCGTTCCACCGCTGGGCGGGCGTTTTTTCGGGCTTCCTGGGCCTATAAGCCGGTTCTCGCTAATCTTCATGTCTCCATCTGAAATCGTCAGGTTTTCCTCTCCTGCCGCCCTTGGCGTGGCTGCGAACTATCTCTAGCCGGTTCCGCATAACGTCCAAGGCGATTCGCTTCCGCGCTGCGCTTGTGCAGCTTCATCCCGCGTCCTCGGCGCTGCGCGGCCTTTCCCGTTGTGCTTCTGAAACCGGCTTTTGACCTCGCTCACGTCACGCCAATTAAGGCGGACAAAAACGAGGAAAAAACCATGACCAACATTGATTTCACATTGCTGATTGACGCTCTTGCCCGACTTGTTGCCGCCCTGGCAACCTTCGTCATAGCGTTCCGCCGCCGTCGTCGTTAGGCGGTAGTTGGTGCGGATGATCGGACTTGAACCGATACTCTGTAAGGAACGGGAACCTAAATCCCGCGCGTCTGCCAATTCCGCCACACCCGCCTTATGTCATCTGTAACGGGGAAAATTAATTCTGCAACCGATATTGCGGCGTCCGATTATTCCGTTTCATCGGCTGACGGCTTGCGTAGCTTCGGTTTTTTAACATTGATGGCAGCGGCATCGAGCGTGTTTTTGATATGCGATGCGTAATACTTCTCAATCATTTCAACGCTGGTGCGGCAATTTTTGGCAACTTGATAAATATCCGCGCCCTCCATCAGGCGTAGGCAAATGTAAGTATGCCGCAGACTGTATGCGGTGCGCCGGTTGCCGTCGCGGTCAAACTTTAATTCGAGTTCTTTCAAGATGGCATTCAATAATTCGCGCTGGCTCTTGGATTTTCCAAAGACACGGTCGGTTGGCTTTGTCTTGTTGCGCTTCCGCAACCGTTCAAAAGGCAGGATCGCGCCAGTCATGCTTTTGCAATAACCAACCCCGCGCTTGCCGCGCACTTCGATTTCGAGGATGCGTTCGCCCGTTGCTTCATCGGTGACGATGGCAACGTCTCGAAATTCGAGGCGGGCGGCTTCGTCCGGCCTCAAGCCGGTGTTGGCCATGAACAAAACATAGTCGTGCAAGTTCTCGCACGCTGTTTTCCAGCGGGCATTCTTGGGAGTTTTCGCCCGCTGGCGGGTCGCTTGGTAAAGCTGCTTGTATTCTGCGGGCGAAAACCACGCCCGGTGGCCGATCTTCCCGGACATTTTGTAAGGGGCGGAAAGGTCGGGCAAATAAGCCAGCCAGCCGTTCCGGTTGGCAGTTTTCAAAACGTGTCGCAACACGACGATTTCCTGCTGGAGCGTTTTACGCGCCGGTCGCACCGGCTGGCCGGTGTGCCGGTTCTTTCGGGAAGTGGTGCGGTGGATGCGATATTCCTGCACCAAGCCGGGGGTGATTTCAGTCAAGAGTTTGTCACCAAAAAACGGCAGCAGATGAACTTTGAGCGCAAGCCCCAAACTGGCGACATATTCGGGACTCCGTTCGCCGATGGTGAGGGCTTGGTATTCGGGCAAGAATTTTTCCGCTGCGTCCGCAAAGGTCTTGCCGATTTTCAACTCGCCGCCGCGCATCTTGCCTTTGAGTTCTAAATACCAGTCCTCGGCAATGGCCTTGGCGTGGGCAAAGCTGTCCTCCTTGGTGGATTTCCGCCAATTTTTCCCGGCCAAGAAAGTTGAACATTGCCATTTGGTGCTATTTTCCCGGCGGTAAACATGAAGTTTCCCGCCCATTAACTCGACCTGTTCGACCATTGCGCCCCCTCCTGTGCAAAAAGTGTGTAAGAACTGTGTAACGGTTTTTTAGGGCGGGGTCAATCGGAAATAGCCTGATTTCATTGGCTTTTTTGATGGCATTGGGTTTTCGTCACTACGTTTAGGTTCGCCTTTGGACTGAAATAAACGCTTGAAACTGCTTCACAAAATCACGGTCAAATTGTGACTGTGTAAGAGAGTGTGTAAAAAATGCCCCCTTTTGCGTTTTCGTAGTGGCCGGACTTCCGCGATTAACACAAACGGTGGTAAAGGGCGCATTTCTGCGCGGAATTCCAAACCAGAAATTTAGGGTTCCAAACCCGGTTCCGGCGGCTTCGGCCCCCGGTCTTTGTCGGGGCTTGGCGCGGGCTTGCTGGCGCGGCTGGCGGTCTGTTCCTGTTCCCATTGCTCCCGCACGGTGTTCTTGACCGATTCCAGGCTCTTGTCAGAAACCGGATGTTTTTTGGCCCAGCCCAAGCGCACGCGATGCCCCAGCTTTTGCAGGGCGGCTTCGGCGTCTGTGTTTTGGTTTGGCATGGTCAGGCAACGAGCGACTTGGCTTCTTCCAAGCATCGCCCGATTTTCATTCTCACGTTATCGTAATTCAGGTTTTGTTCCTCGGCAATCTCGGTGTAATCGAATCCGATCACATAATGATTCCAAAGATAATCCCGGCATTCGGGTTTTGAGCCATCGAGCAATTTCAACGCGTATTCCAAATCGTGCCGGTCTGCCGCCGTCATGGGTTCGGCCTGCTCTGATGCGTCCACCAAATCCAGAATTTCCTCATGGGGCATGGGCTGCAAGCGGTCACTGGCTTTTTTGCGAAGATGGTCGCACACCCTCCGGCGGGCGATGGTTTTGCACCATGACCAAAATTCCCCGTTTGAGCGGCCTTCAAACTTCTTCAAGCTGTCGCTGATGCTTATCAGAATGTCCTGTAACACCTCTTGGGCCGCATGTGGCTTGAGGGTGCTGAATACAAAACCGCTCAATTCCGGCGCAATCAGGCGGCAGATGGCGTCTGCCAGCCGTTGCCGTTCCGCCAGTCCCGCCGTCACGCGATAGGTGCGGACAAGTTTAATCAGGTCGTCCATTGCTTGCCCGTAGCCTAACGAAATTGGCTGTTCTATTTCAAGCGTTGCCTTTGACTGATTCTGCATGAAAGAAGAACAGCAACGATTTCTGTCGCTCTTGGGACAACTGCCCGCCCGTCTCACGGCGGAGCAAGCGGGCTGGGTGCTGAACTGCCAGCCGCACGACATTCCCGCGCTGGTCAATGCCCGGTTGCTTAAACCGCTCGGTAATTTTTCCCCAAATTCCACCAAGTATTTTGCCACGGCGGACGTGCTGGAAATGACGAAAGACCGTGGTTGGCTGGTTAAAGTCAGCAACACCATTTGCCAGCATTGGCAAAAGCAGAACGCCCGCAAGCACCTTGGGGTGAATGGTCATGCCTCCTTGGTGGCGGTGGCCGTGCAGCAATAATTTGGCCGCTCGCTCAATCAATGTTGCCAGAGTTAGCAAGCAATTGTCGCCTTTCCTTCAAGGCTTTTCGGACGTGCCAATAGATTGAATGGTAACAGTGTCCTTCAATCGTTCGCGAGTTGCCTTTACGTTTGTATTGCCACGCAACAATGCCCGCAAGGATTGGCTCTACTTTGTAGTTTATATCATCTGAGGTAACAAATCTTTGATACCAAATGCCGCTGCCACTGACACCAGTGTAGTCCACTGGATAATCTTCTATCTCTGCCAGCAATTCTAAATGGACATAGTCATATTCTCCCCGAGATTCAATTTTGATTAGCCTGCTTTGCATACACACACAAGGCGTGGTGTTTAGCACATGAACCTCATTACTTATCATTCCAAATTTCTGCTCTAACTTTTCGCGTGGACTTCCGCAAATGCACCAATGCGTTGTGACAAAGCTTTGTTGCAATAGCCCTACATCTTGGCCGTCCAGATCATAAAATGGTTTTTTTTGACGCTCTAGCAGCTCAATCAATTTAACGTCTTTGATTATGAGAAAAGACAAGTCAGGGCCGTGGTCGTTAACCTGTTCAATCGGCACATGATCCAATGATTTGCAATCCAGCCATAGCTGATGCGGCAAGTCTGACACAGCAAAAGCAACGCGTTCCTTTTCCATGATGAGTTCCGCGCAGTGTCCAGCAGTGAGTATTCCATGATACCCAAAGGACTTTGCAAATACGCCAGAGCAAATAGTTGTATCTAAACGAACAATAATAGCAGCATGTGGATAAATAAGGTCTGCGCTACCTTTAAGGAGTTCGCGGGTCTGTAATTCTGTCAATTTTGGTAAAGTCACTTTTGCTTGCACGTCTAATTTTGCCATTGAAATTAACAATTACCAGACAGTTTGGCGCGGCGCGAGCGGGTGATGGAGTCCAGAGGCAACGCCTCTGGCGCGGGGCTTGGGGACGGC
>TBL_comb47_HYPODRAFT_10002074_pt1 | contig 25099 bp, 25 predicted proteins | sample TroBogypolimnion_40_FD_10682 | JGI IMG/M metagenome (IMG submission 10682)
GGGTGGAGGCGGTGGAGGGGATACGAATCAGTGGTTATCGAGCAATAATTTTAATTGGGGCAGCAAGGCCTGCATGGCCGCGCGTCCTGCCTCAATCGAGCGCTTTCTTTCATTGAAAGCGGCCGAACCCACACCTTGGAGTTGGGGCTTCACGACAAGATCCGCATCCTTGAGCTCAAAGTCGTTGATGCTTTTGCTCATGATGCTAAAGGTCTGCAGCAAGATTTGCAGCATGCCGTCGGCCTTGTTTCCCTCAGGGGGGGAGGAGATGTCCACAGCCAGCACCACATCGGCGCCCATTTGTCTGGCAAAACGCACTGGAACGGGCGAGACCAGGCCGCCATCGACATATTCGCGTTCACCGATTTTGACAGGCGGAAACACCGCTGGCACCGAACTCGACGCCCGCACCGCCAACGCCACGTCGCCACGTTGGAACAAAATCGCTTGCCCTGAATGCAAGTCAGTTGCAACCACACCGAGGGGGATTTTCATGTCCTCGATTTTTTTAACGCTCAGTTGCTGATCAATGTATTTGGTGAGCGCGTCGCCTCGCATCACACCGCGCGAGATCAAGGGCACCGTCCAATCGGTGAGCATGGACTCATCCATCACCTCAGAGATGCGCTGCAACTGCGACGAATTTTTACCGCTGGCATAAAAAGCGGCCACCACCGAGCCCGCGGACGTGCCGACAATCAACTGCGGCTTGATCCCCGCCTCTTCCAGCACCTCGATCACCCCGACATGGGCAAACCCCCGGGCTGCCCCCCCGCCCAGCGCAAGCCCCAAGCGGATGGGCTTTTTCACCGATGTCACCACCGCTGTGGGTGTTTTGTTCTGCCCCGCCTCAGGGGTCAATGCCGAGACGCCCGTCTTGGATTGAGCCAACTCGGGGTCACCCTTGAGCGGGCCTTGGGGCGTAGAGCAGGCCACCACCATGAGGCAGAGCAAACCCAAAAACAGACCCCTCACATGGGGGCGCCATCCAGCCCCAGAACTCAGAGAGACTGAACAGGCGGGCCAATCAAAACGCAAGAACTCAAGCATGGGGCACACTTCAAAAAAACAGACGCCCCCATTGACTTTAAAACAGCAAGAGCGCATCAACACAAATGTAGGCATGGACTTTGTCACACCTCAACGCGAGCCATTATCCCCGAGTGCCGTGAAGCTTTGTAAAAAAAACTTAACGCCCACGCCATCTGCTGCGCCTTTCTTTGTCTGCCCAAAAACAGTTCGTCAAAAATCCAAAAGGCCAAGAAACATAGGCTCACAACCTGATCGCGCAAAGCGCCTAAAATCAAGGCTTGAACCTTCCCAACACCGATGTCCATCCCCCAAACCTTCATTGATGACCTCTTGAGCCGTGCCGACATTGTCGAGGTGGTGGGGCGCCATGTTCCCTTGAAAAAGGCCGGGGCGAATTTTGTTGGCCTGTGCCCATTTCACAATGAAAAGTCCCCCTCCTTTTCCGTGAGTCCCGTCAAGCAGTTTTACCACTGCTTTGGCTGCGGCAAAAGTGGCAATGCATTGGGCTTCATGATGGAGCACAGTGGCATGCACTTTGTCGATGCCGTACAAGACTTGGCGCACAGTTTTGGCATGGTGATGCCCCAGACCCAATTCTCACCTCAAGACCAAGAGCGCGCGGTCGAGAAGCGTCGCACTCAAAACAGCTTGATCGACATCTTGGAGTCGGCCGCGGCGGCTTATCGTCAACATCTCAAGGACTCCCCCAAGGCGGTGGCGTATCTCAAACAACGGGGTCTTTCGGGTGAAATCGCCAAAACGTATGGTTTGGGCTATGCCCTGGATGAATGGACGCAACTCACCCGGGTCTTTGAAGACTACCAAGACCCAAGGCTCGTTGAATCAAGCCTTGTGATCGACCACCAAGAGGATCCACAAAGTCAAAAACGCTACGACCGGTTTCGCGACCGCATCATGTTTCCGATTCGCAACATCAAGGGCGAGTGCATCGGCTTTGGTGGGCGAGTTCTCGGTGAGGGGACCCCCAAATACCTCAATTCTTCTGAGACCCCGGTCTTTAGCAAAGGGCGCGAGCTCTACGGTCTTTTTGAAGCCCGCCAAGCCATCAAGGAGGCGGCCTATGCCATTGTGACGGAGGGTTATATGGATGTGGTGGCGCTGGCGCAACTGGGTTTTCCGCAAACCGTTGCCACCTTGGGCACAGCCTGCACCAGTGACCATGTGCAAAAACTTTTTCGCCACACCGACACCATCGTTTTCAGTTTTGATGGTGACGCGGCCGGGCGGCGTGCCGCGAAAAAAGCCTTGGTGGTCTCTCTTGCTTTTGCCAAGGACACGAGAAGCCTGAAATTCTTATTTCTCCCACCCGAGCACGACCCCGACAGTTTCGTGCGCGAGCAAGGGGTGGATGCGTTTTCACGCATGATCGCCAGCGCCACACCCCTGAGCCAATTTCTTGTCGAGCAAGCCCGATTGGGCTGCGAACTCGCCAGTGCTGAGGGCCGCTCATTGCTCGCCTCCCAAGCGTTTCCACTTTGGAGCGAGTTGCCCGAAGGCGTTTTAAAAGCCCAAATTCTGAGCGATATAGCCCTCTTGGTAAACCTCGGGCCCCATGAATTGCGCAACTTGTGGCTGCAACAAGCAACACCTGCTCAGGGCTACTCTGGCTCGTCAGGCCTGAGCGGTCAAAGAGGTGTGGGGCCAGCTGGCGCTGGCAATTTTGCCAACCCCAACGGGGTGTTTAAAAGGGCTTTTTCAAAAACGGGCAAGCGATGGGGCTTCAAATCCGATGGCTTTGCTGCGGACCACAATACCGCGCCACGTGGCTCGCTGCGACACGCCCCGATGTCGCGCCAAGACCGGGCGGTGCAAATTCTTTTCCAGTCCATGAGCGGCTGGGCTCAACTGAGCACAGAGCAACAAAATCTACTCTGTCACCTGCCCTCGCCCCATGGCAGCGCCTTTACTTGGCTTGACCAACAACTCAATGAGCACGGCCTCATGAGCTGGTCAACGCTTTGCACCCTGCCCATGCCCGACAGTTGGGCCAATTGGCTGGTGGCATTGATCCAAAATATCCCCAGCGACTTGGAAACCGAAGCCAGCGAGCTCATCAGCATCCTATTGGAGCTTGAAAAAGCCGATGTTTCGGCGCAACTCACCCAAATGGCGCCTTTGGTGGGGAATGATCCCCAAATTTATCAACAATTCAAAAGCTTGAGCGCGCGTTTTGCTTTACTAAAAGCCAAAGTTTCAGTATAATCCACATCAGCAAGTGCGACAGCAACACCTCCGGGCCGGCCAATTTTGACGCTTTACGCGCATCGATCGCCACTCACCGCAAGGACTGCATACCAAATGTTCGCCCCAACCTCTTGCGTTTGTCAATTTCCCCCGTCCATTCCCCTTAATTTCATGCGTGTGTGCCGCTCACTGTGGCTCACAAATACTGCTGTCGAGGACTTTTAACATGCCGGATAAAAAACCCAACGCCAAGGCTACCGCAAAGACGGCGGTCAAAACCATCGCCAAACCTGTGGCCAAACCCGCGCCCAAGGTCACGACCAAGACTGTGGTGAAGGCTGCCGTGAAAGTAGCGGCCAAAACGCCAGCCAAAGCACCAGCCAAGGCGCCAATCAAGACTCCAGTCAGTACCTCGGCAAAACCCCCAGCATCGAAAGCCTCGGCTGCCAAAGCCCCAGCCTCCAAGCCCCCTCAGAAAGCAACTGTGCCCGTCTCCAAAACCAATTCCACCGCCAAAGCACCTCTTGCCACCAAGCCCCCCGCCAAGTCTGTGACGCCGCCAAAGGTGGCACTCAAAACAAGCACGCCAGCCGCCAAGAACAGCAAGACGACGACGCAATTACCGGCCAAAGTGCCTACCCAACCAATCGCAAAACCAATCGCAAAACCGCTTGGCAAATCTGCCACATCCGGCAAAGCACCCGCAAAGAGCGCCGCGCCCAGCAAACCCAGCGCAAAAACTGTAGCAAAACCCGCGACCAATGCAGCAGCAAAGACGGTAACGAAGACCGCTGCAAAGTCAGCCGCCAAAGCACCGGCAAAAGCACCGGCAAAAGCACCGGCAAAAGCACCGGCTAAAGGCAGCCAAGCTGCGCCGGTCAAGTCGACCAAGCCCAAAGACTTGGTGATCGAGGATGAAATCGACATTGAGGCTGAGTTTGCAGAAGAAGGCGCCGCTGGCACCGAGAAAGTCAAACCCTTGCGCATGAAAATCAGCAAGGCCAAAGAACGCGCTTTGATGAAGGAGTTTGGCCTCGATGAGACGGTGCTCTCAGAAGAGGATATTGCCAAGCGTCGTCAGCGCTTGAAGACCTTGATCAAACTTGGCAAGACCCGTGGCTATTTGACCCACGGTGAGATCTCCGACCATTTGCCCGACAAACTCGTTGACGCCGAGACACTTGAAGTGGTGATCACCATGCTCAACGACATGGCCATTGCTGTGTTTGAGCAAACGCCAGACGCTGAGACACTTTTGATCAACAACACCGGGGCGACGACGGCCACCGAGGAAGAAGCTGAGGAGGAGGCCGAAGCGGCACTGTCCACGGTTGACTCCGAATTTGGTCGCACCACGGACCCTGTGCGCATGTACATGCGCGAGATGGGCACAGTTGAGCTCTTGACGCGAGAAGGCGAGATTGAAATTGCCAAACGCATTGAAGGCGGCTTGATGGCCATGATGGAGGCCATCAGTGCGTCGCCGGCCACGATTGCAGAGATCTTGCGCTTGGCCGACGATATTCGCGGCGATAAGATCGTCATCTCCACCGTGGTCGATGGGTTCAGCAACACCGATGAGGCCGATGACTATGTGGCCGAAGAGGACTTTGACGAATTCGACGAGGCCGACGACGACGACGGCAAAGGCGGCTCCAAGGCCTTGACCAAAAAACTCGAAGAACTCAAGCGCGAAGCCTTGGTGCGCTTTGATCGCATAGTGGGCCTCTTTGAGACTGTGCACAAAATCTACGACAAGGAAGGCTACGGCACACCCGCTTATCAGACCGCCCAGCGCGCCTTGAGCAACGAGCTCATGACGATCCGCTTCACAGCCAAAACCATTGAAAAATTGTGTGATATGGTTCGCGCCCAAGTTGAAGATGTGCGCAAAAAAGAGCGCCAACTGCGGCGCATCATCGTCGACAAGTGTGGCATGCCGCAAGACGTCTTTGTCAAAGACTTCCCCCCCAATTTGCTCAATTTGGAGTGGGTGATCAAGCAATCGAATTCGGGTAAAAACTGGTCCAATACGATGGCCAGAAACATTCCTCCCATTCAAGAGTTGCAGCAAAATTTGATGGATTTGCAGTCCAAAGTGGTGGTGCCTTTGGGTGAACTCAAAGATATCAACAAGCGCATGAACGAAGGCGAAACATCATCTCGAAATGCAAAAAAAGAAATGATCGAAGCCAACTTGCGTTTGGTCATCTCAATTGCCAAAAAATACACCAACCGTGGCTTGCAATTTCTCGATTTGATCCAAGAAGGCAATATTGGCCTCATGAAAGCGGTGGACAAGTTCGAATACCGCCGCGGCTATAAATTCTCAACCTATGCCACGTGGTGGATCCGCCAGGCCATCACGCGCTCCATTGCCGACCAAGCCCGCACCATTCGCATTCCTGTTCACATGATTGAGACCATCAACAAAATGAACCGGATCTCTCGGCAGCACTTGCAAGAATTTGGTTTTGAGCCAGACGCCAGCGTGTTGGCGGAAAAAATGGAGATCCCCGAAGACAAGATTCGCAAGATCATGAAAATCGCCAAAGAGCCCATTTCCATGGAAACACCCATCGGCGACGACGAGGATTCGCATTTGGGCGACTTCATTGAAGACTCGGCCAACACCGCGCCCATCGAAGCGGCCATGCAGGCGGGCTTGAGGGATGTGGTCAAAGACATCTTGGATGGGCTCACCCCACGTGAAGCCAAGGTGCTGCGTATGCGTTTTGGCATCGAGATGAGCACCGACCATACCTTGGAAGAGGTGGGTAAGCAGTTTGATGTGACGCGTGAGCGAATTCGTCAAATCGAGGCCAAGGCCTTGAGGAAACTCAAACACCCTTCACGCAGCGACAAACTGCGCAGCTTCATCGACACCATCTGAACACAACCCAGGCCTATCGAAAACCACCAGGCCTGCACCGGGTTTAATCGTCCCCGAGCCCAATTGGGGCGGGGGCGTGGCGGGTGATTTGTGTAAAGAGGTGACTGAATTCATTGGCCAAGGACGGATGGTCCTGCGATGCTGCCAACCCATGGTTGGCCAGCGGATCCACATTTTTCAAAAACTCCACATCCAAACGCTCCCAGTCTTGAGCACTCAAGTGTTGCGCCGCTTGGGGGAGTACTTGGGTGTTCTCGACATGGATGTGCTCCAAGTAGTAGTCTATATAGGCCTCACAAGCGCGGGTGAATGCGTCTTGGTGGGTGACCCCCAAAATCTCCCAGGCCAAGAGCAAGTGCTGTAACTCTCGCACCCGTCTCTCCCCCGTTTCATGCTCGGCGTCCAAGAGACCGATCACGCCTTTGACCTCTGGGCAGACCGACAAGATCGCCGGAAACAAATATTGGGTTTCTTTGGGGTGATGCGATTTTTCCGCAAACTCGTCAATGTAAAACAGCATGGCACGCATCACCTCAAAGAAGGTCGCTGGCTTGTCGCGCGGCCCGCGCTTGATCATCATGCGAATGGACTGCAGCATGGCGGTCAAACTGGCATGCTCTTTCTGAATGATTTGTAGAGTTGGGTGCATAGGGTTTCTCTGAGGACTTGATGTTCGCCTTGTTGCCTTAAAGCCCAAAGGACGTGAAGATTTGATTTTTCTATAGGCTTAGAAAGCGCTTCTTGATGTGAGTCAAGGTCCAACTGAAAAAAAACGAAACAATTGCACTCAACAACTTTCAATGGACACAACACTCCCATGGATAACCCTGACGACACCTTGTTTGAATTTTTAGACAATACCCACAGCACCATCCACGCGCAACTCAACGCGCTCAAAGAGATCGTGCAGTGCATCCATGAAGATCGATTTCAAAGCAGCAACAAAGCGCAGTTGGGGTCGATTTGTCATTTCTTTGATACCGAGGTGCGAGAACACCATTTACAAGAGGAAACCCTGGTTTTCCCATCGCTCATTCATTCCGATGATTTGCGCATATTGCGCGTGGCCAATCAACTCTTCCAAGACCACGGTTGGCTGGAAGAAAATTGGATTGAACTCGGCCCCATGCTCAGAGCCTTTGAGAACGGGCAATCCTGGCCCAACCTGAGTGAATTGGTGCATGGTTTTGAAATTTTTTATCTGCTCAACTTGGAGCACATGCAACTCGAAGAGACTATTGCATACCCCAAGGCCAAAGAGTCGATCAAAAAATGGCGACTTGAAAAAAGCGGTCGCGAGTTGTACCAACTCAAGAAATCCATGCCAAAATCACCTCACTCGAACAAAGCGAGTCTTTTTGGTAAATCATGAAGCTTCCGTTGGAACTCTTTAATTTAAAGTCGCCCATGTGGCGCTTGAACCCACCTCGCCTGTGGGGGTTGATCTCCCCGATCTTGAGTCCCATCTTTGCGTTAATGTTGACCGTCTTGCTGAGCTTTTGCACCCCCCTTGCGTGGGCTTTGGGCGCGCGCACAAGCACTGGCGTTGAGGGCGCGACTGCGCCCAACTCGCAAGTCACCACGAGCTCAGTGAACGCTGTGAGCGCGCTCAACACCAAAACCGACAAAGAGCATGTTGGACCGATGTTGACCCTTGGCATCAACCACTTACCGATGACCGACGTCATTAAAACGCAGGAGAAAGAAAATTTCTATGCCTGCCCTGGCTTGGTCGCCGACTGGTTTTTAAGCCTCGCGAGCGAAGAGATGAATTACTTTGCAACCCAATCCAAATTGGTCAGCATTGACAAGTCGGCTTGCATCATCAGCATTGAAAATGAGAAAAGCTTGACGCCAGGCCTCATTACGATGCGTTTGTATCAAACCACAGAACAATTGCACAACTGCATTGATCATCACAAATGCCAAATCGAACACAACCTCACGTTGGTGATCAAACACAACGTGGTCTATCGCTCGTATTTTCTAACCGATCTCCAACACGGTCGCTACGTTGAGCACTGCGTGAGCGATCAAGGACAATGGTTCAAAAACACCAATTGTTACAAAGTTGAGTGAATCAACACCTCAAGAGCCTTGTCGTCGAATACTCACCAAGATGGAGTAGGATCAAGGCCGTCAGCGCATCACTCATTTGGCTCGAACTCCATGGCTTTGCATCGATCATTGACTTGCTCAAATCTACTTCGCAGTTTGACCCTTGGACTGCTCCTAGCGTCTTGCAGTCCTGATGGCCCGCAGACGTGGTCAGGATATGCGGTGGGCGACTTTGTCTACATCTCTCCCGCAATCGCCGGGCGACTAGAGAAGCTTTGGGTGCAGCCCGGAGACACAGTCCAAGTGGGTCAAGCCCTTTACGATTTAGAAGACGAGGTCGAGCAAGCCTCCAGCCAGGAGTCCTTGGACCGACTCAACAACGCTCGCTCCTTGGCCAATGACCTCGATAAAGGGCGACGGGCTGATGAGATCGCCGTGACCCAGGCCCAACTCGACCAAGCCTTGGCAAGCGAGAAGCTCACAAACACCAATTTGCTGCGCCAGCGCCAACTCTTTGAGCAATCTTTCATCTCCAAGTCCGCCTGGGATGACGCACTCAACAATGTCCAAGTGGCCCAGGCGCGGGTGGCCGAATTGACCGCATCGCTCCAAGTGGCCAAACTTCCCGCCCGCGAAGACGCGCAAAAAGCCGGGCGTGCCAACGCCTTGGCCGCCGCCGATGTGCTCAGACAAAACCTGTGGCGCACAAAACAAAAACACCTCCAAGCTCCCGTACAAGGGTTGGTCAATGAACTGTTTTTTAGAACCGGCGAGCTCATTGGCGTGAGCCAACCCGTCTTGTCTTTGCTGCCGCCGAGCAACATCAAAGCGCGATTTTTTGTGAACGAAACCGACTTAAGCCAAATGCAATTGGGCCAAACTGTACAAATCCAATGCGACGCCTGTGGGCCACCCATTCAAGCCAAGATCACGCGCATCTCAAGCCAAGCAGAATACACCCCACCCGTCATTTACTCCAACGCCCAACGCAGCAAACTGGTTTATTTGATTGAGGCGCATCCAAGCGAGAATGACGCGCCTCGACTGCACCCGGGGCAACCCATTGATGTGAGTCGGGTTTTACAGCCACTCCCGCACCGACAAACCGCTGGCGTCAACAGTCCAACGCCATGAGTGAATCAGCAAGCCCCTACGTGATTGATGTGTCTGGGCTCAGAAAAAGCTACAACGCCCAAATGGTCGTTCAAAACATGGCCCTTCATGTGAGAAAGGGTCAAATTTGCGGTTTTTTGGGGCCCAATGGCAGCGGCAAAACGACCACATCCGAATGCTGTGTGGACTGCTGTCGCCTGACGCGGGGTTTGGCACGGTGCTTGGGTTTGATTTGATTCGCGACTCTCGAGAAATCAAGCGCCGCGTGGGCTACATGACCCAAAGGTTTGGCCTCTACGAGGATTTGTCGATCCGTGAGAACTTGGACTTCATTGCCCGACTCTTTGAACTCCCAAACCGGCGACGCGCGGTCGATCACGCGTTGGAGCGACTGCACTTGGGTGAGCGTCAACATCAACTCGCAGGCGCCTTGTCGGGGGGGTGGAAGCAGCGCTTGTCTTTGGCCGCTTGCATGATCCATGAACCGGAACTCCTTCTTTTGGATGAACCCACTGCAGGTGTGGACCCAAGCGCCAGGCGAGAGTTTTGGAATGAAATTCATGACTTGGCCGAGTCGGGTATCACGGTCCTCGTGTCCACACACTACATGGATGAGGCGCAACGTTGCCATGAATTGGTCTACATTGCCAATGGGCTGATCTTGGCCCAAGGCACAGAAGAGAGCATCGTGGCCCAATCGGGCTTGGTGGTCTATGCTTTGCAGGGCAAAGGTATCAAAGAGCAGCTGACTTTCTTACAAAACACCCCGGGCATTTTGAGCGTCACTCCGTTTGGCAGCGCCTACCATGTGGCCACCAAGGATGAGGTGGCGCTCAAAGAGGCCTTGGCCAAGCTCATGCACAACGAACAGGTGAGCATGGAGCGCATTGCGGCCAATTTAGAGGACGTATTCATTAATTTTGTGGGCAACTTCTCCACGAACGCAAAGGTATCGGCATGAGCCTTTTTTCTTGGCGACGCGCCTGGGCCATCGTTACCAAAGAGTTCCATCAAATGATGCGGGATCGCTTGACCTTTGGCATGGCCATTGGGGTGCCAATCCTTCAGTTGGTCCTCTTTGGCTACGCGATCAACACCGACCCCAAGGGTTTGCCCACCGCGGTGGTGAGCACCGACTCGAGCGCACTGTCGCAAAGCTTCGTCTCAGCCATGGAAAACACTGGCTACTTTCACATTCAACAAGTGATGACCAATGAGCAAGAGGCCAACAAAATGGTTGAGCGAGGCGAGGTCCAATTCATGGTGGTGATCCCGCCTCACTTCAATAAAAGCGTGATTCGAGGTGACAAACCAGCCATCTTGCTCTCGGCCGACGCCACCGACCCCTCGGCCTCGGCCAATGCCATTGCGGCCGTATTGGCCATCATCCCCCAGGCCTTGAGCCACGACTTGGTGGGGCCTTTGGCCAGACTCAATGCCAGTGACCCACCTTACGAAGTTCGCGTTCAAAGGCGCTACAACCCAGAGGGGTTGTCGCGCTACAACGTGGTACCAGGTTTGGTGGGCACCATACTCACCATGACCATGGTGATGCTCACCTCATTGGCCATGACAAGAGAAGTCGAGCGTGGCACCATGGAAAATTTATTGGCAACACCCGTCAAACCCCTCGAGGTGATGGTCGGCAAAATACTACCCTATATTTTTTTAGGTTATGTGCAATTGGGCATTGTCTTGATAGCCGCCTTCATGCTCTTTGAAGTGCCCATGATGGGGAGTTTTTCGCTCCTGATGGCCATGATTGGGGTGTTCATGGTCGCGAATTTGAGTGTAGGTTTTACTTTTTCCACCATTGCCAAAAATCAATTGCAAGCCATGCAAATGACGTTTTTCTTTTTCTTGCCCTCCATGCTCTTGTCGGGGTTCATGTTTCCATTTCGGGCCATGCCGCTATGGGCTCAATGGCTCGGTGAGATCTTGCCGCTCACTCATTTTTTAAGAATCGTTCGGGGTATTTTGCTCAAAGGCAATGTCCTCACTGAACTTTGGCCTGAACTGTGGCCGCTCACCTTGTTTTTATTCCTGAGTGGCCTAGTGGCTTTAAGGCGTTACCGCCAAACCATCGATTGAAGTGATTGACAAAAGAAATCCTAGAGTTCAATAAATCGTCAATAGATCGTCAATAGACTTCACTGAGAAATAATGATCCCAGCCCCCCCAATTTGTATAGTTGGGGAACAAGGGTATGTGAGGCGTCGCAGTGGATTGATATATGGCGCCAACGCGGGCATCGTGGCGGGACTGTTTGGGCTTGGGCCAGCGCAACGCTGCCAAGTGCGAGTCTCATGAGCCCAAACCCTGTGCTCAAAAGGATATGACATAAAACCCGCCCCAAGCTCAGCACTTCTCTGGGATGGGAGAAACTTTTGTTTGACGAGTCTCCTCGTTCGTTGGTCAGTAAGGCAAGAAACATCATCAGCATCTTGTGCGTTCCAATTTAAAAAGCGACATCGGCCGTTTTAAGGTGGTCACCCTTTCTCAAGCAATACGCCAAGGATGGAAAACATCCATTCTCACAATAACTGTAATTAATATTTAAGAAGTCAATAAATCACAAAGTATTGCCAAAGATCAGTACTTTGTTGTTTTTGGAACTCTGCCGGGAAAGCGGCGCCATGGCCGGATGTGTCGAAAATGCACCCCCATGCTTGGCCTCAAAACCAGAAATTGAATCGAAATGTGTGCAATTTTTGACGCACATCAATCAATTCAACTGTTTGAGCCCATACCATTAAAAATACATTCACACCAAAGAAGAGGTTCATTCATGTACAAGAAAATTTTGATTTGCAACGACGGCTCCACGCTGTCCAAACGTGCGGTTGGCCATGCATTCAAACTGGCCAAATTGATGAACTCAGAAGTGCTGATCCTCAAAATCATCCCGCGTGTGATAGAAAACCACTTTGATGGCGCGATGGCGCTCAGGGCCTCAGAGATTTCAAGAATTGAGAAAAGCTGGGCCAAGTCTGCGCACGACATCGTGGATGATGACAGCGACAGAGCAAAAAAAATGGGCCTGAAAGCTGAGTCGATGGTGGCCAAATCAGACATCGTCTACAAGGCCATCATTGAAGTGGCCATCAAGAAAAAAGCAGATCTGATCGTGATGGCCTCGCACGGCAGGCGTGGTATTCAGAAGTTAATTTTAGGCAGCGAGACTCAAAATGTACTCACCCACTCAGAAATCCCCGTGTTGGTCTTGCGCTAAAGAATCCCCCAAACGCTTTCAAACCGCCTCAGAATCTGCCTTATCAATGCAGCACGCCTTTTCAATAAAAAAGGTAGGCGCTGCGTGTCTTGCGCGTCAGACAAACTCTTCGGTATCGACTTCAGATGCGTTTTGCGGGTTGTAGCGGTTGCCGCTGACGGTTTTTTGATTGATCAGGGCTTCTAATTTTTGCATCACGGCTTGACTCAACCTAAGGGAAGACGCAGCCACGTTTTCCTCCAAGTGCAGAATATTTTGCGTACCTGGAATTGCAATCAAATTGGGCTCCTTGGTCAACAGCCAAGCCAGTGCCAACTGCGCGGGCGTGCAATGCTGCTCGCGAGCAATTTCCAAAAAAGGCGCCAAAAGCTTTTGATTGGCCGCAAAATTCGCCGCCTCAAACCGCGGCATGGCGCGCCGAATGTCCTTGGCCTCAAAGGTCTGAATGTCGAGCTCGCTTGAACACAAAAATCCACGCGCCACCGGACTAAAAGCCACAAAGGTGGCCCCAATGTCGCGACAAGCTTTGAGGACTGCAATTTCCGGATTTCGGGTCCACAAGGAATACTCAGTTTGAACGGCAGCGATAGGGTGCACCGCATTTGCACGCAAAATGCTGGGCGCTGAAACCTCACTCAAACCAATGGCCCTGACCTTGCCCGCTTTGACCAAGTCGCTCATCGCACCCACACTGTCTTCGATTGGAACTTTTTTATCCCAACGGTGCAGGTAATACAAATCGATGATATCAGTTTGCAGCCTCTTCAAAGAGTCCTCACAATTGAGCCGAATCGCCTGGGGGCTGCCATCAATCACGCGCTTGACTCCATCGGGGAAATGGACCCCCGCCATACCACCTTTGGAGCAAAGTGTGATCTCAGAGCGGTGAGACTTTAGCAAGGGCGCCAAGAGTGTCTCATTCGCTCCAAAGCCATAAAGAGCGGCCGTGTCAAAAAGATCCACCCCCAGGTCCAAGGCGCGATAAACCACCTTCGCGGCTTGCTCACTCGTAGGCGGCACACCGTAAGCGTGGTTTAAATTCATACACCCCATGCCGACGGGGTTGACTTGAAAAGGGCCGATAGAGCGTTGGGTCATAGAGGATGCCTACAGGTGTGCACAGAGAAATAAAAATGAACTCAATGGCCCATCTGTACTTCCAAGTCATGCAAGACTTGGTAGCAGGCGAGAACATTGGAGACACTGGAGATGGGCTCGCGACCTTCTTGGATCGCGCCAAAGAACTCGCGGTCTTGCAACTCTATGCCGTTTAAACTGACGGCCACTTTGGAGACATCAATTTGTTCGTCCTTGCCGTTGTACAAATCGTCGTACTTGGCCAAATAGGTTCCCGTGTCGCCAATGTAGCGAAACCACGTGCCCAAGGGGCCATCGTTGTTGAAAGACAATGACAGTGTGCAAATGGCACCATTGGCCGCCTTCAACTGGATGCTCATGTCCATGGAAATCCCTAATGTGGGGTGAATGGGGCCTTGAACCGCATTGGCTTTCACCACTGGACTGCCACACTGGTGGGCAAACAAATCGACGGTGTGGGCAGCATGGTGCCACAACAAGTGATCGGTCCAGCTTCTGGGTTGGCCCAGAGCGTTCATATTGGTGCGGCGGAAAAAATAGGTTTGCACATCCATTTGTTGAATGTTGAACTCTCCACTCTTGATCTTTTGGTGAACCCATTGGTGCGAAGGATTAAAGCGCCGTGTGTGCCCGGCCATCGCAACCAAACCCGTGGACTTTTGCAAAGCCACAATGGCCTTGGCATCTTCAAGCTTGTCGGCCATGGGAATTTCAACCTGAACGTGCTTGCCCGCTCGCAGGCATGCCATGGTTTGCTGCGCATGCATTTGTGTGGGCGTGCACAAAATCACCGCATCCACCTCCTTAATGGCCAAACTGTCGGCCAAATCGGTGCTCACGTGATCAATGCCGTATTTGGCGGCAATTTCCTTGGTTTTTCCCAACTCACGACCCACCAAAGAGATGACCTCCACGCCGTCGATATTTTTAATGCCATCCAAGTGCTTGGAGCCAAAGGCACCAGCACCAGCGAGAGCAACTTTAATGGTTTTCATGCAAGCTCCTGAATGAGTAATATAAAAAAGAAATCAATTGTTTTTCAAAATAGCGTGACCCACTGCAGTGTTCGACGCGGGGACATGGTAAAAGCGGTGCAAGAGTTCAACGGGCGCACCCCCATTGACATCGGCCATGGCGCCGCGAGCAATCAACCACATAACCAATTCAATGCCCTCGCTGCCAGCCTCACGAACATAGTTGATATGAGGAATCGCAGCCGCCTCCTCAGGGCTAGCGATGAGCAAATCCATGAAGCGCGCATCAAACTCTTTGTTGATGAGCCCAGCTCTTGGACCTTGCAATTGATGACTCATGCCCCCTGTTCCCCAGATCTGCACGTTCAAAGGCTCGTCAAAACTCTGAATGGCGCGTTGGATAGCACGACCCAATTGAAAGCAACGGTTGCCGCTCGGTATGGGGTACTGCACCACATTGACCGCAAACGGGATCACGGGACAAGGCCAGGCTGAGGGTTGACCGCACATCAAGGACAAAGGCACGGTCAAGCCGTGATCCACGTCCATTTTATTCACAATGGTCAAGTCAAAGTCTTGTTGTATCACCGATTGTGCAATGTGACTAGCAAGTTCAGGGTGGCCTTGAACTTTGGGCACAGGGCGTGGACCCCAGCCCTCATCGGCAGGTTGGAATTCGGCTGCACAACCGATGGCAAAGGTGGGGATGAAATCCAAGCTGAATGCCGTGGCATGGTCGTTGTAGACCAAAAAAATGACGTCGGGCGTGTTGTCCTTGAGCCATTGCTTGGAATACTCATAACCTTTGAACAAGGGCTGCCAGTAAGGCTCTGAGGATTTTCCCAAATCCAAAGCAGCACCAATGGCAGGGACGTGGGAGGTGTAAACGCTAGCGGAGATGTGTGCCATTCAATGGGCTCCTAGGGGTGAATGTTGGCCCTGCGGCTGGTGATGGGCTTGCGCGTCCCCGTCTTCGCCAATGACTCGGTTACCGACCACGCTTCTGCCACCTTTAATCATCATTTCGCGATACTCCTCTTCGGTCATACCAGTCATGCTGCCCGCCATTTGCTGAAAACTTTTACCATCGGTGGCACCAATTTTGGCCAAGAAGTAAATGTTGCCACCCAAAGAAATACAGCGGTTCAAGTCGCGTGCGAGCACGGCTTGTTTTTGCTCTTCGCTCATGGCCCATTGATCCAGATAGGCACGCTCATTGGCTTTGAACACCTCTCGGTTTTCAGCTTTCATGAGGGTCATGCAAAACTGATTCAACCAGTAGCCCTTGCGCGACTGCTCGGCGTCAAAGATCGTAGTGCCAGGTACATCCAAATAGGGTTTGTCCAGTGCCATTTTATTTCTCCTCTGGCCAGTAAAGCCGACGCGGGTTGGTCACCAACAACTTTTGCTGGAGCTCAGCTGTCGTGGCAATATGGGGGATGAAATCAACCAACAATCCATCGTCGGGCATGTGGTCCTTCAAATTTGGGTGGGGCCAGTCGGTACCCCAAATGACCCGGTCACTGAAGCTGTCAACCAACTTCTTGGCAAAAGGAATCACATCATGGTAAGCGTGTCTCTCACCATTCAAAGCGGCGGGTCCAGTAACGGTCAAACGTTCGGGACAAGTCACCTTGCTCCAGACGTTAGGGTGCTCGCGCATGAATTTCATGAAAAGCTCAAACTCAGGTCCTTCGACGGGTTTGCTCACATCAGGACGCCCCATGTGATCGACCACCACGGTGGTGGGCAATTGCGTGAAAAAGTCCCATAACTCGGGCAAGTCCACGGCTTCAAAATAAATCACGACATGCCATCCCCAGTGCGCGATTCTGGCCGCAATTTCCATCAACTCGTCTTTGGGCGTGAAGTCGACCAGACGTTTGACAAAGTTAAAGCGCACGCCACGCACCCCCGCATCGTGCAGGCTTTGTAACTCATGGTCAGTGACACTGCGCTTGACCGTGGCGACGCCTCTGGCTTTGCCCCCAGAATGGGTCAAGGCGTCCACCAAAGCGCGGTTGTCTGCACCGTGGCAGGTGGCTTGGACAATGATGTTGCGATCAAAACCCAGATGGTCTCTCAGAGCAAAGAGTTGCGCCTTGCTTGCGTCGCAAGGGGTGTACTTTCTCTCCGGCGAATAAGGAAAAATATCGCTGGGTCCAAACACATGACAATGTGCGTCCACAGCACCTTGGGGCAACTTAAAATGCGGCTTGCTCGGCCCGGTAAACCAATCGAGCCATCCTGGGGTTTTGGTAAATTCATTCATCGTCGGTCTCTCTTGTCTTTGAGGTTAATGCAAATAAGCCATGTCGCCTTTGCTTGGCAGGCAAGGGTTCATTGCTCCATAAAATAAATAATTTCCCGTGGGTCAATGACTAAAAGGATCCATGGGCAGCGTTCAAGAAGCTTGAAAACACCCAACCCTCGGTCATGGTTGGGCATCAAGTGCACTGCGTTTTAGTCAATGTATTTCAATCCCGCTTTCTCCAAAGGCTCTCGCATTTTGTACATATCAAGCCCCAAGACACCCGCGGCCAATTTGGCGCGCTTCTCGCCTTCGTTGTCCTCCCGGGCTTGGGCCGCTTTGGCCGCTTCCTCGGCGTGCCCAAAAGGCACCACCACCACTCCATCGTCATCGGCCAAGATCACGTCGCCAGGATTGACATTGATGCCCGCACAGACCACAGGGAAATTCACACTGCCCAGTGTTGCCTTGATGGTGCCTTTGGCGCTAATGCCACGACTCCAAACGGGAAAGCCCATGGCGGTGAGTTCATTGACATCACGAACGCCTGAGTCAATGATCAAGCCCTTGGCACCACGGGCCTTGAAGGAGGTCGCCAAGAGATCGCCAAAAAATCCATCGCAGTTGATTGCCGACAAGGCCACCACCACGATGTCGCCAGGTTGGATTTGTTCGGCCACCACGTGCATCATCCAATTGTCGCCTGGGTGAGCCAAAACGGTGACAGCACTGCCCGCAATGCGAGCGCCTGAATAAATCGGTCGCATATAGTTTTGCATCAAGCCCACGCGACCCATCGCCTCATGAACCGTGGCCACACCAAATTTCTCCAAGTGGGCAATGGTAGAAGACGCAGCGCGAGGAATATTGCGCTTGACCATTCCCATGTGATTCATGCTCATTGTGTTGTCCTTTTGTCAGTGAAGAGTGGATTCAATTTCGCAAATCTTTGAGGGGCTTAAAGCTCAGAGGCTTCGCGCTTTGAGCGCGGCGTCCAAGCGGGGAAAGACACGGCGTGCGTTGCCTTCGAAGACTTGGTAGCGCTGTTCGTCGTTCAAATGGGGCGTGGACAAGATATAGCGCTTGGTGTCATCGAAATAGTGACCCGTTTGTGGATCAATCCCGCGCACCGCACCGATCATCTCACTGGCAAACAAAATGTTTTTGACATCGATCACTTCGGTGAGCAAATTGATCCCCGGCTGGTGATAAACGCAGGTATCAAAAAAGATGTTGTTCATCAAATGCTCGCTCAAGAGCGGTTTTTTAAGCTCTTGGGCCAAGCCGCGGAAACGCCCCCAGTGGTAAGGCACAGCACCGCCTCCATGCGGGATCAAAAAACGCAAGGTGGGAAAGTCTTTGAACAAATCCGAGGTCAAGCACTGCATAAAGGCCGTGGTGTCGGCGTTCAAATAGTGAGCGCCCGTCGTGTGAAAGCAAGCGTTGCAACTCGTTGACACATGGATCATGGCGGGGATATCGAGCTCGACCATTTTTTCATAGATGGGGTACCAATGGCGGTCACTCAAGGGCGGTGAGGTCCAGTGTCCACCGGATGGGTCCGGGTTCAGATTGATCGCCACAAAACCATATTCATTCACGCACTTGTCAATTTCGGCCAAGCTGGTTTTGGGGTCCGCGCCTGGTGACTGGGGCAGCATGGCCGCTCCCATGAAGCTTTCCGGAAAGAGCTTGGAGACGCGGTAGCACAACTCGTTGCAAATGGCAGCCCAAGTGGAGGAGACTTGTAGATCACCAATGTGGTGAGCCATGAAACTCGCACGTGGACTAAAGATGGTGAGGTCACTGCCACGCTCACGCATCAACTTCAATTGGTTGCTCTCAATGCTTTCTCGCAACTCATCGTCACTGATCTTAAGCTCGGAGACCTTGGGCACGAGATGCGGATCCTTGATGCCGGCAATTTGCCGGTTTCTCCACTCTTCAAGCGCCTTGGGCGCGGTGGTGTAGTGACCATGCACATCGATGATCAAGGGGTTTTGCTGACTCATGTGAAAAATCCTTTTGACTAGAGAAGATCGTTTAGTGTTTAGTGTTTAGTAATGGAAGCCTACCCCATTGCGTTCTTTGGACTTGGATTTTCCCACCACGAGGAACTTCAAATTCCAAAAAAAATGGTCCAAATTTAACAATTCGAAGATTTTAGAGCCTGAGGCTTTCAAAATCACAATTTTATTGCATTGAACCGCCTAAGAGGGCTCACTGCTTGGCAATGCCCGCTTTCTCAATCACGCGGGCCCAGGTTTTAATCTCAGAGAGGTACCATTCTTGCGCCTGCGCTGGCGTGGACACCTTGGGGTTGATGTTGAGCTCCAAGAGTTTTTTTTCAGTCGCTGGGTTTTGAAGGGCAATATTGATTTCTTTATTGAGTCGATCAACAATGGCCCTAGGGGTTTTGGCCGGCACGGCCAGGCCGTTCCAAGAAGAAGCCACCAAGGACTTGATGCCCAACTCTTTGGCGGTGGGAGTATCGGGCAGGCTTGGCGAGCGCTGTTCACTGGTGAGCGCCAAGACTTTGAAGTTTTTGGCTTTGATTTGGGGCAGCACGGGACCCAAAATTTCAGTGGCCACATCAATTTGCCCACCTTTGAGGGCCGTCATGACAGCAGGGGTGCCATTGAAAGGCACCACTTGCACATCAACTCCTGCTGTCGACTTGAACAACTCGGCGGCCAAATTTTGCGTGCTGCCAATATTGATGCTTCCCACATTGAGTGCACCGGGATGGGCCTTGGCGTGAAGAATAAAGTCGCTCAGGGCATTGAATTTCGAATCGGAATTCACCACAATAGCAATATCAAAAGTCGCCAACAATCCCACATTGACAAAATCATTGATCGGATCAAAGGGCAAGGCGTGCATCAAGGAGGCACTCACCGCGGTTCCGTTGGAGATCAAAAACAAGGTGTAACCATCGGGTTCTGACTTAGCGACCAAGTCGGCCGCCACAACCCCACCGGCCCCAGGACGATTGTCAACGACGACCGACTGGCCAAGGCCTTCAGACATTTTTTGCGCCACGATGCGTGCCGTGAGATCGGCCACTCCCCCGGCCCCAAAAGGCACCACAATGCGGATGGGCTTGACGGGATAAGTCTGCGCCTGCGCCAGGGGTACAACAGTGAGCAAGACCAAGATGCTGAACGCACCGATTTCCTTCAAGCGCCTCAACGCCAAACACACCCAACGATTGATCAATTTCATCTTTTGCCCTAGTTTGATAAACGACATACTGATATGGTTTGTTGCTCAGCGCTTCACACCCAACAAATCCCCCAACAAATCGGGACGATCGAGCAGCCTCGCCGCCGACTCTTGTAGCACCACTTGCCCTCGGTCCAATACCAAGGCTTGGTCGGAGATGGCCAAGATCATCTGAGGGTGCTGCTCAACGATGATGGCCGTCATACCCTCTTCTTGCGTGATTCGACGAATCGCAGCCAAAATTTCTTGCACAATAATGGGCGCCAAGCCCTCCAAGGGCTCATCAAGCAGGAGCAATCGAGGATTGACCATCAAAGCTCGCGCCAAGGCCAACATTTGCTGCTCGCCGCCAGAGAGTTGATTGCCCAAATTGTTCTGACGCTCTAGCAATCGGGGGAAAAATTCATAAGCGCGCGCGGGGTTCCATGCATGCGCGGACTCGACGTGGCGGTAGACCGCGGTCAAGTTCTCGTGGACAGTCAAGGACTTGAAAATGTCCCGCTCTTGAGGCACCCATCCCATTCCCCCCTTCGCCAAGGCATTGACCCGTTTGTAAGAAGGCCAACGCTCAATCTCTTGGCCATCCATCACAATCACACCCGAATGCAGTCTCGTAACCCCCATCAAGGTGTTGATCAGGGTGGTTTTGCCCACGCCGTTTCTCCCAAGCAAGGCCAGGGTCTGACCCTCTTGAAGTGCAAAAGACACATCGGACAAAATAATCGATTCTGCATAACCGGCCACCACGCGACTCACCCGCAAGATCTCACCCATGGGTCACTCCCTCAATGGCCTCAGCCCCCAAATAGACCTCTTTGACTCGCGGGTCGTTGGCAATTTCTTCGTTGCTTGCCTCACACAGCAAGGTGCCGTTCACGAGCACCGTCATGCGATTGGCAAAACTAAAGACCAAATCCATGTCGTGCTCAATGAGCAAGATACACACATCCATTGGCAACTGACCCAAGGTGATCAAAATTTCTTCTCGCTCACCAGCGGGGACACCCGCCACCGGCTCATCGAGAAGGAGCACTTTGGGCTCACAGGCCAAGGCAATGGCGATCTCCAACAATCGCTGTTTGCCGTAGCTCAGGGTGCTCACCCGCTCGAGTGCCACATCGGTCAAATGAAACTGCACCAACAACTCATCGACACGCGTCAACACCACGGGCTTGTGTCCCAGAGGATTCCACCACCGCGACCCCAAACCCCAGTGTTGGCTCACCACCCAAGCCAGCGTGGAGACTGGCGTCATGGAGCCAAAAAGTTGATTGATTTGAAAGGTCCTCACCAAACCGCGTTTGACGCGTTGACTCGAGCTCAAATGGGTAATGTCCTGACCCAACAGCTCAATGCGCCCTGAACTCAATGGCAACACGCCAGTGAGTAAATTGATCAAGGTAGTTTTACCCGCACCGTTGGGACCAATCAAAGCATGCCGCGCACCGCGAGGCAAGGCAAGACTCACATTTTGAGTGGCCTTGATCCCGCCAAAATTCTTGCACAAAGCGCTGGCCTTGAGCACAATCTCGACGTTCGGCAGATCGGACATCAAAAGCGCGCTCATGGCATCAAACGCTTAAAAGGACTGAACAATTTCTCACGGCCAACCAGCACCAAAATAACGAGTAAAAGCCCAATCCAAAACATCCAATACTGAGGCGTGATCGACGAGAGCTCTTGCTGAAACAATTTAAACACAATCGCTCCAACCACCCCTCCATAAAGCCAACCCGCGCCGCCAATGACCAGCATCAAGAGCACATCGGCTGAACGCTCAAAGGAAAAGACATCCAAGGAAGCAAAGCCGGTGGTTTGCGCAAGCAACGCACCCGAGAGCGCGGCTACACCGGCCGACACGCTGTAAATCACCACCAAGCGAACGGCCACTGGCAGGCCCACCGACTCGGCGCGCAAACGGTTGTCGCGAATGGCCGTGAGTCCAACCCCAAAAGGGGAGTAAACCAAATGGCGCAGCAGCACCAAGACGAGCACCAAGGCCGTGACGGAGTAAAGCGAGGCCACTTGGCCAATCAAATCGAATTCAAAGAGCCCAAGCACCGGCCCCATCAAAACGCCTTGCAGTCCGTCGGCGCCTCCAGTCAGGCCACTAAGCCGATTGGCCAACTCGTAGCCAATCAAGGACACGCCTAGGGTGACCATGATTCGCGTGAGATCCGTCCCACGCAAAATCGTGAAACTCAACACGAACCCGAGCAAAACGCCACTGAATGTGGAAAAAACCAATCCCACAATGGGGTCGGGCATCCACAATTTGGCAAACAAGCCTGCGCTATAGCAACCCCAACCAAAAAACGCAGCTTGTCCCAAGGACACTATGCCGCTGTAGCCCAAAATCAAATCCAAGGAAACGGCAAAAAGCGCGGTGATGGCTATTTCATTGACCAGCATGGCGTGCGACACAAACACCCAAGGGCAGGCCAAAACCAACAGCAAACCGACCCACTCCCAAGACTTGATCTTGGCGTGGTTTTTTAAATTCAAAAAGCTGCTGCTCGAACTGATTGGGTCACTCATCACTTCGCCCCCCGAATAAAAAGGCCTTGTGGACGCCAGAGCAGGATCAAAATCATCAAGACGTAGACGACAAAACCGCCCAACTGCGGGATATAGTATTTCCCAAAGACATCGGCCACGCCCAAAAACACCGCAGCACAAAGTGGCCCCGTGATGGACGAGGTGCCACCCACAGCCACCACAATCAAGAAATAGATCATGTACTTTAATGGAAACAGGGGCTCGATGGACAAAATTTCAGCCCCCAAGGCGCCGCCCAGCCCCGCCAAACCGGAGCCCACGGCGAAGGTGATCAAAAACACCCGATTCACCCCAATGCCCAATCCCGAGGCAACCACAGGGTTGTCCACCGAGGCGCGCAACTGTGAGCCAAAACGGGTTTTGGACAAAATGAGTTGAAGCACCAAGGTCAAGAGCGCGCACACAGCCACGATAAAGAGCCGGTAGTGCCCAACACCGAGCACCCAAGGCGCCTCTCCCCACTCCTCTCGGCCTCTGAGCCACAGCGGCAAGTCCATGTTTTGCTGGGAAGAGCCCATAACAAAGTCCATTGCAGCCACCGACATGAAAGCCAAACCGATGGAAAACAGCACCTGATCCAAATGCGTTTTTTTGTACATTCGGCGATACAGGGTCGCTTCCAACAAAGCGCCCAGCAGCGCGACCACGACAAACACCAGTGGCAAACAAATCAAAAAGGGGATTTGGAGTTGCTTGGACAAGATCACCATGGCATAGCCTCCCACCATGGCAAAGGCGCCATGGGCGAGGTTTATAAAATTCATCAGCCCCAAGGTGATGGACAAGCCCACCGCCAAGACAAACAGCAGCATGCCATAGGCCACACCGTCAAAGAGTAGCGTCAGCATATTGGGGGCGTGTGAAAATGGTGAGGAGTTGGAGGTTTCATAAGAAAGCCCTCTTATTTTAGACGCTTTATGGGATTGAATCGCATCCTCTGCAGCTCTGGCATGAAGCCCGCCCCTTGCGCTGCCAAGGCTCGACTTGCGTGGATAGACGGGCATTGCGCTTTGCGCCCAGGATATTGATTTCTAGCTTAATTTTCACGATCAATTCCAATTCACCCCCCAATCGGCGAGAATATTGGATTAACATTTGCGCATTTTTAACATTGGAGACACCATGACTCTGCCTTTAGACAAAATCTTGCCCGCCCGCTTTGACCACGTGGGAAGCTTCTTGCGCCCCGAATACTTGCTCACTGCCCGCGCGCAAAAAGCCAAAGGTGAGATCAATGCTGAGCAATTGCGTGAAGTCGAAGACCGCGCGATCAAAGAAATCATCGCATTCCAAGAAGATGTGGGCCTCAAAAGCATCACCGATGGAGAGTTTAGAAGAACTTACTTTCACATCGACTTTTTGGAGCAACTCGGTGGTGTTAAAACCGACATCCCCGTGACCATCAAAAAACCCGACGGTAGCGAAGAACTGGCCCCTCCCGTGATCAAAGTTATTGACAAGGTGGTTCACGCCAAAAACATTCAACTCGCGGACTTTGAATTTCTAAAAGCCCATGTGAGTGCGGGCCACACGCCCAAGGTCACCATTCCCTCACCCACCATGCTGCACTTTAGGGGCGGGCGCGCGGGCATCAGCCGTGAAGCCTATCCTGAGCTTGACCCCCAGTTTTATGATGATGTGGCCAAGGCCTATGGGGATGAGTTGCGTTCTTTGGCCGCTGCAGGTTGTACCTACGTGCAAATGGACGATACCAACTTGGCTTATTTGTGCGATGACAAAATGCGCCAAGCCGCCTTGCAACGCGGGGATGACCCTGACGAATTGCCCCATCGCTATGCCGCCTTTGTCAATAAAGTGGTTGCCCAAAAGCCCGAAGGGATGACCTTGGCCATGCATTTGTGCCGTGGTAATTTCAAAAGCACCCATGCAGCCTCGGGCAACTACGAACCGGTGGCCCAGGCCCTCTTGTCCGAAATGAATTTGGACGCTTACTTTCTGGAGTACGACGACGACCGCAGTGGTGACTTCAAGCCCTTGAGGTATTTGCCCAAAGGCAAAATTGTTGTTTTGGGCTTGATCACCACCAAGTTTGACACCATGGAGACCAAAGACGATATCAAGCGTCGCATTGACCAAGCAGCCCAATACGCCCCCATTGAGCAACTGGCCTTGTCACCCCAATGCGGTTTTTCAAGCACCGTGCACGGCAACAACATCGCCGTGCAAGCCCAACGCAATAAGCTCAGACTGGTGATTGAGACGGCTCAAGAAGTTTGGGGCGCCTGAGCGCTTTAAGCGCCCTGCCCTGAGTCAAAAGCCCCCCCTAGGACCCCCATCGACCCAGGGGATCCTTGGGCCTTGCCTTTTCTTTGTTGTCTTTTCTGTATTGCCTTTGATCGCTGGCCATGTCGGCTGTTGTGGCTTGCGGCCTTACCTGCCCAAGGCTCTGCTGGGAGCTGCACTTTGACCAAACGTTCAATCTGGTCATTCGAAACCCC
>TBL_comb47_HYPODRAFT_10002075_pt1 | contig 25098 bp, 25 predicted proteins | sample TroBogypolimnion_40_FD_10682 | JGI IMG/M metagenome (IMG submission 10682)
CTCCGCCTCCGAGTCCGAGAAGGGCGGCTTCAAGGAGGTCGTGGCACTGGTAGAGGGCAGCGGCGTGTTCGCCCGCCTCAAGTATGAATCGGGGACCCACCGGGTGCAGCGTGTCCCGGAGACCGAGGCGCAGGGGCGCATCCACACAAGCGCCTGCACCGTCGCCGTGCTTCCGGAAGCCGAGGACGTCGACATCGACATCAACCCGACCGACCTCAAGATCGACGTATACCGCTCCTCCGGCGCGGGCGGGCAGCACGTCAACACGACCGACTCCGCGGTGCGCATCACCCATCTGCCCACCGGCACCGTGGTTGCCTGCCAGGAAGAGCGCAGCCAGATTAAGAACCGCGCCAAGGCGATGAAGGTGTTGAAGTCGCGCATCCTAGATACCATGGTGACGGAGGCGAACGCCAAGATGGCGGCCGACCGCAAGAGCCAGGTGGGGAGCGGCGACAGAAGCGAGCGGATTCGGACCTACAACTATCCCCAGGGGAGGATGACCGATCACCGGATCGGGCTCACCCTGTACCGTCTCGACGCCATCATGGCCGGCGACATCGCCGAGATCGCCGACGCCCTGCGCGCCCATTACCAGATGGAGGCGCTGCAGGCGCAAAGCGAAGGGTAAGGGGGGGGTATGCCGCAGCAGGAAAAATGGGACGTCCTCAAGATACTCAACTGGACCAAGGGGTATCTGGCGGATAAGGGCGTGGAGAACCCACGGCTCGAGGCCGAGTGGATGCTCTGCGAGGCGCTCTCCCTGGACCGCGTCGGTCTCTACTTAAATTTTGACAAGCCGCTCTCCGAGAGCGAACTCGCCGCCTACCGCGGCATGGTGGCGCGGCGCGGACGGCGCGAGCCGCTGCAGTACATCCTCGGCAGCCAGGAATTCATGGGACTCGACTTCCTGGTCTCTTCCGCCGTCCTGATCCCGCGTCACGACACCGAGGTGCTGGTCTCCGAAGGAATTAAAAGGGGAGCAGCCGCGCGTAGCATCCTGGACATCGGCGCCGGCAGCGGCTGTGTGGCGGTGGCGCTCGCCAAGGCCCTTCCCGAAGCAGAGGTCTGCGCCGTCGATATCTCCGGTGAGGCGCTTGCCGTCGCCCGAGGCAACGCCGAGAAGAACGGCGCCTCCGTGCAGTTTTTTCAGGGGTCGCTGTTGGAACCCTTTGCCGGACGGCGCTTCGACATGATACTCTCCAACCCGCCCTATATTCCGGCGCCCGACCTTGCCACGCTGCAGCAGGAGGTGCGCGGCTTCGAGCCTATGAACGCCCTGGACGGCGGGACCGACGGCCTCGACTTTTACCGGGCCATCGTAGCCGGCGCCCCCGGGCATCTCAATGTAGGCGGCTGGCTGCTCTTCGAGGTCGGCGCGGGACAGGCGCCGGAGGTACTCGGAATGCTTAAGGACGGCGGGCTCTCAGCCGGCTGCTTCACCGCCTTGGACCCGGCAGGGATCGAGCGGGTCGTGGGCGGCAGGCTGGCCTGAAAAATAGCAGGATCGCAAGAATAGCAAATCCCTGCCTCCTCATGGGGCGGGGCAACGAAGAATACTTACACAAACAGAGGTACGCGTGGAAAAACTGATCATTAAAGGCGGCAACAAGCTCTCCGGCGAGGTGACCGTGAGCGGTTCCAAGAATGCCGCTCTTCCCATATTCATTTCCACCATCCTGGCCCCCGGCTGCCACGAGATCAGCAACGTCCCCTTTCTGCGCGACATCAACACCACCATCAAGGTGCTGGAACAACTGGGTGCCAGCGTCGAGGGGAGAGGAAACGTCGTCAAGATTGACACGACGAATCTGAACAGCTTCGAGGCGACCTACGACCTGGTGCGCACCATGCGCGCCTCCGTCCTGGTGCTCGGGCCGCTGCTGGCACGCTTTGGCCAGGCCCGCGTGTCGCTTCCCGGCGGCTGCGCCATTGGGGCCCGCCCGATCAACCTGCACCTGAAGGGACTTGCCGCACTGGGCGCCGAGATCACCCTCGAGCACGGTTACGTGGAGGCCAAAGCCAAGCGGCTCAAAGGCGCGCGCATCCATTTTGACGTCTCCACCGTGGGCGGGACCGAGCAGCTCCTGATGGCTGCGGCAACCGCCAAGGGCGAGACCATCCTGGAGAACGCGGCGCGCGAGCCCGAGATCGTCGACCTTGCCGAAATCCTCACCAAGATGGGCGCCCAGATCGAAGGGGCCGGTACCGACACCATCCGCATCACCGGCGTGGAAGGGTTGGTCCCGGCGCAGCACTCCGTCATGCCGGACCGGATTGAGGCGGGGACTTTCATGGTCGCAGCAGCCATCACCGGCGGCGACATCAAGATCTGCAACATGCGCCTGGATCACCTGGACGCCCTGGCGTTCAAACTCCAGGATGCAGGGGTCGAGATCACCAACAAGGACAACGTGGTCCGGGTGAAGGGCCCCAAGAAGATCAAGAGCGTCAACATCAAGACCAGGCCCTACCCGGGTTTCCCGACCGACATGCAGGCCCAGTTCATGGCGCTTATGTGCATTGCCGAAGGGGCGAGCGTCATTTCGGAGAACATCTTCGAGAACCGCTTCATGCACGTCTCTGAGCTGCTCCGTTTCGGCGCCGACATCACCGTCGAGGGGAACAGTGCCACCGTCAAGGGGATCAAGAAGCTCTCCGGCGCGCCTGTCATGGCGACCGACCTGCGCGCCTCCGCCTCCCTGATCCTCGCGGCCCTGGCGGCAGACAACACCAGCGAAATCTCCCGCATCTACCATCTGGATCGGGGTTATGATTCCATTGAGAAGAAGCTTGCGGCATTGGGCGCGGACATTGTCAGAGTGCAGGACAACAACCAGTAATCGCCAAGGCTTTGTCAATTTAAAATCCTGGTGTCACCGTTGTCCTTGTAGTCGTTGAAGTCCTTGAAGTCCTTGAACCGTTGCAGCCCAGGCAGCCCTGGTAGAATGCCAAGTAAAAGAGGTTTTATGACTGATTACATCACTATTGCAATTCCCAAGGGGCGGATCCTGCAGGATTCCGTGGCACTTTTCAAGAAGATCGGCATAGACTGCGAGGAACTGCTTTCCGATACCAGGAAGCTCGTTTTCGAAAACGAGGCCCAGAAGATGCGTTACATGATCGTCAGGGCTACCGACGTGCCGACCTACGTGGAGTACGGCTGCGCCGACCTCGGCATTGTCGGCAAAGACACCCTGATGGAGCAGGAGAAAGACCTTTACGAGCCGCTTGACCTGAAGTTCGGCTACTGCCGCCTGATGGTTGCCGAGCCGGTCGAGCTCTCCAGCAAGGATGACCCGTCCGTCTGGAACAACATCAGGATCGCCACCAAGTATCCAAACGTCACGGAGAAGTATTTCGCGGCAAAAGGGGTGCAGGTTGAACTGATCAAGCTGTACGGTTCCATCGAACTGGCTCCGATCGTGGGGCTCTCCGAGAGGATCGTCGACCTGGTCTCCACCGGAGAAACCCTGAAGCAAAACGGGCTTGTCGAGGTGGAAACCATCGCCGAGATAACCTGTCGCCTGATCGTCAACCGGGCCAGTCTCAAAACCAAGCATGAGCGGATCTCGGAGATCATCAAGGGGCTGGAACAGCATATCTAACAGGGGGGCTTCGATGGAAAAGGTATTGGCTGATGCCTTCTTGAATTTCTATCAGAAGATGCTCAAACCCGAGTTCGATGTCCTGAAGGGCAAACAGTCCGATCACGACGATCGTTTCTCCGAAGTGTTGGGCCATCTGGACTCCATTTATAATCGGCTCGGAATCCTGGAAGACGGTTACCTTGAGATAAATGGCAGGCTGAAGCTGATCGAGGATGCCATCGAAACTGGCAGTTCCAAGCGCTCTGACATAGAAAGTAGCGTGAGAGACATCAAAGAGCAGCTGACAGAGTTCCATAGCAGACTTAAGTCGGTAGAGCGACAGCTGAGTGCGTGAGCCTGGTCCTTTTTCTGACCTGAAATTCTCAGTAAAGCCAATGTACGAGGTTTATAATGCAATTCCTGGACATTAGTGAGGCGGGTTTCGCTGCGAAGTTTTCTGCCCTTGTGGAGCGCGGCGAGGAGTCGGGCCGCGAGGTGGAGGACGTGGTGCGCGGGATCATCGCCCAGGTGCGCAGCCGCGGGGATGAGGCGCTGCTGGAGTATACCGCGCGTTTCGACCGGTTGGAGTGCGAGGCGAGTTCCCTTGAGGTGACGCAGGCGGAATTCGACCAGGCCTTTGCCGCGGTCGACGAGAAGGACCTGGCGGCCCTGCGGCACGCGGTCGAGCGGGTCACGCGTTTCCACGAGAAACAGAAGCAGCAGAGCTGGCTCTCCACCGAGGAGCCCGACATTATGCTGGGACAGAAGGTGACCCCGCTGGCCAGGGTCGGCATCTACGTCCCCGGCGGCAAGGCGTGCTACCCGTCCAGCGTCATCATGAACGCGGTTCCCGCCAAGGTTGCGGGCGTCGGCGAGATCATCATGGTGGCTCCCGCGCCGGGTGGGGAGACTAACCCGCACGTGCTGGTGGCGGCGAAACTGGCCGGTGTGGACCGCATGTTTAAGGTCGGCGGAGCCCAGGCGGTCGCAGCCCTGGCCTACGGCACCAATACCATCCCGAGGGTGGACAAGATCACCGGCCCGGGCAACATCTACGTGGCGACGGCGAAGAAGCTGGTCTTCGGCCAGGTCGGCATCGACATGATTGCGGGACCCAGCGAAATCCTGGTGCTCAACGACGGCAGCGGCAACCCGGTCCACATCGCGGCCGACCTGCTGAGCCAGGCGGAGCACGACGAGCTCGCTTCCGCTGTGCTGATCACCACCGACCGCAGCTTCGGCGAAAAGGTGGCAGCCGAGGTCGAGCGCCAGCTGCTGGAGCTCTCCCGTCAGCCGATTGCGCGCAAGTCCTGGGAATCATTTGGAGTCATAGTCGTATCCGGGAACCTGGAGGAGGCGATCTCGTTCTCCAACCGGATGGCCCCCGAACACCTGGAGCTGGCCGTCGAGCACCCCTTCGAGATCCTGCCGCTCATCACGAACGCCGGGGCGATCTTCATGGGGCACTACACTCCGGAGGCAGCTGGCGACTACCTGGCCGGCCCCAATCACACGCTTCCCACCGGCGGCACGGCGCGTTTCTTCTCGCCCCTGTCAGTGGATGACTTCGTCAAGAAAAGCTCCATCCTTTACTTCACCAAGGGCGGACTCCAGAGGGTAGGGGAAGACATCGTCAGGATCGCGGGGCTCGAAGGGCTCGACGCCCACGGCAAATCGGTCAGCTTTAGGCTGGACCGGTAGGTAAGCCCCATCCCCACCCCGCCCTCCCCTTGAAGGGGAGAGAGAGTTGTATTGACGGGGACAACAGAGCTAAGGAAGTATATTGCAAGGAGGAGGCGACCATGGCCAGAACGGCAGTCATCGAAAGGATCACCAAGGAAACTCAGATCAAACTTTCCCTCACCATTGACGGGAAGGGGGAGGGGCGCATTGCCACTTCGGTTCCCTTTCTGGATCATATGCTGGACCTCTTCGCACGGCACGGACTGTTCGATCTTCACGTTGAGGCAAAAGGGGACATCGACATCGATTTCCATCACACCGTGGAGGATATCGGCATCGTTCTGGGGACCGCCTTCAAGGAGGCGCTCGGGGACAAGTGCGGTATCCGTCGCTACGGCCAGGCGAGCGTCCCGATGGACGAGACCCTGGCCAGCGTGGCAGCCGACCTTTCCGGCAGGCCCTACCTGGTCTACAACGTCCGGCTTCCCAAGGTGAAGATCGGGGATTTTGACGTTGAGCTGGTGCACGAGTTTTTCCAGGGATTTGTGAACCATTGCGGCGCGAACCTCCACGTGAACGTCATGTACGGTGACAACGTGCACCACATCGTCGAGGCCTGTTTCAAGGCGGCGGCGCGTGCGCTGGACCAGGCGACCCAGATGGACCCGCGTATCGAAGGGGTCATGTCCACCAAAGGGAAGCTGTGATCCCGTTCCTTTAAGGAATGCCTTTGTAGGGGCGAATCATCATTCGCCCGTCGCACCTCCCCCTTCAGGTGAGGGCGCTCGTGAGGCGAAATCGTCACAAATCAAGTACGCAGATGGCCATTGTTTCTGCGCAAGAAGGACTTTCATATGATCGCAATTATTGACTATGGCATGGGAAACCTCCGCTCCGTGCAGAAGGGGTTCGAGAAGGTCGGTTTCGACGCTGTCGTGACCGCCGATCCCAAGGTGCTGCTGGACGCCGAGCGCGTGGTGCTTCCCGGCGTCGGCGCCTTCCGTGACTGCATGAAGAACCTGGAGGAAGGCGGCTTCGTCGAGCCGATCCTCAAGGTCATCAAAGAAGGGAAACCCTTTCTCGGCATCTGCCTCGGCCTGCAACTGCTCTTCACCGAGAGCGAGGAGTTCGGCCTGCACCAGGGGCTGAACGTGATCCCCGGCCGGGTGCTGCGCTTTCCCGAAGGGATGGAAGAGTCGGGAGAGAGCCTCAAGGTGCCCCACATGGGCTGGAACCAGATCTCCATCAAGCGTCCGGCGCCGATCTTTGCGGGCTTGGACGAGGGGACCAACGTCTACTTCGTGCACTCCTACTACGTGAAGCCCGAGGACGACAGCGTCGTGGCGGCAACGACCCGCTACGGCATCGACTTCTGCTCGGCGATCTGGCGCGACAACATCATGGCGACCCAGTTCCACCCTGAGAAGTCGCAGGACAAAGGCTTGGCGATGCTGAAGAACTTCGCCCTGATGAAATAAAATAATTTTCGGAGTTTTGAATGATCGTCATACCCGCAATTGATCTGAAAGGTGGTTGCTGCGTCCGTCTCGAGCAGGGCCTCATGGATAAGGACACCGTTTTCAACGACAACCCTGCGGCGCAGGGTGCCGAGTGGCAGCGCCAGGGCGGGGAGATCCTCCATATCGTCGACCTGGACGGCGCCTTTGCCGGCGAGCCCAAGAACCGGGGCGCCATCGAGGCTATCGTCAAGGCGGTCACCATCCCGACCCAGTTGGGCGGCGGGATCAGGGACATCGCCACCGTAGAGGCGTACCTTTCGCTCGGGATCGGCCGGGTCATCATCGGCACCGCCGCCCAGAGGAATCCGGACTTCGTGAAGGAGGCCTGCGCACTCTTCCCGGGACGGATAGTGGTCGGCATTGACGCCAAGGACGGCATGGTCGCGGTCCAGGGCTGGGCCGAGGTGACCGGTGTCACGGCTACCGAACTGGCGCGCAAGTTCGAGGGCTACGGCGTTTCCGCCATCATCTACACCGACATCAGCCGCGACGGCATGATGCAGGGACCGAACATCCAGGCCACCAAGGCGCTGGCCGAGGCAATCAGCATTCCCGTCATCGCCTCGGGCGGCCTCTCGTCCCTGAAGGACATCGAGAACCTGATGGCAATCGAGTCCTCCGGAGTGACCGGGGTCATCACCGGTAAGGCGATCTACAGCGGCGCCATCAAACTCGCCGAGGCGATCGCACTCACCAAGAAACAGGTTTAGGTTCAGGTTAAGGCTGAGTTTAGCGGAAGATCTAAATAACTATCAGACAGGACGTGGCAGGCAGGGGCTGTTACTTGACCTCGACCTTAACCTTGACCTGATGTTTCGGAGAAACATCCTATGCTGACCAAGAGAATCATCCCCTGCCTCGACGTGAAGGGTGGGCGGGTAGTGAAAGGTGTCCAGTTCCTGGGCCTGCGCGATGCCGGCGACCCGGTCGAGATAGCAGAGCTGTATGACAGCCAGGGCGCTGACGAGCTGACCTTCCTCGACATCACGGCGTCCTCGGACGACCGGGACATCATCATCGACGTGGTGCGCCGCACCGCCGAGCGGGTCTTCATGCCGCTCACCGTCGGCGGCGGCGTCAGGGTCGTCGAGGACATCAGGCGCCTTCTTAACGCCGGAGCCGACAAGGTCTCTATCAACACGGCAGCCGTGAACCGCCCCGAGTTCGTCAGCGAAGCCGCGGAGAAATTCGGTTCGCAGTGCACCGTGGTCGCCATCGACGCGCGCCGCAGGGCGGGCGGCGGCTGGGAAGTCTACACCCACGGCGGCAGGAACCCGACCGGCATCGACGTCATCGAGTGGGCGCACCGGATGGAGCAGATGGGTTCAGGCGAGATCCTGCTGACCAGCATGGATTGCGACGGCACCAAGGACGGCTACGACCTGCCGCTCACCCGCGCTGTGGTCGACGCTGTCAGCATTCCGGTCATCGCCTCTGGCGGCGTCGGCGGGTTGTCGCACCTCTACGACGGCTTTACCCAGGGCGGCGCCAGCGCCTGCCTGGCGGCCTCCATTTTCCATTATCGGGAGCATACCATCGAAGAGGCGAAGCAGTACCTCCGCGAGCGGGGCGTCGCGGTAAGGCTCTAATAGTCCGTGTGAAAATCTACGGCCTCTCTCCCCTCCCTTGACGGGAGGGAGGCCTTTTTTAACAGGAGCACACCGATGGAAAAAGCAAACGACGACATCATAGCAGCCGTGTACCGGGTGATCCAGGAGCGCAAGGCGAACCCGTCCGATTCCTCCTATACCGCAAGCCTCATGGGAAAAGGGATCGACAAGATCCTGAAGAAGATCGGAGAGGAGGCGACCGAGGTCGTCATCGCCGGCAAGGGGGGCAAGCGCGAGGAGATCGTCTGCGAGACGGCGGACCTCATCTTCCATAACCTGGTGCTGCTTGGTTTCTACGACATCGACCCGGAGGAGGTCTACTGCGAACTGCGCCGCCGTTTCGGCACCTCCGGCATCGCGGAGAAGGCTTCGCGGACCGCCTGAGGGAAGGCGTACCCTTAGAAATTCATTGACAATTCCCGTCCTCATGATATAGTGCTCTTTCCTTGTAGTATGTCTGCCGGCCCGATCTACCCACAAAGTTTGTAAATCTAGAGAAGAGAGGGGGGGAATATGAATGCCGGGAGTAAAGGTAAAAGAAGCTGAACCGTTTGAACTTGCACTGAAAAAGTTCAAAAAGCAGTGTGAGAAAGCTGGGATCCTTTCTGAAGTGCGTAAGAGAGAGCACTACGAGAAGCCGAGTATCAAGAAGAAGAAAAAGGCTATTGCAGCGCGCAAGCGTGCACTGAAGAAACAGCGCAAGATGGTCGACTAAAAAGAGGGCTGTATGCAACTGCGGGAGAGATTAACAGCGGAAATGAAGGAAGCAATGAAGAGCCGCGACGCACTGCGACTCTCCACGATCCGCTCGGTCATCTCCTCGGTGAAAAACCGTGACATCGAACTCAGGCGCGAACTGGGCGACGCGGAGATCACCGACACCATCGTCACACTCTGTAAGCAGCGCCGGGAATCCATCAGGCTCTTTAAGGAAGCAGGCAGACAAGAGCTCGTGGATAAAGAGGAGGCGGAGCTTGCGCTCCTCCTGGGTTTCCTCCCCCAGCAGCTGACACGGGAAGAGCTGGAGTCCCTCGTGGACCAGGCTATCGCGGAAACGTCCGCTACGAGCGGAAAGGACATGGGCAAGGTGATGAAGGCCTTGCAGCCGTCCGTTTCCGGCCGCGCAGATGGCAAGCTGGTGAGCGAAGTTGTAAAGGAGAAGCTCGCGTAGATATCGCCCCCGGGACGAACCTCCCGGGGGTGGTTGCGGGTTCTTGGTTTAATGAGTGGGGGCGAATCTAGCGATTGCCCCTTCTTTTACTTTGTGGCTGCCACCAGGTGCGTGCATGATCCTTCTCGATATCCTTATCTGGGCCATTCTGGTTTTTTTTGTCGCAAAAGGGTTCTCAAAGGGGCTGGTGCGGGAGGCGTGCTCCCTGCTCGGTCTGGTCACGGGCGGCTGGGCCGCCTTCAGGTACTATGCCTTTCTCAGCCAGGGAATAAGGGCTTTCATTAACCTCCCGCCGATAGTAGCGCAGCCGCTCGCATTTCTTCTCATCTTCATGCTGCTCGGCCTCCTCTTCTTTTTCCTCGGTCATCTGCTAACCGTCATCTTCAAGATCATGCTGCTGGGCGGGATCAACCGGATCGGCGGCATCGTGTTCGGCTTTCTCGAAGGTGGCTTCGTCCTTTGCATGGTCCTGCACTTCGGTACCATGAAGCCGGTCCCGGAGAAGGTTAAGCAAGCCATTTCGGGGTCCAAAACCGCACAGGCGTTTGCGGGGACGGGCGCCAGCATCGCCGCCGGATGGGAAGGGGCCGCGCGCAGGGAACTGTCACGGGCAGGGGAGCATACGCAATAAGGAATTACACGTGTCGATGATACCGGACGAAAAGGTTAGGGAGGTGCGCGAGAGAGCTCCCATCCTCGAGGTCATCTCCGACTACATGAGCCTCAGGAAATCAGGCGCGAACTACCAGGGCCTCTGCCCATTCCACGGCGAGAAGAGCCCGTCCTTCAACGTGAACCCGGCGCGCGGCATATTCCACTGCTTTGGCTGCGGAGCCGGCGGCAACGTGGTAACCTTCGTGATGCGCATGGAAGGGATGAACTTCCCGACCGCGGTCAAGTTCCTCGCCAAGCGGGTCGGCGTCGACATCCCGGAACGGCCGCTCACCCGCGACGAGAAGCGCAAGGTGGACGAGCAGGACCAGCTGTACGGCATCAACGAGCTGGCGGCGCAGTTCTACCGCAGGGTGCTTGAGACGGACGAGGCGGGTGCCGCCGGCAGGGGCTACCTGCAGCGGCGCGGGGTGGACGATCAGACCGCCGCCACGTACCGCATGGGTTTCGCCCCCGAGGGGTGGGACAACCTGGCCAAGCACCTAAGCCGCAAGGGCGTTGCTGCGGAAGACGCGGAAAAGCTTGGTCTGCTGCGCAAAAGGGAGGGAAGGGACGGTTATTACGACACCTTCCGCAACCGGCTGCTCTTTACCATCTCCGATCTGCATGGCCGGGCCATAGGCTTTGGCGGCAGGGTGATGGACGACTCGCTGCCCAAGTACATCAACTCTCCGGAGTCGCCCATCTACCGCAAGAGCGAGGTGCTCTTCGGGCTGGACCTCGCCAAGAAGGGGATGCGCGAGCAGGGAAGCGCCATCATCGTCGAGGGGTACTTCGACCACCTGGCGCTCTACCGCGCCGGGCACACCAACGTGGTCGCCACCTGCGGCACGGCGCTCACCCCGGGGCACCTGAAGGTGCTCAAGCGCTACGCGGAAAAGGTGTACATGCTTTTCGATGGCGACGAGGCCGGCCAGAAGGCAACGCTCAGGTCGATGGAGCTCTTCCTGGAGGAAGGGTTCCCCGCGCGCGTGGTCCAGGTCCCCTCGGGCGACGACCCGGACACCTTCATCCGCCGCGAGGGTGCCGCCGCATTCGCGCCGCTCTTGGAGTCGGCGCAGCCGATCTTCGAGTTTTTCTACCGCGGCTTGATGAGTCGTACCGACACCCGCGGGGTGGAGGGGAAGGTCGCCTTCGTGAACGAGGTGGCCCCGAGGCTTTTGAAGATCGCCGATCCGCTGGAGCGCGGGCTTTACGAGAAGGAAATCTGCCGGGCCGTCGGCATCGACCTGGGAATGCTGCGCAACAAGGTGGGGAGCGCTCCGGCCCCCAGGCCTCAGCAGAAGGCGGCCAGGCGCGAGAGCGCGGGCACGGAGGAGATCCTGCTGACCCTCATGGTGAAGTTTCCCGAGGTGGTTCTCAAGGTTCGGGAGCACGGCGCCGACACCCTGTTCAGCGCCGGGCATTTGGCCGTCGCCCATGCCATTTTGGAGCAGTCGGCCGAAGACGGGGTGGACCTGCCGGCGGTACTGGAAAAACTTGAGTCACCCGAAGAAAGGGCGCGGCTCTCCTCGCTGTTCGTGGAGGATGCCCACCTGGAGGATATGGACGCCATCAAGGCGTTCGAACAGTGCCGCCAGGCACTGGAGCGCGGGGCGCTGAGGGGCGGCGGCAAGGCCCTGGCGCGGGAACTCGCGCAGCTTGACCCGGAAAGTCCAAGGTACCGGGAGATACTGCTGGAACTTGAAACGTTGCGAAATAAGAAATCGAAATTATCATAGTAGGCAGAGTAGTAGCGGAGTGTGGTAAATGGCAAAGAAAAGCATGGACGAAGTGAAGCAGCTTATCGACCTCGGCAAGGAAAAGGGGTTTCTCACCTACGAAGAGGTGAACGACCTTCTGCCTCCCGACATCGTCTCGTCGGATCAGATCGACGATGTGATGAGCATGTTCGGGGACATGGACATCGAGATCGTGGACTCCGCCCAAAAGGTGAAGATCCCCAAGATCAAGATGGACCTCGAGGAAGACGAGGAGCACGAAGGCGAGCAGGAGGAGGTCGAGTTCGAGCCCGGCACCCTCGGGCGCACCAGCGACCCGGTACGCATGTACCTGCGCGAAATGGGGTCGGTTTCGCTCCTTACCCGCGAGGGCGAGGTCGAGATCGCCAAGCGGATCGAGGTCGGCGAGCGCGACGTGGCGAGCGTCATCCTGAACACCCCGATCACCGTGAAAGAGGTCATCGCCCTGGGCGACCGTCTCCGCAAGCTGCAGATCGGCGCGATCGAGATCAGCAAGGACGTCGAGGAGGAGGTGCTCGAAGAAGGCGAAGAGGACCTCCAGGCCATGAAGGTCCTGGCCATCATCGACGAGATCAAGGAATACGACGGTCGCATTGAGGAGATCCAGGTTTCCCTGGAGCCCGACACAGTGGCGGCAGCGGAGCGCGAGCAGCTGCAGGAAGAGCACGGCGAGCTGAAGGTTAAGATGGCGGACCTGCTCAAGTCGCTGCGCCTCAAGGACCGTCATATAGAGAAAATCGCCCAGCGCCTCAAGGAGCTCTCCTGCAAGGTCGACCTGGTGATGCAGGAAATAACCGAGCTGGAGAAGGAGACCGGGACCGAGCAGGACGCCTTCCTCTCCACCTTCGACGGGTTGCGCGGCGCCACGGAGGCCCAGTACCTGAGCTCGCTCAGCCTCGGGCAGGAAGATGCGCAGAAGCTCGAGAAGCGTTACCGCTCGGCTGAGAAGAAGCTGCGCAAGATCGAGCAGGAGTCGGGCTTCAAGGCCTGTGAACTCGCCAACGCACTGACGGCGATCGACCAGGGCGAGCGCAAGGCGAAGCTTGCCAAGAGCGAGCTGGTGGAAGCGAACCTCCGCCTGGTGGTTTCCATCGCCAAGAAGTACACCAACCGCGGGCTGCAGTTCCTCGACCTGATCCAGGAAGGGAACATTGGCCTCATGAAGGCGGTCGACAAGTTCGAGTACCAGCGCGGCTACAAGTTCTCCACCTACGCCACCTGGTGGATCCGTCAGGCGATCACCCGCGCCATCGCGGACCAGGCCCGGACCATCAGGATCCCGGTCCACATGATCGAGACCATCAACAAGCTGATCCGGACCAGCCGGCAGCTGGTGCAGGAGATCGGCCGCGAGCCCTCCCCCGAGGAGATCGCGGAGCGCATGGCCCTGCCGCTCGACAAGGTCAGGAAGGTGCTGAAGATAGCCAAGGAGCCGATTTCCCTGGAGACCCCGATCGGCGAGGAAGAGGATTCCCACCTGGGCGACTTCATCGAGGACAAGGGAGTGGTTTCCCCCCTCGAGGCGGTTATCAAGGCGAACCTTTCCGAGCAGACCTCGCGGGTCCTCTCCACCCTCACCCCGCGCGAGGAGAAGGTGCTCAGGATGCGTTTCGGGATCGGCGAGAAGAGTGACCACACCCTGGAAGAGGTGGGTCAGGATTTCGAGGTCACCCGGGAGCGTATCCGTCAGATCGAGGCGAAGGCGCTCAGGAAGCTGCGCCACCCGAGCCGGGCGAAGAAGCTGAAGAGCTTCGTGGAATAGCCACCAAGGCCGCACCGGATTCAATCGGCGCGGCCTTGTTTTTTCCCCCCATCCCCATGCTCTCGCGTGGGAACGTACTCCCCGGACGCTCCCGCGTCCAGCACCGGAGGTAACGCTGGAGCGTTACCGGATGCGTCCCCACGCAGGCGCATGGGAACGATAATTTGAGGTGAAAGATGCAGAAAAAAGCGGTTATCCTGTACAGCGGCGGGCTGGATTCCACCACCTGCCTGGCGATCGCCCGTGAACAGGGATTTGCGCCCTACGCCATCAGCTTCAGCTACGGCCAGCGGCACCAGCAGGAACTGGAGGTCGCCAAGCGCAACGCGCGGCCCATGGGAGCGCTGGACCACCTGCTGGTCGAGTTCGACCTGAGGAAGATGGGGGGGAGCGCGCTCACCTCCGATCTGGCGGTGCCCAAGGGTGGGGTGGAGGACAACGAGATCCCGGTCACCTACGTCCCGGCTCGCAACACCATTTTCCTCTCCTTTGCTCTGGGGTGGGCCGAGGTGCTGGGCTCCTTTGATATCTTCATCGGGGTGAACGCACTGGACTATTCGGGCTATCCCGACTGCCGGCCGGAATTCATCCAGGCCTACGAGACCATGGCTAACCTCGCCACCAAGGCGGGGGTCGAGGGGAGCGGCAGGGTGAAGATTCATACCCCTCTCATCAGCCTCACCAAGGCCGATATCATCAGGAAGGGGCTTTCCCTGGGCGTCGACTATGGCCTCACCCACTCCTGTTATGATCCTGCCGAGGACGGCGCCGCCTGCGGGTTGTGCGACTCCTGCCGGCTGCGCCTGAAAGGGTTCGCAGAGGCGGGGGTGGCGGACCCGGTGCGTTACGTAAAACCGTAAAAGCTGTAAACCCTTGAAAGGTGAAAGGTGAATGGTGAAAGACAAGACAAAAGATAAGGACGCTGCAGGAATGCCGTCCGCCGAGGCACGCCCCAAGACAGTGCCCCTCAAGCCCGCGCTCTCCGACGTGCAACTCACCCGCGACACCCGGAACATCGCGATCGGCAAGGTCGGCGTGAAGGACATCTCCTATCCCATCGTGGTGATGGACAAGAACCGCGCGTTTCAGAGCACGGTGGCGCGCATCAACATGTACGTCGACCTCCCGCACCACTTCAAGGGAACCCACATGAGCCGCTTCGTGGAGATCCTGAACAGCTACCGGGAGAAGATCGCCCTCGACAAGATGGAGACCATCCTCGCCAAGATGAAGGAGAAGCTGGGAGCCTCCAGCGCGCACCTGGAGATGGAATTCCCCTACTTCATCGAGAAAAAGGCGCCGGTTTCCGGTGCCAAAAGCCTGATGGAGTACACCTGCACCTTCAGCGCCTCGCTTTCGGAAAGCTTCGACTTTGTGCTCGGCATCAAGGTGCCGGTCACCTCGCTGTGCCCTTGCAGCCGCGAGCTCTCCAGCTACGGCGCCCATAACCAGCGCTCCATCATGACGGTCCAGGTCCGCTACAGCGAGTTCATCTGGATCGAGGATCTGATCGAGATCATCGAGGAGTGCGGCTCATCACCGGTCTACTCCCTGCTGAAGCGCGAGGACGAGAAGTACGTCACCGAGAAGGCATACGAGAACCCGCGTTTCGTGGAGGACATGGTGCGCGAGGCGACCGTTCGGCTCCTTGCCATGGACAACATCACCTGGTTCTCCGTCGAGGCGGAGAACTTCGAATCGATCCACAAACACTCCGCCTACGCCGCCATTGAGAGAAGCAAGTCATAAAGCTGGACTGCGCCGGTCAACGCTTTGACTGTGGATAACCCTGTTGATAAGCGGCAAAACTGTGGACAAGGCTAGCTTTTACCCCCTCATTTAGCTATTTTAAGGTGTCTATCTCTAATGAAGAGTGTTCTTGCCGTATTCGCAAAAACTCCGCTCCCCGGCAGGGTTAAGACACGTCTCGCTCCTGAACTTTCACCGGAGGAGGGGGCTGAACTGTACCGCTGCATGCTCCTGGACACCGTGGCCCGTGTGCGGGAGCTCCCTGTGGACACTGTCATCTTTTTTGACGGGGACGAGGCCGTTTTCCAGGAACTTTTGCCCGGCGCGCTGCTGGTCCGCCAGCGGGAGGGTGAACTGGGTGAGCGGCTGGAACATGCCTTCGAGGCGCTCCACGCCTTGGGCTATGGCGCGCGGGTCGTGATCGGCACGGATGCCCCCGACTTGCCTCTAGGCTATATCGAGGAGGCGTTTCGTCGCCTTGAGGCAGGCAGCGACGTCGTGTTCGGCCCGGCCGAGGATGGCGGCTACTACCTGGTGGCGTTGGGCGGCGCGACGGGCGGCCTGTTCCGGGACATCCCCTGGTCCGGCCCGCAGGTGCTCGCCCTGAGCCGAGAAAAGGCCCACGCCGAGGGTTTTGAGGCAGCGCTGCTCCCAACTTGGTATGACGTGGACAGCTTTGAAGACCTGTTGCGTCCGGGACTTAGCGATCCGCAGAACGGCGCACCGCTCACCCGCGGCTTCCTCAGGGACCGGGGCATCGGCGACCTACCCGTCGCCGGAGCATGCACGGGGCGATAAAATTTGCATGAGGACCACTCGCCCCTCCGGGAAAGAGAACCCACGCCCTGCTGGAGAAAGGCCCCTCGTCCTTCGGGAGAGGGGCAGGGGTGAGGGAGGCGCCACTTGCTGGGAGCCCCGAGACCGGTACAATACCCCTACCACTTCTCTCTCATCCTGTACGACCGCTGCCTAGGTGTATGGGCAGCGGGAACTAGGAGCTGGACGGACTAATGCCGGTTCAGGCGCTCGAAGCCATCCCAGGAGCAGCCCGCCAGACCATAAGAGCCAAAGGACACGGACAGCGCATGCCAGAATCCCCCATAAAGATCCTCAACGAGGTATTCGGCTTCAAGACCTTCCGCCCTCCCCAGCAGGAGATCGTCGAGCAGGTGATCGCCGGCGGGGACGCCTTCGTGCTCATGCCGACTGGCGGCGGTAAGTCGCTCTGCTTCCAGATCCCGGCGCTTTGCCTCCCGGGAACCGCCCTGGTGGTCTCACCGTTGATATCCCTCATGAAGGACCAGGTCGATGCCCTGCGCGAGAACGGCGTGGCGGCGGGTTGCTACAATTCCTCGCTGGGCGAGGCAGAGGCGCGCCGCGTGCTCGCGGAACTGCACGCGGGGAGCCTGAAACTCCTCTACGTGGCACCCGAGCGGCTTTTGAGCGACGGCTTCCTGGAGCGCATCAAGTCCCTCCCCATCTCGCTTTTCGCCATCGACGAGGCGCATTGCGTCTCCGCCTGGGGCCACGACTTCCGCCCGGAATATGCACAACTCGGGATCCTGCGCGAAATTTTCCCCGAAGTCCCCATGATCGCCCTGACCGCGACAGCCGACAGCCAGACCCGGGGCGACATCCTGGCCCGCTTGGGGCTCTCCGGTGCCACCTGCTATGTCGCGGGATTCGACCGCCCGAACATCCGCTACAGCGTCGTGGAAAAGAAAAAACCCTTCAACCAGCTGACCGGATTTCTTGCCAGCCGCAAAGACGAGGCGGGCATCGTGTATGCTCTGTCCCGAAAGCGGGTGGAAGAGGTGGCAAACAAGCTGATCGCCTCCGGCGTTAAGGCCGCGGCCTACCATGCGGGGCTCCCGGACAAGGAGCGCCACCGGGTGCAGGACGCCTTCCTGAAGGACGACCTGAAAGTCGTGGTGGCGACCGTCGCGTTCGGCATGGGGATAGACAAGTCGAACGTCCGCTTCGTCGTGCATTACGACATGCCGAAAAGCATCGAGAGTTACTACCAGGAAACCGGCCGCGCCGGCCGCGACGGGCTTCCTGCCGACGCGCTGCTGCTCTTTGGCTACGGCGACATTGCGATCTCGCGGGGGCTGATCGAGAGCGGCGGCAACGCCGAGCAAAATCGGATCGAGCTGCACAAGCTGAACTGCATGGCGGGTTTCGCGGAGGCGCAGACCTGCCGGCGCCGCGTGCTGCTCGGTTACTTCGGGGATCGCCTAGAGAAGGACTGCGGCAACTGCGATATCTGCGAGAGCCCACCCGAGCGCTTCGACGCCACTGAGGATGCGCGCAAGGCGCTTTCCTGCGTCTTTCGTGTCGGCCAGCGCTTCGGGATGATGCACGTCATCGACGTGCTGCGTGGCTCACAGAACCACCGGATGCTGGAGCTCAAGCACGACAAGCTCTCCACCTTCGGGATTGGCAAGGAGCTTTCCCTGGATGCCTGGAGCGGCCTGATTCGCCAGCTGGTGCATTTGGGATACCTGGAGCAGGATGTGGCTGCCTTTTCCGTTCTGAAGCTGACCGAGCGTGCCCGGCCGCTCCTGAAGGGCGAGGAGCGGCTGGAGCTCGCCAGGCCGCGCGACACGCGGGTCGTCGAGAAGAAATCTTCCGCCAGAAAACAGCCTTCCTACGATGGCGGGCTGTTCCAGGAACTGAGGGCACTCAGAAAGACCATCGCCGACGAGCAGCAGGTGCCGCCCTTCGTTGTGTTCGCCGACGCAACCCTGGCCGAGATGGCGGCGCAGATGCCCAAGGACAAGTGGGAGATGCTGAAGGTGACCGGCGTGGGACAGCACAAGCTGGCGCGCTACGGCGACGCCTTCCTGCGGGTCATCAAGGAGCACAAAGGAGTAGCGTAGGGACAAACGCCATGCCCGATAAAAGCGACGTCCATTGAACAAAAAAAAGGGGCGAACCGAAGTTCGTCCCTAATTGCGTTTGGATTTCAGCACAGATTTCGTAGGGGCGAATCATCATTCGCCCGGCCTCACTGAGCTCACCCCCAACCCCCTTCAGCCAGCCCCCTCCAGGTTTTACTTAATCACCTCAAGTGAGTACCCGCTGTGCGAAAGGTGGTGGATGACGTCCTGGATATGCTCGCCCCCCCGGGTCTCCAACTCCACCAGCACCTCGGTCTTGCCGATGGGCAGCGACTTGGAGCGCCGGTCGTGGGTTATGATGGAAATGTTGGCCCGGGTCAGCGCGATTTCGGCCGTGAGCCTTGCCAGCGCCCCAGGAATGTCGTCCAGCTCAACCTTGAGCTTCAGATAGCGGCCTGCCGCCAATAAGCCCCGCTCCACCACGACGGCGATGGTCTTGACGTCGATGTTCCCCCCGGAAAGCAGCGCCACGGTCTTGCCGGAAAGCCGCTTCACCCTGCCGTTTAACAGTGCCGCGAGCCCCACCGCGCCGGCTCCCTCCACCATCAGCTTGTTGCGCTCCAGAAGCGACACGATCGCTTGGGCGATCTCCTCCTCTTCCACCAGCACGACCTCGTCCACCAGGTCCCGCACCACCGGAAAGGTGAGGTCGCCGACCGTTTTAACCGCAATGCCGTCGGCGAGGCTCGCCCGGATCGGGACGGTAAGGATCTCGCCCTTCTTAAGCGCAAGCTGCATGGAAGGGGCGGCGGCCGACTCGACCCCGATGATCCTGACCCGCGGGTGGGTCTCCTTGATGGCGCTGGCGATTCCCGCGATGAGGCCGCCGCCGCCGATCGGCACCAGCACGTTGGCCAGGTCCGGCAGGTCCTCCAGAAGCTCCAGGCCGATGGTCCCCTGGCCGGCGATGACCTGCGGATCGTTGAAGGGATGCACGAAGAGGGCGCCGCTGATCTGCGCCTCGCGCAGGGCCGCCGCACACGCCTCGTCGAAATTCCTCCCTTCCAGAACGACCGTTGCGCCATAGTCGCGGGTGGCGAACACCTTCTGGGGCGGCGTGCTCTCCGGCATGTAGACGGTCGCCTTGACGCCGAGCAGGTCCGCCGAAAAGGCGACACCTTGGGCGTGATTCCCCGCTGAGGCGGTGATGACACCGCCGGCCAGGGCCTCGCGGGGCTGGGAGGTCATGAAATTGAGGGCGCCGCGGATCTTGAAGGCGCCGGTGCGCTGCAGGTTTTCGCATTTGAAGTACAGGGGCAGACCGAGGCGCTCGCTGAAGTGCTGGGCGTGAATCAGTTCCGTGCGACGCACCCGTTTCTTAAGCCTCTGGGCAGCGTCCAGGATCATGTTGTAATCAAGCATTAGTTACCGTCCGGAAGGGTAATCTGAAAAGCACGAGCACGTGGTTTCAGGGTCAGTGTTTGTGGTCGTGATGCCCGGAGCAGCTGCCGTGCGCGTGACGGTGCGGGTGCGCGTGCGGATGGGCGTGGGAGATGGCGCGCGGACGGTGCCGGAACTGCTTGGCCTCGCCGTCCTCGGTGCATCGTGTGCTCTCCAGCTGCAAGGTGGTGTGGGAGATGTGAAAGCGATCGAACAGCCGCTCCTCGATCTTGCGCAGCATGCCGCCCTGCTCGCCGCGGAAAGTCGCGGGAACCACCACGTGCCCGGAGAGCGCGTTGATGTGGGAGCAGATGGTCCAGATGTTCAGGTGGTGCACCTCCGCCACCCCTTCTATGTCGCGGATGGCGTCCGCCACCTCGTTCACGTCCATCCCGCGCGGAACCCCCTCGAGGAGGATGTGCAGGCTTTCACGCACCACGCGCCAGGATCCCCAGAAGATCACGAAGCCGATGCCGACCGAGATGAGTGCGTCGAGCAGGTACCAGTCCGTGAAGTACATGACGATGCCGCCGATGATGACGCCGACGGAGGCTGCGGCGTCTCCGACCATGTGCAGGAAGGCGGCGCGCACGTTCAGGTCGTCGTGCGAGTGGGAGTGCAAGGCTCCCGCGGCGAAGAGGTTCATGGCCAGGCCGACGGCGGCTATCAGCATCATCGGCAGGCTCTTCACGGCTTCGGGCTGGTAGATCCTGCCCATGGCCTCGTAGCAGATGATTGCGGCGATGATGAAGACCGTGCTGCCGTTTATGAAGGAGGCGAACACCTCCATCCGGTGCCAGCCGAAGGTGCGGGTGTCGCTCACCGGATAGGACGACAGTTTGATGGCGCCGAGCGAGAGGAGCAACGCGAAGAGGTCAAGAAAGACATGGGCCGCATCCGAGAGCAGGGCCAGTGAGTTGGTCCAGATCCCCCCGACCAGTTCGGCGAGGAGGGTGGCCGCGGTGAGAAAGATGGCGAACTTAAAGCGTCCTGCAATACTCTGGTCCAACTGGGTTTCGGCGTGCGCGTGCATGAGGTGCCCCAGCAGGAGGGGGACGAAGCCCCCTCCTGGCTCACGGTGGTTAGAAGCTTAAGGCCGCCTTCAACGAGTAGATGGGGCGGACCTGGTACTCCGCCTCGGCAGTGATGCCGAAGAGCGGTAGAGGCGATATCTTCAGCCCGGCAAATACGCGCGGCTGCCAGATGTCTTCTGATTTAAGTGCAGAGTTTTTCTGCAGGTTCCCGGTTGCCTTACTGTTAACCCATACTTCACCGGCTCCGGCATACGGGGTCAGGAAAAGAAATCCCTTGCTGATGGATGCGTCAATCCCGCCGGTCTGCAGGTCAAGGTCATTCACGCCGGCAAGCCTCGTGTAGGTGGCGCGGATGCCGAGTGCGGGCGTTGCCAGTGTCCCGTCCAGGATCGCTTTGCTCACTTCGAAACCGTACAGCTTGATGTTGGAGTCGGGTACGTAGGAATACATTGCACCGATATCGAACCCGAATGGGAGCCCCTTTCTGACCCGGATTTTAGGGAGCAGCAGGTAGGAAGGAGCGTCTCCGTTGAAGGCCGCACTCCAGTAGGCGCTTTTGCTCTTGATGTCGATCGCCTCGACCTCGACTCCGGCATCGAAACCGGTAATCCCGAGCGGCGCCGCAGGAGCGGTGTTCTTAAAAGAGATGGCGGCACCAGCCTCCTTGCTCAAGTCCCTGAATGCGCCCTGGACGAGGCCGCTATTCCCGAAATTGATGTCCTTCGCCATCGCCTGGGTCCCAACCAGCAGAATCAGGGAGAGGGCAGCCATTAAACATTTTTTCACGTTTTCCTCCGTTCTCATTGAATGTCCAACTGGTTTTAATCTTAGCAGAGGCGCCCATTCCGGTCAATCACTTAGCGGTTTGCCGCCTTGCAATTTTGCCGGTATACTGTTAATCTTCCCCGCAAATCTTGATGGAGGTCATTCTAATGGAACCGATTCACCACCGTCTCATCATCCTTGGCTCAGGGCCCGCCGGTTACAGCGCGGCGGTCTATGCGGCACGTGCAAACCTCAGCCCGGCCCTGATTACCGGCATGCAGCAGGGGGGGCAGCTGATGCAGACCATGGAGGTGGATAACTGGCCCGGCGATCCCGACGGGGTGATGGGGACCGACCTGATGGAGCGCATGCAGCGGCATGCGGAGCGCTTCGGCACCGAGTTCATTTACGACCACATCCACACCGCCCAGGTAAAGAAACCTCCCTTTCTCCTCGAAGGCGACAACGGCAGTTACAGCTGCGACGCGCTCATTATAGCGACCGGCGCCTCGGCGCGCTACCTTGGGCTTCCCTCCGAGGAGGCTTTTAAGGGCAAGGGTGTTTCCGCCTGCGCCACCTGCGACGGTTTTTTCTATCGCGGCAAACCGGTCGCCGTCATCGGCGGCGGAAGTACGGCCGTCGAGGAAGCCCTCTACCTGGCCAACATAGCGAGCCACGTGACCGTGGTGCACCGCCGGGACAAGTTCCGCGCCGAGAAGATCCTCACCGACAGGCTTATAGAGAAAACGCAAAACGGCAACGTCACCATCGAATGGAACCAGAATCTGGACGAAGTGCTGGGGGACGCCTCCGGGGTCACCGGGATCCGGATCCGGCATGCCAGTGGTTCCGACAAAGTTATCCCCGTACACGGCTGCTTCGTCGCCATCGGCCACAAGCCCAACACCGATATCTTCAAGGGACAGCTGGATATGGACGAGGGGTACATCCGGACCAACGGCGGTTGTGAAGGCGATGCCACCGCGACGAGCGTACCGGGAGTATTCGCCGCGGGCGATGTGCAGGACAGGTTGTACAAGCAGGCGATCACCTCCGCGGGGACCGGATGCATGGCCGCCCTTGACGCGGACCGCTACCTGGAAATGTTGAAAATCTAGGCAATACCGGGGGCTGAGGGTCGCTTTGCCGGCTCTCGCCCCTCCTTCTCTTCCGCCCTTTGCCCGTGCTTGTTCATCCCTAAACCGGGGAGGTCTCATGCTCGCCAAGGTCCTCTCTAGCGCGTTACTTGGCATAGATGCCATCCTCATCGATGTGGAGGTTGACATCGCCCAGGGTCTGCCGCAGCTCGCCACCGTAGGACTTCCCGACGGTGCGGTGAAAGAGAGCAAAGACCGGGTCAAAGCCGCCCTCAAGAACTCCGGTTACGAATTCCCCAACCGAAAAATAACCGTGAACCTCGCCCCAGCCGACGTGAAGAAGGAGGGGGCGTCCTTCGACCTGCCGATCTCTATCGGGATACTCGCCGCCACCGGCGTGATCCGACGCGATAAGCTCGCGCGCTATGTCCTGCTGGGCGAGCTTTCGCTGGACGGCGGAGTGAAGCCGGTGCGTGGCTGCCTCCCGATCGCGGTCGCGGCGCGTGAGATGAACCTCGCCGGCATCATCATCCCCCAGGAGAACGTCTGCGAAGGAGGTGTCGTCGAGGGGATAGAGGTGATCGGTGTCACGGAACTTTCCCAAGTGGTCGATTTCCTGAACGGCACTTTGGACATCCCTCCCTACCGGGCGGATATCGAGAGCCTTTTCAGCCAGGGCGGGGAGGCCGGCGACGACTTCTCCGAGGTGAAGGGGCAGGAGCACGCCAAGCGCGCCCTGGAGGTGGCGGCGGCCGGCAGCCACAACCTGCTCATGTTATTGTTACAGGACCAACTAGGTTGTGTTAAATTATATGACCACTTCAACAGGGGGCCACCACGATGTCACGAGCATTTAGCTACCTACGATTCAGCCGACCGGAACAGCGCAGGGGGCACAGCCTCAAGCGTCAAACAGAGATGGCAAACCAGTATGCAGAACGTCAGGGCTTGACCTTGGATGAGTCACTTTCGTTCCAGGACTTAGGGCTATCAGCATACCGGGGGAGTCACGCGGAAACAGGCGGTCTTAGCCGATTTATAGCAGCGATTGATAACGGTTTCGTCAAGACTGGCGATGTCCTACTAATCGAAAATCTGGATAGGCTGTCAAGGCAAATGGTTGGTGATGCCTATGATTTGCTGAAGTCGATTTGCAATAGGGGTGTTACAGTTGTTACCCTTCAAGATGGCAAAGAATACACCAAGGAGCTATTGAATACTGACTTCGCCTCATTGCTAATAGCGTTGTCCTATTTTTCCAGGGCACATGAAGAGAGCCTTACTAAATCTAAACGGCTAAGTTCTGCTTGGATGAACAAGAGGAGCAACATTGATGTAAAGCCGCTGACTGGCAAACTGCCTGGGTGGCTGTGCATTAATGATGAGAAGCAGGTTGACGTTATCACAGATAGAGTTGCCGTGGTGAAGCAGATATTCACCCAGTACCTTGAGGGGGTGTCACCTAGAACTATTGCAAATGGCCTGAACGAAGCAAACGTAGAACCTTGGGGTCTGGGCAAACAGAAGGCCGAGAAGTGGAACACCTCGTATATTCAGAAGGTTCTCGACAACGAATCCGTAATAGGTAAATTCACTCCGCACAAGATGGAGCACGAAGGAACGAAAAAACGCAGAGTCCCGCTTAATACCATCGACGGGTACTTCCCCCTGGTCATTGAAGCTGCGACATTCAACCGAGTGCAGGAGATACGGACCCGTAACAAGCTCGGAAGGCGTAAGGCAACCGGGGGCCTTACCAATGCCTTTTCTATGCTCTTCAGGTGTCGCACCTGCGGCTCTTACCTTGTCCGCGTCAACAAGAACAGCAAAACCAACTGGCAATACCTTGTGTGCGGAGCATCCAAGGCCGGATACCGGGATGCTGAAACGGGTTACCGGCTGTGTCCTGGGGGATATGATGCTGTGCGTTACGACAAAGTAGAGAAGGCCTTTGTTGATGCGGTGCGCGGGGGCCGCTTTGTTTCCACTGTGGGGTCCGCGCTGGGCCGCGTTGAAGCTGAGATAGTGGCGAAAACGAAAAGTAAAACAGAATCGGTTGCGCGAGTCACTAACCTAACCGCTGCCATTGCTGATGGCACCCTAAAAGGTAGCTCCCCCATAATCTTCACAGAGCCGGTGCCCCGGCCTGATGGAACCGTAGAGTATTGGACGGTGCGTGAGGAAATTGAGCTGGTAGAGCGTGGGATAAATTGCCTTGAGATGGAGCTTGAGCGCCTGGTGCTTGATCGTGAGGCACTGAAGCCAAGGGCCATTGATACGAAGATCGAAGAGCTTGCGCATTCCGACGATGTCGGCCGCCTATTCCGACGCAAGTCGGCCGGTTGTTCCGGTTGATGTCGGCCGGGTATTCCGGCTGAAGTCGGCCACCCCCTGAGGGGTGCGCCGCTGGGTTTCGGTTA
>TBL_comb47_HYPODRAFT_10002076_pt1 | contig 25093 bp, 19 predicted proteins | sample TroBogypolimnion_40_FD_10682 | JGI IMG/M metagenome (IMG submission 10682)
GGGAAGTGTGGAAGTTTTAGAACCGAATTTATCCCGCGCCTGCGCGATTATAACTTTAGAATTTTAGAACTCTAGAACTTTAGAACTGCCCCATGGTGTCCAAAATGTTTTTGTTGTAGTGCCGTCCGTGTCGGACGGGGCTGTCCAAAATGTTGTTTGAAAATTTTAAAAGCGTTGTGTTCAACGAGACTCCAAAGTCTCGGAGTTGTTGGACAGACTTCGATATTCTCCCGCTCAAGCAGTGTCTCCCGCAGCCGCGGGATCTAAAATAACAAAAATGTAAATAGTTAAGAAGTTTCTTAACCGGCCATCAGAAACACGGGCGAAACAGTCCTGCATAGGGTGTGTCCAAAATGAGCGTGTCGGCTGTCCAAAATGGATTTGTGATGGTTTGAACTGAATATCCAATAATGCGTCCCGCAAGGCGGGATCCCGCGGCTGCGGGAAATATCCAATGTCCAAGTTAATTCCAGTCCTTCACCAGTTGGAAATTGAATGTTGGATATTGGGTGTTCAAGGAAAGTAACTCTCCAGAAGACTGAAAAGCGTTGTGTTCAACGAGACTCTAAAATGTCGGAGTTGTTTGAAAATCTTATAAAACATTAGAATCGTTGTGCTGAACGACTATCCAAACACTCGGAGTGATGCCGGGAAGTGCGGAGTTCTAAAGTGCGTGAGTGCGGAAGTTTTTTGATTTTAATAACTGGATTTAATAACTTTATAATTTTAGAACTCCAGAACTTTAGAACTTCCCAAATTGTCCACAATGTTCGTCAAGACTTTAACCGATAGAATGCGAAACCGCTCTTGAGTTTTTGGCTTGTCAGGTTATATTGTCAAATCGGAAACTATGAATCATAACATTCTTCCGGAGAGACATGAAAAAGTTTTTATTTTTGAGCATATTAATGTTGTTGTTTGCCGGTGTGGTTACAGCGGACGACGAAACCTCCCGCCGTTTCTGCCTGGGATGGGTTGTGTCTGCTGAAATCAGCTCCAAGCCGATCTCTGTGTGGAACCAGAATCCTTATGCGTTCAGTGATAAGTTCAAGGAAAAGGCATACGCGGTGGTGGCGGTAAAACTTGACCGGGACAGAACCTTGAGCATTTATGATTTTTCCCTGGTCGTTGACGACACTAAATTCCCCTGCGTCGCGCTGCGTAAGGGAATCAGCGATTTTAACGCGTCCACCTGGCAGTTCACGGACACGATAGCGGAGGAAGTCTACTCCATGCTTTTCATTGTCGACTATCCCGACCTGAACTCCGCAAAAAAAATTAAGCTGAAACTGGTGTACAATCTCTCCAAAACCAGCTCCGTTGAGTACTTAATTCCTTTCAAAAATCTATATTCCGGGGATTTCACTCCGGCGACAAATATTCCGGCTGATGGCATGCTCGAAGTTGAGCCTCCTCCGGCAACTCCACCCTCAAGCGGAACTAATACCGGTACGAAATAAATGCCAAAGTATACCCCTGCTTTTATGCCGATGTCCCGCGCCGAGATGGAAAAGCTCGGATGGAAGGAACTTGATATCCTGATTATTACCGGCGACTGCTATGTTGACCATCCTTCTTACGGCGTGGCTATAATCGGACGCGTACTGCTGGATGCCGGATATAAGACCGGCATCATTGCCCAGCCTGATTGGAGAAATCCTGCTTCGCTGCAAGCGATGGGCCGTCCGCGCATCGCCTGCGCGATTTCCTCCGGCAATATGGATTCCATGGTCAATATTTACACTGCCGCCCGGCGGTTGCGTCATGATGATGTATATTCTGAAAACGGCGAGACCGGCAAACGTCCGCCTCAAGCGGTAGTGGTTTATTCCCAGCTTGCGCGCCATGCGTTTCCTAAGATTCCCGTAGTCATCGGAGGACTTGAAGCCAGTCTGCGCCGCGTGGCGCATTATGATTACTGGCAGGACAAGCTCCGGGCCAGCGTGCTGGTTGACAGCAAGGCCGACATTGACATTTACGGCATGGGCGAAAAACCCGTCATTGAAGTATTTAAACGGATTGAACATAACGAACCGTTGCGCGGCATACCCGGAACCGCCATATTGCTGGGCAAGAAAGACGCTGACGAATTCGACCGATCAAGTTTTGTCGAACTGCCCTCCTGGGAAGAACATCAAATTAACCGGGATGCGCTGATGGAAACCACGAAAATCGTCGAGCGGGAAATCAACCCGTATTGCGGACACGGCCTGATTCAGCGTTATGGAGACCGCCTGCTGGTCATTGAGCCGCCGCCGGAGCCGCTGAGCAAAGAAGAGATGGACCGGGTCTATGACCTGCCGTTCAGCTATCTGCCGCATCCGGTGTACAAAGGGAAAATTCCGGCGTTTGATACGATCAAAGATTCAATCCCGGCGGTGCGGGGCTGTCCCGGCGGCTGCTCTTTCTGCGGCCTGGTTGCCCACCAGGGACGCATGATTATGTCCCGCAGTCATGATTCCATCCTCCGCGAAGTGAACCGGATGACTCTGCGCAAGTCTTTCCGCGGCACGATCAGCGACATCGGAGGCGCCGCCGGCAATATTTACGACAGCGGCCCGAAAGATATTGAGCGATGCAAAAAATGCCGCCGTTCCTCATGCCTGTTTCCGAACATCTGCGAAAATTACCAGTCTGACGGTTGCAGTCTGGTAAAGTTGCTGCGGAAAGTCCGCAGTATTCCTGAAGTCAAACATCTTCATATCAATTCCGGCATCCGGCTGGAACTGGCTTTGCGCCAAAAGGAATTAACCAAGGAATTGATTCATCACCATGTCTCCGGACACCTTAAAGTTGCCCCTGAACATCTGCACCCGAAAGTGTTGCAGTTGATGCGCAAAAACCGCGCCGAGGATTTCTACGCCTTTATGGAGCTCTTCGAAAAGGAAAGCCGGGCGGCGGGTAAGGAGCAATATCTAATCCCGCTTTTCATCTCCAACTATCCCGGTTGTACGGAAAAAGAGATGAAAGTAGTGGACGATTTTCTGAACCGTCATAATTGGAGTCCTCAACAGGTGCAGGACTATATTCCGCTGCCGATGACCATGGGCGCCGCCATGTACTACACGGGCAAATCCCCTGAAGGCGAGCCCATTCCCGTCAATCGCGGACTGAAAGAACGCCGCCCGCAAATCAACGTGTTGAAAAAGAAACGCAGCATGCCGTTTAATCCGGAGCGCAAGTCCGGAAGATAATCCAGCCTTCGATAAGAATGCGGCGGTATCCTCAATATATACTAAGGATTAGCGCAATATATGTTAAAAAAGATTCTGAATGTTGTACTGAACAGCGCTTGTTCATTTCCTTGTCCGGGATGCAGGAAAGAGGTGCCGGAGAGGGCGCGGAATGTGTTTTGTCCGGACTGCCGGACCCGGATGAAGCCGATCTTGCCGCCGCACTGTCCCGGTTGCGGCAGCGAACTTGACGGCGTGCTGGAATTGTGCTCCAAGTGCATGGAGTTCGAAAAACGTCCATGGGACGGCGCTTTGGCGCTGTTCAATCTGCATGGGCTCGGCCAGCAATTGGTTCACCGTTTTAAATACAATAACACGCCGGAATTAGCGCGGGCTTTCGGCGATATGGCGGCGGAAATCATTGCTGAACGCGGCATCAAAATTGATATGATTGTGCCAGTCCCGCTGCACTGGACCAGAACATTCATGCGCGGCTATAATCAGTCAATGCTGATTGGCGGGATTATCTCTGTTCGCCTGGGAATACCCTGCCGGTCGCTGCTGTCGCGCCACCGTCGGACGCGGCAGCAGGCTAAACTTAACCGCCAGCAGCGTTTAGAGAATCTGTCCGGCGCTTTTGCCTTGAAAAAAGGAGTTGATTGTCGGAAGCTTTCCGTGCTGCTGGTAGATGATGTGTTCACTACCGGCACAACCCTTGCTGCCGCGGCCGATATTCTGCGTGAATCCGGTCCGGAAAAACTCTATGTTCTGTCTCTCGGCAGAAGATAGAGTTAAGCGAACCCGCTTAATTGATTTCCATGCAGCGCTGATGGAAATAGAGGTAGTCCTGCCATGAAACCTCTTCAGGAACGCCGTGGTCGCAAGTGGGAATATAGCCGCCGCGCTTGTGCATTACCGGGAATATCCGTTCCACCTCTCGATCAATCGCCTTTCGTCCCTGTGCCAGGATGCGCTTATCAAAGCCGCCGCTGATGATCAAATCCGGATACTGTTTGCCGGCAGCAACGACATCGCAACCGGAGGCAACTTCAAAGGGGCTCATCATATTCATGCCGAGTTCACGGTAAAGATCAATCACCGGCAGGCAGTTGCCGTCAGTGTCGATTTGGATGTACAGTTTTCGCGACTTGTCAATCTGCCGCGCTTTGACATTGGTTATCAACTGCTGATAGTATGGAAACAGGAATTCCCGGATCATGTCAGGCGAGATCAGCGGACCGTGATTATAGCAGATATCTTCCGCCAGGAAAAGTTCATCAAACGTCAGATGCGCCTGATGTCTGGCTGTAACAGCGTCAGCCAGTTCGAGCCAGGTTTTCATGCAGTCATGAATCAAATCCGGAGCATCATAGAACATATACAGCGCCCCTTCCGGCCCGACCAGACTGCGCAGATACATATAGCCTCCGATCAGTCCCTGTGATATCATCAGTCCATTAGCCGCAGCGCTTTTTGCATCATCAATCTTCTTGTTCAAATCATTGAACCTTCCAGGAGCATCTGGTGCCAGACGCCATTTTACGTTTTCCTCCCAGGTTTTCCAGTCTTTTACCGGATGGTCAACGTATTCCGGCATAAAGCCGTTGCGCCGGCTTTTGAAATACAGAACTTTACGTCCGGCAAAATCCTGAACGATTTCGGTGTCGCCGCGGTCTTCCAGTACGATATTATCGAAGTTAGGCACAAATGCCGCCTCGCACCAGCCCAGTCCGCCCATTCCAAATTTACCAGGAGGATCAAACATGAATAATTTATCCAGGTCAGTATCCCGTGGTAAGCCGTCGGCATACCATTTATCGATGCACATCCACAGACCGAAAGTTGTCTGTACAAAAGGAGCATCCGGCGTTATGGCATAAGTATCACGCCATTTTCTGGCGGATTCAGTCATTTTTTCGCGGGGAACCATTGCGTGAATTCCATCCTGAATATTATTTATATACATTTTAACCTCCTGAAATTTATTATTTATATTGAAAATACATTATTTATCTATAAATTGATATAGAATTAACGGAAGATTATATATAATAAACGGACAAAATCATAATGAAAGAACGTTTTGCAATAGCCTCAGGCAATTCGCTGCTGCCACCTGTTGAACTGCGCAATTTCTGGGAAGTTGCAGCCGATCCCTCTTATAATGTCTATAAGCCCTTTGATAATAATCTCGATACTCAGCTCGCCGTATTTACCAGCAGCGGACAAGGCTTGGTGGAATTGAATTCCGGCAAAAAATTTGACCTTCATGCCGATTCGCTGTTTCTGTTTCACGAGAAAGAAGTATGTCATTACTGTTGTGCCGGGAAAGAATGGAACTTCTACTGGTTTTCATTCAAAACCTATGAGCTTGCCGGAATGACCTTTGAAGAGGGAAAGAGCATTAAGATTGGCCAGGAAGAGCAAGCCGCCGCAGAGGAAATCCTGAAACTGCTGCATCGGGATAACCTTTTCTATCGTCGCGCCGCGTCTGCGATATTTGCCGGATTGTTGAACCGTTGGCTGGCAAACAGCGAAAATCTATCCAGAGCAAAATATGCTGCCGAGATAGAATCAATTATTGATCTGCTGTACCAGCACCAGGACGGACGCTGGACAGTTGAGAAAATGGCATCGCGGATCAATATGAGTCCGCGCAACTTTCGCCGTTCATTTATTGAGATGACCGGGGTATCGCCCAAGAAATATTACGACAATATCCGGCTGGAAACGGCCTACAATCTGTTGCCGCTCAGAATCTATTCCATCGATCAGATCGCGGAAATGCTGGGTTTTTCCAGCCAGTTTCACTTGAGCAGGATGTTTAAACTCAGGTACGGAGTTCCGCCTGGCAAACTCAGGGCCGGCTGTGAATTAATTTAGGGGAATACGTCCGTTGAGCGCCGCGCCGATGGTGGCGGAGTCGGCATAAGAGATGTCGGAACCGGCGGGAAGTCCGCGCGCCAGACGGGTTACTTTCAGATTCTTTCCTTTGAGCAGTCCCCCGATATAAACGGCAGTGGCCTGGCCTTCTACATCCTGGCTGAGCGCCAGAATAACTTCTCTTACCTGTAGAGTCTCAATCCGTTGCAGCAATGAGTCTATTTTAAGCATCCCGGCGTGTCTGTTTTCCAGCGGGGAAAGTTTGCCGCCAAGGACATGATAAACGCCTTTATAGAAAGCGCTGTTTTCTATGCTGAAAATCTGGGAAAAATCTTCGACCACGCAGATAATGCTCCGGTCGCGGGCAGGAGAGGCGCAAATGCCGCAGGGTTTTCCATGACCGGCCAGATTGCCGCATTCCGGGCACAAAGTCACCGTTTCAGGGAGAGTTCGCAACATTTCGCCCAGATGTTCCAGCTTGCCCGGCTGCCATTTGACCATGGCCAGCGCGATGCGTTCGGCGGTGCGCCTTCCGATGCCGGGGAGCCCTTTGAACGCGGCAATAACCTCTTCCAGTATTTCCGGATATTGGTTATGTGCTTGCGTCATATTGCACCTCAGATTTAAAACAGTCCGTGCGTCAGAAAAGTCCGGGAATATTGAGTCCGCCGGTAAGTTCGGTCATTTTTTCCTGGGTCTTGAGCCTGGCGCTGTCCAATGCATTGTTGATTGCGGTGGTGATCAGGTTTTCAAGAGTCGTTGCATCCCTGGTGCAGTCGGGATTGACGGACAATTTCTTTATCCGCATATCGCCGCTGATGATCACTTTGACTCTGCCGGAGCCGGCTTCGCCGGTAAATTCCGCTTCCGCAAGCTCGGCTTTGATGTTTTTGAGATTACCCTGCAGGTCTTTTGCTTTTTTCAACAGGCCTGCCATTTCCGCGAGGTTTCCAAACATAGTAGTTTCCTTTTTTTATATATTTAAATTAAAAATCTAAAATTCAGCCATGAATGTCAACAATTTCGCCATCAAACAGGTCAACCGCTATCTTTACAAACTCATTTTTCTTGACGTTTGCAACCACTTCAGGAACGCCAATCATGCTTTTCTTCTTTTTGCCTTCCGGCTCCTCAATATGTTTGACTCCGGCTTCATGGGTCAGGTTGATGGTGCTGCCGGAATCGCCGGTGGTCTTTTGCAGCAGACGCATCAAGTAGGGCAGCGCTTTCTGCTGCACCTGCTCAAAGTGTTCCGGATCGAACTCTTCGTCAAAACTGACCGTCAGAATATTGTTCTGGTAAGTTCCCGCCGTGCCTTCGCTCAGGAAAGTGCAGACCATCGGATCAACATGCCCGGAGACCTTGGCCTTTTTAATAATATCGTGCCAGAGTTCGGAGGCGCTGATTTTGACCAGGCGCCGCGGTTTTTCTTCGTCTTTTTTAACTGTTTCAATGATTGCAGGTTCTTCGGCCACTACCGGCGCATCCTCAGGAATGGGACTGTCCTCGTACTTGAATTCCTGGACTTCCGAATCTTCCGGGACAACTGCAACCGGCGGCTCAACATAGGCCATTTCCGGCGGTTCCGCCACTGCCGGTTCCGGTTCGACAACTACAGCTTCCGGAGGCTGTACAGGCTCCGGGGTGACAGTCGGGGCTGGAGTCGGCGGGGCGACTGGAGTTGCTTTAACATTCACCGGAGGCGGTGTAATTTTTACTTCGACTGGTTCTGGAATGCTCACTGCACGGAGGGGCGTCGCAGCCGGTATCTCGACCGCCCGCATGGGAGGAGCCGCGGCAAGCGACGGAACTTTATCCAGCACTTCAAGCTCGCCTGCTTTGCGGATATAGTTGAGCCTTTCAATCAGATGTTCAATCCTGATGGAATGGGCTTCCCGCATGGATTTCATGATAATGGTTTCCAGAAACACCTGTTTATTGAGCGCGTCATGCAGAATTCTTCCGACCGGTGCGAGGTTTTCCAGCAGGATCTGAACGACTTCCGGCCTGACAGTGCTGCCGAGCCGGCGGTAGCGTTCGATGGTTTCCTGATCGGTTTCAAGCACGACGTCAGCATTGGACAGCAACGTGCTGAGTTGAATGCCGCGCAGCCAGTACAAGACGTCGCTGAACAGCGTTTCCAGATTTTTGCCTCTGGAGGCCAAATTGAAGATTGAAGCGACGACACCGCCGCGGTCATTTTCGAGCATCGCCTTGATCAGCGCTTGAATATCATCCGCGGCAGTCAGGCCGAACAGCGAAAGCACCTGTTCTTCTGAGATCCCGGTGCTGAGTTCGGTGCTGAAGAACGCAATCATCTGATCCAGCAGCGACTGTCCGTCGCGCATCCCGCCGTCGGCGGCGCGGGCGATGGCGTCAATCGCGCCTTTGGAAATATTGACTTTTTCGGCGGTCGCGATTCCGGTCAGGCGTTCGGCAATCATTTTGGTGGAGATGCGTTGCAGGTCGAAACGCTGACACCTGGAGATAATGGTCGGCAGCACCATGTGAACTTCGGTGGTGGCGAAAATGAATTTGACGTGCGGCGGCGGTTCTTCAACCGTTTTCAGCAGCGCGTTCCATGCCTGTTTGGAAAGCATGTGAACTTCGTCAATGATATAGATTTTGTATTTGCCGTTGATCGGCACATGCATGACTTCGTCGCGCAGATCGCGGATATTGTCAACGGAATTCTGGCTGGCGGCGTCGATTTCAATGACGTCAATATTGCTTTCTTCCGCAATGGATATACAGGACTGGCAGCGGCAGCACGGTTCGCCGTCTTCGGGGGCGGTGCAGTTCATGGCCTTCGCGAAGATCCGGGCGGTAGTGGTTTTGCCGATGCCGCGGGGACCGACAAACAGGTAGGCATGGGCGGTACGCTGCTGCTTGATGGCGTTTTTCAGGGTCTGGACAATATGTTCCTGCCCGACGACGTCAGCGAAACGCTGCGGCCGCCATTTTCTGGCAATTACCTGATATTCGCCCATAAAGCCTAAGCCTCCAGTTTCAGTGTTCAGAGCGTAACTTCGCTAAGGATATCGCCCAGACTGCCGAGTTTGGCGCCGGGACGCGGAGTACGCTTCGGAGCATCATGTTCTTTCGTTTCAACGCCGCTGATTATTTTGCGCTGGATCTCAAATATCGTTTTCAAGCCGCTTTCCGCAAGGGCCAGCAGCTCATCCAGTTGCTTACGGTCAAAGGGCTGCCGTTCGGCGGTACCCTGTACCTCCACGAATTTGCCGGATTCGGTCATGATTACATTCATATCAACTTCGGCATTGGAGTCTTCCTCATAGCAAAGGTCCAGCACCGGTTCGCCGTTGACGATCCCGACGCTTACGGCGGCGACATTCTCGCGCATCGGCGAGGGGCCGAACTGTTTGCGCCAGAGTTCGCTGTTGAATGCCAGTTGCAGTGCGATTGAAGCGCCGGTGATGCCTGCGCAACGGGTTCCCCCGTCGGCGTCAATCACATCGGCGTCAATGCTTATCGTATTCTGTCCGAGCTTGTCCAGGTCAATAACGGAACGGAAACTTCTGCCGATGAGGCGTTGGATTTCCATGGTGCGGCCGCTCTGTTTGCCGCTGGCCGCTTCGCGTTTGACCCGTTCGTGAGTTGATGCCGGAATCATGCCGTATTCGCAGGTTACCCAGCCGCCGGAGACTCTCTGAGCCTTCATCCATGGCGGAACTTTGGGGTCCAGCGATATCGCGCAAATCAATTTGGTGCCGCCGGCTTCGATCAAAACCGAGGAAAGCGGATGCGTCAAAAAGTCTTTGACAACTTTGATTTTTCTCAACTGATCGTTGCTGCGACCGTCTATTCTCTTCATATTCAAGACCTTATTGAGTTACTGACACTCCGTTCAACGGTAAAAAGAGCGTCGCCGGCGCCAGATTACCTACAACCTGGATCATTGCATAGAGCTGCTTGGTTCCCCATCTGACTCGGTTAGCACGATACCAGTGCATAGGGTCCGGACCGGCGACGCAAAAAATTAAATTGCAATCGCAAAGGTGAACATTACACTATCCGCCGAAATATTCAAGGCAAAGAGCAAGTTCATCCCGCAGATTTTTTCGTTCAATCACCCGGTCAATCAAACCTTTCTGCATCAGAAACTCGGCGGTCTGAAAACCTTCCGGCAGTTTTGAGTTGGTGGTTTCCTTGATTACGCGGGGACCGGCAAAGCCGACCATCGCGCCGGGCTCGGCAAGAATCAGGTCGCCGATGGACGCAAAACTCGCGGTAACGCCGCCGTAAGTCGGATTGACCATGATTACGATATAAGGCAGTCCGGCATTGGCGTGACGCTTCAACGCCGCGCAAGTCTTCGGCATCTGCATCAGACTGAGGATGCCTTCCTGCATTCTGGCGCCGCCGCTGGCGGTAACCATCACCAGAGGAATGCGTTCATCCGTGGCCTTCTCGGTCAGGCGGGTGATCTTTTCACCAACCACCGAACCCATACTGGCGCCCATAAAGCGGAAATCCATTACCCCGAGCGCGTATTTGCGCTGCTTCAGGGTGGCAAGTCCGCAGACGACTGCTTCGTTCAGTCCGGTCTTGACCTTATTGGCTTCCAAACGGGTTTTGTATGGTTGCGTATCCGTAAAATTCAATGCGTCAACTGATTGCAAATTGGCATCGGTCTCTACAAATGATCCTTCGTCCGTAAGCAGCTTGATCCGCTCAGGAGCGTTCATCGGGCTGTGATATGAGCAAAACGGACATACGGAAAGGTTTTCTTCAAGCTGTTTTTTATAAACAGTTCTGGAACACTTTTTGCATTTCAGCCACAAACCTTCCGGCAAGTCTTTTTTCTTGCCGCCCTGGCTTATTCGCAACGTTGTGTATTTTCCACCACCGAAAAATGACATAATATTCCCCATTCCAAGTTACAGTTTTCAGTACCGTTTAAAATCTTTTAAACCCTGCTGCTAATTACTGTGAAATATAAATCTAGCATGAAAAACATAGAATTTCAATCCGCAAAATCCAGTTTGTCCAAATCCGTTACCGGAAATACCGGGAACCGCTGACGCATTGGCGGCAGTCTGGGAGGACTGGGAAGTCTGGTAAGTCTGGTAAGTCTGGTAAGTCTGGGAAGACTGGGAAGATGCCGTTAAGTCAGGCTCCGAGTGTTTAGAGAGCCGTTGAGCAAAGGAGCCAGCAGATTTTCCGGCGACACTTCCATTATTCCTATTATTCTCATTATTCCCATCGTCTTTCAAGATATCCGAGACTCTGGAGACTGTTTCAGCACAACCGTAATCTATTTCAAGCGGAGAGCGTGAAATATGCAAGCTGATTATCTTTCGGAGCAATAGCGAGAGACGGAGTACCTGAAAATCATTTGCTCTCACATATCCATATTCGTTTGGAAACTTGTGTTTCAGTACTTTGATTTTACGGGATTTGTATTACATTGTATAGCTTGATAACTAAACTTACAGAAAAATAAGGCAGTCATGTTTAAAGAAAAACTGTTGTTGTCAGGCAACGAGGCAGTTGCCCGTGGCGCTTGGGAGGCCGGGGTAAAAGCCGGGACCGGTTATCCGGGAACGCCTTCAACTGAAATACTGGAAAACCTCCATAAATACGCCGGAGTGGAATGCGAATGGAGCGTGAACGAGAAAGTGGCGCTGGAAGTCGGCCTCGGCGCCAGCTATGCCGGAGCCAGAACGCTGGTGACCATGAAGCATGTCGGGGTGAATGTCGCGGCTGACCCGCTGTTTACCGCCGTCTATACCGGAGTGAACGGCGGTCTGGTCATTGTCACCGCCGATGATCCGGACATGCATTCGTCGCAGAATGAGCAGGATAACCGGAATTACGCAAGGTCGGCGAAGTTGCCGATGCTGGAACCGGCTGATTCTCAAGAGGTAAAAGAATATGCCATAAAGGCCTTTGAGATCAGTGAAGAGTTCGATACGCCGGTGTTTTTACGTATGGTAACCCGTATCGCTCATTCCATGACGGTGGTCGAACCGGGCGAACGCCATGAACACGCAGTTTCCGGATTTACCCGCAATCTGCGGAAATATGTGATGGTTCCGGGATTTGCCAGGGAACGGCATAAAGTAGTTGAAAAGCGGTTGATCGACATTGAAAAAAATGCCGGCAGGCTTGGCATGTACCGGATTGAAAATCTTCCGGAAGGCCATGCAAAAACAGGTATTGTCACCGCGGGCATCTGTTATACTTATGTAAAAGAAGCATTTCCGGAGATGCCGGTTTTCAAGCTCGGCATGGTTTATCCGCTCCCCGGACGGGAACTGCTTGATTTTTGCGCTAAATTCGATGAAGTGATTGTGGTTGAAGAACTTGACCCGTTTATTGAAGACTATCTGAAAGCCAGAGGCGTTAAAACCAGTGGAAAAGACATATTGCCGATTATCGGCGAATATACTCCGTCCATGCTGCGCAATGCATTTGGCGGAACGAAAAAAAATGATGCTCCCGCATTGCCTTTCGCACTGCCGTCCCGTCCGCCGGGCCTTTGTGCCGGTTGTCCCCACCGGACCATTTATGAAATTCTCAGTAAGCTGGGGGCAACCGTTTCCGGCGACATCGGCTGTTATGCGCTTGGCGCGCTGCCGCCGTTTCATGCCATGGACACTTGCGTGGACATGGGGGCAAGCATTACCGTGGCTCAAGGCATGGAAATTGCCGTGGGCAGGGAAAAAACCGCTAAAACGGTGGCGGTAATCGGCGATTCCACTTTTGCCCACTCCGGCATAACCGGGCTGATAAATGCTTCCTACAATAAGCGCCATACCTTGACTATCGTGCTGGACAACGGCACTACCGCCATGACCGGCATGCAGCCTAATCCGCTTTCAGGAGAGACAATTAACGGGATGCCGACGTGGGCGCTTGACTACCGGAAACTGGCCGAAGCCGTCGGACTGAAAGATGAGAATATCAAAATTGTCGATGCATATAAAAAGTCGGAAGTGGAAGACGCATTAAACGAATTAATTGAACGCAATGAGCTTTCCCTGCTGGTGATTAAAGGACCATGCATGATTAATCAGCGCAAAAAGAAAAAAGCGGCAACCGTTTAACGGAGGCGGATTATAATGAAAAATAAGATAACCAATATATTGATGATCGGCGTCGGCGGACAGGGAACTGTGCTCTCAAGCAATATCCTGTCGCTTGCGGCAATGTTTGACGGGCATGACGTCAAAAAGAACGAAATTCACGGGATGAGCCAGCGCGGCGGTTCCGTATTCAGCCATATCCGTTTCGGGGAAAAAGTTTATTCCCCGGTCATTCCGGAAGGAGAGGCCGATGTGCTGTTCTCGCTGGAAGAAATCGAAACCTTGCGCTGGCTTCAATTCCTGAGACCGGCAGGTTCAATTATCTGCCTTGATGAAAAAATCCTGCCGTCAAACCAGACTTCATATCCGGAAGGAACGCTGGAGTTTTTGAAGAAAAACTACAAAAAGCTTTACATCCTTGAGCCGCAAATATTGAAAAAAGAACTTAATAATGTAAAGGTACTGAATGTCGCATTATTGGGCGCCCTGTCAAAACTGATTGAGCTCAGTGACAATTCATGGATTAAAGCCATCCGCGAACTGGTTCCCGCGGGTACCGAAGAATTGAATGTAAAAGCCTTTGAAGCCGGAAAGCAATTATTGTCATATTAAGGAGTGAATCATTATGTGGAATCCGGAAAAAGAGCAGATGCCAACCTCGCAACTGCGCAAGGAGCAGAGCGAAAACCTTAGAGCATTGATCCGGCGCGTATATGACCGGGTTCCGTTCTATCGTGAAAAAATGAATCTGCACGGCATAACGCCGGACGACATTAGAAGCATTGAAGACATTGCCAAACTGCCGTTTACCAGCAAACATGAAATGCGCGACGTTTATCCTTACGGCCTGCTGGCGGTGGACCGTAAAGAAATAGTCGAAGTGCATACCTCTTCCGGAACTACCGGCAAACCGGTAGTTGACGCCTATACCCGCAACGATATTGATCTCTGGTCGGAAGTCATGGCTAGAACTCTGGGAATGGGTAATGTTGACAGTTCCGACACCGTGCAGGTTGCTTTCGGCTACGGCATGTTCACCGGAGGTCTGGGGGCGCATTACGGCGCACACCGTATCGGCGCTACAGTCCTGCCGGCGTCAAGCGGCAATTCCAAAAAACAATTACAGTTGATGCAGGATTTCGGCACAACCGTTATTGCCTGTACTCCGTCATACTGCCTGTACATGGCCGAGTTCGCCAAAGATCAAGGCATTGATATCAGCAAACTGGGCTTGAAAACCGGCTTTTTCGGCGCCGAGCCGTGGAGCAATAAAATGCGCCTGGACATCCAGAGTAAATTGGGCATCAAAGCGTTTGACATCTACGGACTTACTGAAATTATCGGTCCCGGCGTTGCGGCGGAATGCTGCGAAGCTGACGGCCTGCACTTCTTCGAAGATCACTTCTTCCCGGAAATCATCAATTCGGAAACCGGAGAGACGCTGCCGGACGGTGAAAAAGGCGAACTGGTTATCACTACGCTCACCAAAGAGGGTACCCCCGTTATTCGCTACCGGACCCGTGACATTACTTACATCATGCCGGAAAAATGCCGTTGCGGCAGGACCATGCGCCGCATACACCGGCTGTTCGGCAGGAATGATGACATGATGATTATCCGCGGCGTTAACGTTTTCCCGTCTCAAATCGAAGAGCTCCTGCTTTGCATAGAAGGTATTGAGCCGCACTATCAGATCGTGGTTGACCGCAAAGCAATGCTTGATACCATGGAAGTACACGTCGAAGTTAATGAAACTATTTTCTCGGATGAAATCCGCAAGCTGGAACATTTGGAAAAAACTATCACCACGGAACTGCGTAATACATTGGGAATCCAGGCTTTGGTAAAACTGGTCGAACCCAGAAGCATCGCCCGATCAGAAGGCAAAGCCAAACGAGTTATCGACAACCGCAATCTTAGCATAGAGGCTTGAAAATGATTATTAAACAACTTTCCATTTTCCTCGAAAACAGAACCGGCAGAATCAGGGAAATCGCTGATCTGCTCGCACAGGCTGACGTAAACATCCGTGCCTTGACCCTGGCAGACTCTTCAGATTTCGGCATAATGCGGCTTATCGTCGATAAGCTTGATACGGCGCTGAAATGCTTGAAAGACAATAATATTTCCACCGCGCTAACCTCTGTGGTCGCCGTGGAAGTCCCGGATAAGCCGGGCGGCCTTGCTGAAGTGATGAACATCATCAGCGATTCCGGGTTCGATATTGTTTACATGTATTCGCTTCCCGAGAAGAAGCATAACAACGCAATAATGATTATGCGTTTCAACAATACCGAGGAAGCTGCCGGAATCTTAAATAAACGTGGTTTGAGCATTCTCAAGCAGGAACAGGTTCTCTGTCTGTAGCTCTCTTATTCGCCGGCTTGTGCCTGTTCGGCTGTTTGACGCCGTTTGAAGAAGCGGAAAACTTCTCCTGCCGCGAGCACGATGGAGGTGGCAAGCGTAACCAATACCCAGTCGGAGACCTTCAACGGGACCGTCCGGAATACTTTGCCGCCGAATTGAGTGACCAGTACTTGGCCGATGAATATTACCGCGGCAATCAGCAGGAATGTCTTATTATTCATCAAGCCGCTGAACGCCGAACGGCTTGAACCAAGACAGCGGGCATTGAACAGGTTCCAGAATTGCATCATTACAAAGACGCAGAAGAAGATCGAGAGTTCGCGCGGACTCAGCAGGTCTTCTCCGGCGGCGGTATTGTATTTCATAAAGAGCAGGGTGGCGATAAATACAGCCAGAAACGCCGCCGCCGTTTTTAAGATCAAGCCGGTCATGACGGGAGTTACAATGAAGTCGCTGCTTTTTCTGGGTTGTCTTTCCATCACTTCCGGATGCGGCGGCTCGGTGGACAGCGCCAGCGCGGCGAAGGTATCCATAATCAGATTGACCCACAGCATCTGAATTACGGTCAGCGGCAGTTCAATCCCGATGAACGGCCCGAGCATGGCGATAACCAGCGCCGCCACATTGATGGTAAGCTGGAACAGGATGAAACGCTGGATATTCTGGTAGAGTGAACGACCCCACATGACCGCGTTGACAATACTGCTGAAAGAATCATCCAGCAGGATAATCGCGCTGGCTTCCTTGGCCACTGAAGTCCCGGTTTTGCCCATGGCGATGCCGACATCGGCATAATTAAGGGCAGGGGCGTCATTAGTGCCGTCGCCGGTAACGGCGACGACCTGTCCCGAGGCTTTCAGCGACTTGACCAGTTTTAATTTATCCGCGGGCCTGGCCCTGGCCATAATCCGGAGGCGCGGCGCGGCGGCAATGGCCGCCTCCTCTGACATTGCCATGAATTCTTTGCCGGTGATGATTCTGCCCGCGACATCCTGATCGTCCCACAACCCAATCTGACGCCCGATCTCCATGGCGGTTTCAGGGTTGTCGCCGGTGACCATTTTAACTCCTATTCCCGCCTTCCGGCAGGCGATAATTGCCGGAGGAACTTCCGCGCGGACCGGGTCGGCGATCACGGTAAATCCCAGCCATGTCATATTATTGGCAATATTTTCAAGGTCATCATTTCCCGCAACTGCTTCCAGGCAGGCAATGCCCAGCGTCCGCATTCCTTTGGCCTGGTATTCTTTAAGCCGCCGCAGTAGCTGTTCGCGGCCGCCGGAAGTCAAATCTTTATTGCCGTCAGACTCTTTGATTGAAGCGCAGCGTTCCAGGATGATTTCCGGAGCTCCTTTGACATACAGAACAGTATCTCCGGTTACCGCGGAAACGCCTTTGGTGCCCATGAATTTTCTTTCAGTGGAAAATGTCCACTGATAAGAAACTTTGAAACCTTCCCGGATAAGCGCATAGTTCTGCTTGCAGGCGTTCAGCCACAACAGCAGCGCGCCTTCAGTCGGGTTGCCGATCGGTTCCGGCTCTCCGGGCTTGGCCAGAGAAAGATTGGCGGTGGAATTCGCGGCAACCGCTTCGGCAATCATTCTGCCGACTGGTTCATTCTGCGCTTCTTCCAGAGTCTTACCGTTAAGCGCGGGGAAATTGGTTTCCTGAACGCGCATCCGGTTCATGGTCAGGGTACCGGTCTTATCAGTACAAATAACGGTTGCGGCGCCGATAGTTTCACAGGCGTGCATTTTGCGGACAAGGTTGTTGGCGGCAGTCATGCGGCGCATGCTGTAGGCCAGACTGAGCGTAACGCTCATGGCCAGCCCTTCAGGCACCGCGACCACAATCAGGGTTACGGCAATCATAAAGAAACTGACAAACTTGGGCACTGCCGACGGTGACAGCCAGTTATTGATATCTGCCGGCAGTTGGCCGGTGAAAAAAAGCACAGTCAGTCCGCCTGAAGTCAGCAGCAGACCGAGCACGATCACGGCCATCCAGTTGTTGACGCCTTCTCTCCGCAGCCATCGCGGCTGTTCAGCTCTGCCCTTTAGCAGTTCAATTCCGTTATACACCACCGGGAGCCATACCTTAATCATAGCGACAAGCATACCGGCCAGGAGCAGAACAGCCACGGTCCATTGTCCGGCAGTCTGGGTAATGTCGCCTTTGAAAATGCTTCTGATGATCAGGGCGGAAAAAGTAATCGCCGCAATACCGAAGCCGAGCACACTGATGACTTTGCCGAGCTTTTCAAGCTGGCGGTTCAATGGAGTCTCGTCCTTGACTTGTTCGGAAGCGGCCTGGGCCGCGCAGCCAAGCTCGGTTTTGACGCCGACCGCAGTTATCCTGATATATGCATGTCCGTCCACCGCCAGCGTGCCGCGGAGAACTTTGTCCGCCGGGTAAATTGACTCTTCAATTTTGGTCAATTCCGGGCTGCCGGAGGCCGCTTTTACCACCGGCTCGGATTCCCCGGTAAGCTTGGATTGGTCAACTTGCATATTTACCGCTTCCAGAACTTCGCCGTCAGCGGGGAATTCTTCGCCAAGCTCAATAAAGATCACATCACCAACCACCAAATCCTTGCGCGGCACAGTGGAGAACTGCCGGTCGCGGATGGTTTTAATCGGAATCTCGTCGTTGACCTGATTTAAAATATCAAACTCTTTTTCCGCACGGAATTCATTCAAAAAAGCCAGCAAAGTTGCCAGCAGAACGGCGATAACAATGCCGGAACCTTCGATGAATTCTCCGGTGCAAATTGCAATCAGTGCGGCAATTATCAATATTCTAATAACAGGATCCTGAAATTTGGACAGCAACTGCCGCCACCAGGGTTCCCGCACTGGCGGCGCCATGATGTTTGCGCCATACTTTTTACGGTTCTCAATTATTTCATAGGATGACAAGCCGCTGAATTTTATATTTTGACTTGGATTAACCATTTTAATCTCTTTCATTTTTGGGCTTCTGTTTTTGTGCCCCATATGGAATACTGTCCGCCAATCGGAACGGCGCTTAAATATTTTTCAAAAGCCGACAAACATTTATATTTGGGAGGAAAAAATAAAAAATGCCGGACTTTTAAATCCGCAAATCCTGTTTTCTTTAATAAATCGGCACCCTTGAGAGAGCTGAGAAGTACGGCATTTTCATCAATCTCAGTGTTCTTCACAATATGACTTGTGAGCGGATTCCAGGGATTATGCTCAAACATAACAAAAATTCCGCCCGGTTTGAGAGCTTTGTATATCTTTTCTGCTGAAGATAGCCACTGAGCTGGAGGAATATGGTGAAATACGCATATAGCAGTAATAAGATCATAACTGCTCGCCGGCAGTGGCGCATCCGGAGGATTATACCATAAATTAAAGGTGTGATTGCATTCCTTCAGGCGCGTTTCCGCTTCCTGAAGCATCCCTTCGGATATATCGCATCCGTTCAGATTCCAATCCGGACATCTTGCGGCAAGCAGACGCAGGAAATCCGCCGTTCCGCAACCGTAGTCGAGCATCTCTAAAGATTTTGTTTTGTCCTGAGGCAGATAACGCAGCAGGACATCAATCTTTATATTCCAGTAATCCTCCTGATTCGAGGCCGCAAGACTCTTGAGCGAATTGTCAAATCCCGCATTGTAGTTACTGGAGAACTTATCAAATTCGGCATTATTCATATTCAGGACATATGCTCCATGTTTACGGGGTCAGTTTCATAAAAAGATGACGGGCGTGAGACCACTTTTTCTATTGCTTGCATGTATCTTTTTCAATGTGCTTCATTAAGATTGAAAGATAATTTTTATCCTTCTCATCTATGCTCTGTTTCAAGTCGCCGCAACCATCGGCCACTCCGTAGATGTGACACGGCTTCAAAAGACTGTCAACAATAATATCTCCAGTTCTGCCCAGAACGCCTCCAGATACAATCGGAACTCCATCTATCAGTTTTCTGCCGCGATGCAATTTAGAAATGAGCTCCTCTCTCAGGATCGATGATATGACTCCTTCCAGAGTTGCAGTTATATCAGTTCTAAAAACCTCGATATTGCGTGATAAAGCATACTCGATTGCTGAAGGGCAGAATGAATCTTTGCCCGTATCAATGCAAAGAGGATGTGCTGATGCTGCCTTTATGCAATCAATATCTATGACCGGAACCCCCGGAGTCGCGCCGACAATTATATCTGCGCCTTCACATATCTCAATGGGATTCATGCCTGCTTTAATTGTTCCGTAAGAGAGTGAATTGAGCATGGACAGCGCTTGAGCTATATACTTTGCCTTCTCGACATCGCGTCTGTATGTGAGCACATGACAGCCGGATTCCAGAAATTTCAAAGCCGTCTTGCTTCCTACATTTCCAGCCCCTGCAATTGCCACTTTCTTATTGATAAGGGGCCCGAGAATATTTGCCGAAAAATGCCATATTGCATCTGCTGTAATATCGTTAGGCTTAAAAAAGCAAAGTTTGCTTTTTTTGATAAGACCTTCGATTATCTTAACCATGGGAACCTTGGAGTCCGGCACAGTTATATCGGACAGAACGCTTTTTTCCGCATCAACAAGCACATAATCGACCATGCCGTCAACAAAAGAAGCTATCTTCTCCGCTTGCTCCATGGTGAAAACGATACATCCGGCAGACTCGAAACAGTTAAAAAATCTGTTAGGCGTACAATATGCATTATATCCCGGCGATATTTTCGCGGTTGATGATATCACGTAAAAGCTTGGGCGACTCTCATTTCCCTTCTTGATGATATCAATATTTTTATGTATTCTATTGAGAAGCGCATTCATATTTTAGAACCGCATATCCTCATTTTTAACTTGAAATGTTGTTTCTCTTATTATGTAAAAAGGACGATTTTTAACCTCATCATATATTTTTGCAATATAAGTTCCCAGAATTCCCAGACATGTGACAATGATACCAAGTGAAAACGTTATCAGGATACTCAGACTTGTCCAGCCGCTAACCAGTATGTTGCCGTGCAGATAAAGGGAAACGAAGAGCAGCATACTCAATGCACAGAGGAACGTAATCACAATTCCTCCGTATGTCATTAGGATTAATGGTTTGCTTGAATGGGATATTATGATATCAAAGCCTAACTGCAAAAGCTTCATCAGGGAATATCCTGAACCCTCATCATCTAAACGTTTGTCTCTGACTATGGGCATTTTTGATATGTTAAATCCTAGAATAAGAGGTATCATCGGATAAAAGAACGTCTCCTCTCTAAACTGCAGAAAAGCATTTATTATATTCCGTCTGCAAATAGAGAAGTTGGAGAGGCTCGGGTCAAACTTAAATCCTGTAAGGAAATTGAGGGTCATATAGAACACACGGTTTGTCAATTTCCGCAAAACAGAATCATTGCGCTTAAGCCTGGACATGAAAACCCCGTCATATCCTTTTTGAAGCTCTTCGTATAAATCTGCAATTTTCTCTGGAGGGTCCTGCAAATCACAATCCATTACGATTACATATTCGCCGGACGCATACCTGACTCCAGCTCTTATTGCTTGATACTGTCCGAAATTCTTGGATAGATTTATTCCTTTTGCGCGAGGATTGGCGGAAGCAATTTTTTTAATGATATCCCATGAGGCATCCGGACTGCGGTCATTGACCATAATAATTTCATAATCCGGACTTATACGCGCCAAAACAGATGTAAGCTGAGTAAAAAGCGCGTCAAGACAGGCTTCCGCCTTATAAACAGGTGTAACTACAGATATTTTTATGTTTTCCAAAACCGCCTCACTGATATACGTATTAACAACTACTTATTATCATCCATGAAGATTAATTCAAGCGGAATATATTCCTTATCCAGTAATTTCTTGATTTTATTAATCCGCTTGCCGCTGTAATCAGGAAAGCAGATTGATATTTAACCATATCAGAGAATTTGACAATTACAATTCCTTGTATATAATTTCACGGAAGCAAGATCCGGCGACCAAGCAGCTTGTCAGCAAATCTATCGGAATTTTCAAATATTGATTGATTATTCGTTCGAGTTGGCTAATTTAACTGACAATAAGATAATAAGCATGGAGATGTAATCGAATCCAGATGTTTGAGCAAAAACTGAATTTTAAACTAACTAAAAACTTGAATGCCCGAAATGTCGGATTGGCCTGTTTTATCATCGTTTTGCTGCTGAACTTTTCCTGTCTTTTCAATCAGCCGTATTGGGATGATATTCTGGGTTTGCATAATCAGGCGATATTTCTGGCTGATAATCACTTTGATATAGCTAAACTATGGGCTCCGGGGCAAAATTATTCAGATGGCGGATCGAATATTTATCGCCTGGGAATAATGCCGTTCCTTTATGGAATTTTATACAGCATTTTCACGCCGGAATACGTTCATCTGACAGGACATCTGTTCAACATCGCCTGCCTTTCTATTGCGTTCACGTTCTTTTTTCTGATATTACGCAAATATATATCGCCTTGGATCGCATTGTTATGGTGTATTGCCGCATTGTGCGAACCGGTAATGGCCGGACGCACTGCTGAGTTAGGGCAGGAATCCCCGTTGATTGCATTGGCGGCTGTGGCAATATATTGCATTGCGTTTCGGCGAATCTGGTCAGGACTGATATTCATCATGATTGCCTTGTTTATAAAGCCAACGGCAGGACTGCTGGCTTTTGCGGCAGTCGCCTGGCTGTTTGCCGGCGGAATAATGCCTCCGCGATTCTTCAAGGAAAGATTTCTCAGAGGCAAATGGAGACAATATTTGACCGGCTCAATTGCGGTAAGCTTGATCACTGTCAGTATGTTGGCATACAGCAGCATAACCCAGGAACCATACGAATCACCGCCAAGCTTGATCTTTTTGTTTAATAAAGGACTTTTCACTTTCAGTAAACTGTTGCCGGTTCAGGCAATATTGCTGATTGGAGTGATTATTATAGCGGGAACCGCTGTTTTGCGCTTAAAAACAAGAAAAGTTCTCTGGAAAGACTGGTTTTCTTTTTATCTGTTGATTTTTATTGCCGGATTCTGGCTTGCTTATATTCTTCTTCCGTCACCGCTTCCACGCTATACTGGACTTGCGGTTTTTCCGACTTGCGCACTTATTGCTTTGAATATCAGAAAACGGTATTGCAATGCGCTGGTCGCCGGTGCGGCAATCCTGCTGGGAATCGCGACAATGAATGGTAATTTCTATCCGGCGATGCATTGCAGATCTGGTGAATATCTCGAAAGAAGCCGTGAATATATCGCAGATTTAAGATCAAATGCCGCGATTTGCCGGGTTCTGGAGGAAAAATCGGCTCTCAACCCGATAGTGGCAAAATGGCCGTTTGTCCAGATGTTGACCATGTCTAAACTAGGATATGTGATCCATCCGATGCCCTCTGTTTATGCTGTCGGCATATTGCCCAAATATACTTCCGCAAAACTTTTTACCGCATTCAAGAATATGCCTGATAACACTTTGTATATATACGTATCCAATTCCTTCGAAGCCTGGAGCAGGTTTGGCCCGTCGCTGCAGCCGTTTTCAAACGATCAGATTGTAGGGGCAGACAGCACACTTGACGGATTGCTTCTGGTTTACCGCAAGAAAAAATGAAATCGCAGTTTCTCAGAAAACCTTTTCATAACAGTATTGGAACTGGCTCTTAGTTGTTGCCGGTATTAGGCTAGCGTGAAGGTATAGAGTAATTTTTGACTGAAGGCGTTGCAATTGGAGTAAAATACATAAGTGACCCGTCTTTACTTACTGCCTCCAGTTTATAGTATTTATATATAATGTTGACAAACCGCTGTTTTGAGATAAACAGCGGAACTTCAGCCTTCATCAGTTCTTCTCCAATTCTGTTCCAGTCTTTAACGAAGAATAATTCAACCATTCCAAAATTGTCGATTCCAGCCCGCAGTCCGGTCTCGGCGTAATATACTCCCTGCATGTCACTTACAATATTAACTACCTTGTTCTCACCGGCATTTGCCAGAATAAAACGGACATCCTGTTCCAGTTGACATGCATCGTTCGGCGCCAAAATTTCTCGACAGGTGCGTTCGATATCTGCCGCAATCATTTTGGAGCCGCAGGCAATAGTCACCATTGCACAGACCGCAAAAAAAACAGCCGGAAATATCAGCGTCTTAAAGCTTCTGTTGACAAGCTTGGTTTTAACAAGCCTGATGATACGATCGGTATAAATAAACATCAACATTAATGCAGGCCAAATCACTAGCGGAAGATTACCAATATGTGACCGTCCCTGATAATAAGTGAACAATCCTATCCCTAAAACAGAAAGGAAAATAGACATTTTCGCAAAAACATTAAACTTCCCTGAAATAAAAGAACGCAATCCGAGGATAATGCCTAACAGATAAATTCCGGCAAACACGCACCAGGGCGCGGGCAGTTCCGGCAAACGCATCATTCCAAAACCGGATGAAGAGAAAAGTTTGATATATTTTAGCGACTCCACAGGCGAGATTACACACCCCTGCTGGATGCTGAAGATGATTAACAGCGCAAGAAACGCAATGAAAAACGAGATACCGAATGATAATAACTGCATCAAAACCGGGAAGCGCATCTTTGAAAAAACAAGTTCTAAACACATAACTGCTACAAAAGCGCCGAAAACCGGAATCGCGGAATCAATGTTCCACCATAATCCCAAACCCGCCAGTATTCCACATAAAACAGCAATATATTTTTCCCTTAAAAAAATCAGGCAGGAAAAAAGCAATACAGACAATGCCGGAAAAAGAAACCGTACAGGGTAATATGCAAAATAAGGATCTATGCTAATTTGCGTTCTTCCATCATTGTTAAAAAACCATGTTCCGCCTGTCGTCAAAAATAAAACAAGCGCGAAGGCCGGAACCAAAGCCTTATTTTTCATGCATTTAAACAATACCCAATAAACAGATAAGCAGCCTGCCCAAAATAAAATCGCCATTACTACCGAAATATTAAGCATATTAGGAGAGATCATTTTGAAAATCGGAGCCAGCATTCTCTGGTAAAAACCATACTGATGATAATCGGTTCTGCCGGCCGCCGCCTGGGACAAAGCATAAACAACAATGTTCGGATGCTCTGGTACTTCAGTACTAACAAGATCCAACGTGTATATCCGGCAATATAAAATCTGCAAGAAAGGAATAAGCATCAGCAACGGGAAAAGAAATTTACCGAACCAGAAATTCAGATTTAATTTGAACAATCCATAAATCGCAATCAAGGATAAAGCCAAAACCAGGATTACTAAAGCATAATGACCCAATGCCGGACCGAAAAGCAGACAGATGAATTTAGGACGCGTTGGCGGGAATTGAGGGTACAAAAAACAGACAGCCATGATAATTAATATGAAAATATTCATAATAATTGTCTTCCCAAACATGGAACGAACTTCAATTTGCCGCTTTATATTCCGGAATGCCTCGCAAATATAAATAACCACAAAGCAAATTGGAATGCTCAGCAGCGTCAAATAAATAAAAGTTGTGCGTTCCTTGAGTTCCGGGGATACCAGACATCTGAGGCTTGGCATAAATTCTAAACGCAAGAGGAGCAACTCAGCCGGAGACGTTTCATACGCACTAAAATAAA
>TBL_comb47_HYPODRAFT_10002077_pt1 | contig 25090 bp, 15 predicted proteins | sample TroBogypolimnion_40_FD_10682 | JGI IMG/M metagenome (IMG submission 10682)
TACAGCAATAAAAGAGAAAACCTATTACGACGAGCCAAATCATGTTTATGGAATAGTTTATGATATAAAAGGTACTAACGTGGCTTCCACTTACCAGTTTATTGTAACTGACAGCACTCATAATTTCCTTAGAGGAGCTTTGTATTTTAATAGTGTTCCAAACAATGATTCTCTTTCACCGGTAATTGACTTCATTAAGCAGGATATTGATCATCTTATTAATACTTTTCGCTGGAAAAAGATTTAAAAGGATTCGTTGAATCTTTATTTTTTACATCTTACATTAGTTCTTTAAATATATTTTTCATAAAAGTTAATACTTTTTGACGTAATAAACGTTAAATAGTATTAACTTTGTAGTAATATTAATACCAACAAAATGAAAACAATGAAATACATTAAACCTATAGTAATTATTAGTTTAATAGCAATTGTTTACTTTATCTTTTCTTGTAAAAAGGACACCACTAGTACCATTATAATTAATGGAAGGGTTTTTGATCCTAATCAAAATACTTATGTGGCTAATGCAAATGTTCAGTTTCTTTCCTCAAAGATTCAATCAGGCACCTATAATCCATCATATAATACAGTAGCAAGTGCAACAACGGATGCGAGTGGTAATTTCCATATCGAATATACAAAAGATAAAGATGTAGGTTTTCAGATAATGGTAAGTGGGGCTAAATACTTTGATCAAACGTATGATATACTGGTTACAGATATGCCCGGAGGCACTTATACTCCAACTTATAATATCTATGCAGAAGCTTATTTTAAGATGCATGTTAAAAATATGACGAACAGTAATCAAATTGGGTATACTTTTACAAATACACAACCATCATGTTACACTTGTTGCAATCAATCACCAATTAATGGCGTAGGAACAAGTTATGATACCACTGTGTTTTGTAAAACTTATGGTTCTCAAAAGATACATGTTCAATGGTCTGTTTTAAAGAATGGCAATTACCATCAATTAGATTCAATGGTTTATTGTGCTCCTTTTGATACTACTTCGTTTGTGTTGTATTATTAAAATGGGATTAGCAATTTCCTTTTTTATCATCAAAATAATTATATTCTTTAGTAAAAGATAAGCTATTTATTAAAAAAATAGTGAGTTGTATTGATTTCTCTTCAATTTCAACATTTATAGAAGGTTTTTTATGAAAGAAACTATCAGCAATCAATCCACTTAGTAAGTTTGTAATGAAATTAGTAAACCTTCTATGACGAGAATGTTCAATTTGACATATATTTTTTTCAGTTCATCATTAATAGTTTCTATTATATCTTTTACGAATCATTAATGCATCAGCATAAGACATTAAATTTCCTTTTATATTTTTCTTTAACTTTGTAACAAGGTGTATTCCATTAATAAAAAGCATATCAAATATATCTTTCACAATATAATCTTTATCACCAACCAATTTAGCATATACATTCTTAATGAAATTATTCTTCATGCCAAAATTAATTTCATAAGATTGCTTTTGCAATAAGATAAATTGGTCCAATATAATTAGTCATATTAATCTCTTTTGGGTAAATTCCCCATCGCTTACGGAGAAAATGATTATCTTTGTGCATGGCACAAAGATAATCATTTTCATAAGTCACATAATGTATCAGTATTGTTATATCATTTTGTGTTTCCTGCAAAGGTAGTGTATTATAATTGAAATATCATGGTGTTATTTATTATTAAATTTGTTTTATTTATTAATATAAATAAATTGAACTAATAAGAATGACCCATGTACCCTTTGGAAAGTACTTTGCATCGCGATACAATTGTCTTCCCGATGGATACAAATGCCATTCCAAAGAGTACATGGGTCATTCCAAAGAGTACATGGGTCATTCCAAAGAGTACATGAGTCATTCCAAAGAGTACATGGGTCATTCCGAAGAGTACATGGGTCATTCCGAAAGGTACAAATTGCATTCCAATAAATACAAGCGTCATTCTTATGTATTTCTTTATCTTATATAAAATAAATTTATTATAAGATAAAGAAATGAAGCTTAAAAAGAAAACTAAGATTAGATGTTAGATATCTTTTTTAATATTATTAGACAAAAATCTTTTTATTAAGATAATTTATTTGCATAAAAAACTAATTTTGCCTTTCGGCAGATAAGAATTTATTTTTAAAAACACAATTCAATTAAATAACAAAAAAGAAAAACCTTTATTAAAGATAAGAATCCTGACATTTACCTACAATCCATTCCACGAAAGTGGTAAAAATATAAAAAAAGAAAAGAAAATGATGATAATTGAACTAGATTTGGTGATAATAAAAAACCTCCGTCAAACTAATGACGGAGGTTTTTTATGACAAAAAATGAATGTTTTATTACAAACGACTTCCGATTACATCCCAATCCACAACATTCCAGAATGCGGAAATATAATCCGGACGTTTATTTTGCTGATCTAGATAATAAGCATGTTCCCAGACATCGCAAGTCATGATTGGCGTTAATCCGTTACGCAATGGATTACCCGCGTTACTCTCCTGAACGATATCTAAAGAACCGTCTTCCTTCTTTACTAACCATGCCCAACCTGCACCAAATAAAGTAGCTGCTGAGGTAGAAAATTTTTGTTTGAAATTTTCATAAGAGCCAAAATACTTATTAATTGCGTCAAGCAAATTACCACTTGGTTCGCCACCGCCATTAGGTTTCATACAATTCCAATAGAAAGTATGGTTCCAAACTTGCGCTCCGTTATTAAAAATACCGGCGTTGGCTTTCTTGATAATGTCTTCTAATGAAGCGTTTTCGAATTCAGTACCCGGAATAAGATTATTAAGATTATTTACATAAGCTTGATGATGTTTTCCGTAATGGAATTCTAATGTTTTTTGAGAGATAAATGGTTCTAATGCATTTAAATCATAAGGCAATTTAGGTAACTCGAATATCATATTGTTTTTATTTTAATGTGAATACTAATTTATTGTTTCGATACTTTTTGTATGATTAATAACAAGTAATTTCTGATTATGTTTATCGAAATCTTAAAATTAATATGGGATATTTTGATGTTATCAATAAAAACTTCCTTAGAAAATACCTATTTAAACTAAAAAGAATAGTACTTTTGTTGTCAATTTACTAATATGAAATAAATACAAATCATAATATAATGAAAAAAATATTCCTCTTCGTAATCTTAGTAGCATTTAGCGTATTGTGTAATGCACAAACTCGTTTGGCACCGGCATATCCTTTGATTACACACGACCCTTATTTTAGTATTTGGTCGGCTACCGATAATTTAACAGAGTCGGTTACCCAACATTGGACAGGTATGAACCAGCCAATGACCGGTTTGATAAAAATAGACGGCAAAGTTTTCCATTTTATGGGAGCCAAGGAGCGAGAATACAAAACAATTATGGGTAGTGCGGAAGAAGACAGCTATAAATGTGTATTTACTACCGCTAAACCAGCAACTAACGACTGGATGAAGCAAACTTTTGATGATAGTAAATGGAATTCTGGATTTGGACCTTTAGGAAGTGATGCTCCAGCTAAAAGTATTTGGAAAGAAGATGTTTGGATGCGAAGAAAAGTGACAATTAAGGATTTAAATTTCAACAAACTCTTCTTAAAATTACAACATGATGAGGATGTGCAAATATATTTGAATGGGGAATTGATATTTAGTAGGGATGGATGGACCAATAAGTTCTTGTATTTAGAATTAAATGAGAGTGTAAAGAAGAAATTTAAGGTTGGTGAGAACATTTTGGCCGCGCATTGTTATAATAGCTATGGTGCTGCATGGTTGGACGTTGGTATATTAGACGAACTTATTCCAAAAGATAACAATGGCATTCAAACAGCAATCCAAAAGAATGTAAAATTGAATGCAACTCAGACAATGTACGACTTTACTTGCGGTAGTATAGATCTTTCGCTTACATTTACTTCGCCTATTATAATAAATGATCTTGAGTTGCTTTCTCGACCGGTATCTTACATTACTTATAAGGTAAAATCGAATGATGGAAAGCAACATGATGTGGAAATATACTTCGCAATTTCTTCGGATATTGCAGTTAATTTAAATTCACAAGAGGTAACTACTCAACAATATACAAATGATAAACTGTCAATACTAAAAGCCGGTACAAAAGAGCAAGCTATCTTAAAAAAGAAGGGCGATGATTTAAGAATAGATTGGGGTTATATGTATGTGGCAGTGCCTACTGTGGATAAAGCGAAGCAATATGTATCAAATAAGAATGAGATCATAAATACGTTTGTAAAAGCTAATATCGCAACGCCAATTACTGAGGGAAAACAATTACTTTTAAATACAATTATCCCTTTGGGGAAGGTTGGAACAACATCTAAAGAACAATTTATAATGCTTGCGTATGATGATATTGAGGCGATTCAATATTTTGGTAAGAATTTAAAAGCTTGGTGGCAAAATGATGCCAATCAGACGATAGAGAAGCAAATGAATAAGGCCGCTAAAGAATATGAAACTGTAAAATTTATTGCTTATTTCTTTAGTGAGAAGATTCATCAGGAAGCTTTAGAAGCAGGAGGAGAAAATTATGCAAAGCTTTGTGATTTAGCTTATCGTCAAACGGTGGCTGCACATAAACTTATAAAAAGTCCTGATGGTGAGTTGTTATTTTTATCTAAAGAAAACTTCAGTAATGGATGTATAAATACGGTGGATGTTACTTATCCTTCGGCTCCTTTGTATCTAACTTATAATCCTGAGCTGATGAAAGGAATGTTGAATGGTATCTTTTATTTTAGCGAAAGCGGAAAATACACCAAGCCATTTGCAGCGCATGATATTGGTACTTATCCATTGGCGAACGGTCAAGTTTATAGCGAAGATATGCCTGTGGAAGAGTCGGGGAATATGATAATACTTACTGCTGCTATTGCAAAAGCCGAGGGTAATGCAAATTATGCAAAAAAGCATTGGAAAACTTTAACTACCTGGGCAGAATATCTACTTCTGTCTGGTTTTGACCCGGCTAACCAGCTTTGTACCGATGATTTTGCCGGTCATTTGGCACGCAATGCCAATCTTTCTGTAAAGGCTATTGTTGGGTTGGGATGTTATGCCAAACTCGCAGAAAAGCTGGGTTACAAAACAATTGCTGACAGATATAATGACAGCGTAAAGGTTATGGTAAAGAAATGGATGAAGTTTGCAGATGCCGGAGATCATTATGCTTTGACATTTGATGATAAAAATACATGGAGTCAGAAGTACAATATGAGTTGGGATAAAGTTCTTGGGTTAAACTTGTTTCCAAAGAGTGTGTATGACAAAGAAATTAAATATTATCTCACCAAACAAAATACTTACGGTCTTCCATTAGATAGTAGGAAAACTTATACAAAGTCGGATTGGATAATGTGGACGGCAGTTTTGGCAGATAATCAAAAGGATTTTGATGCACTGATCAATCCTCTTTTAAAATATGTAACCGAAACTCCTTCACGTGTTCCGTTAAGCGATTGGCATGAGACATTAGATGGAAAACAAATAGGTTTTCAGGCTCGTAGTGTGGTTGGCGGCTACTTTATGAAAGTATTAGAAAAGAAGTATAAGTAGGATTTTTTAATCAAGACCTAATACCTGACGTTCGGTATTAGGTTTTGATTAATCGGACTATAATTTTCCTCCCAATACCGCAGTTTTCTTAAATTGTTTAACGTTTCCTTTTAGGTCGAACACTTCAATATATAAAACATATATACCTATGATTGCTTTGGTATTGGCATCCGAAATACCGTCCCATAAGATAGTTCCTTTGGTTCCCATTAATTCATTTTTGATAAGATTTTTTATGAGTCTTCCTTTTGAATCATAAATTAAAATATTGGCAAGCAAACCAGGCAAAGTAAATTTATAATTAATTTGAAGAACATCATTATGTCCATCATTATCGGGCGAAAAGACATCAGGGGATATCGTGAAAGGATCTTCAAGATAAAGGAAGTCGCTGTACTGTGAGTTTTGATAAGAAGGAGTTGCAAAGCCGGATTGCTCAGAAGCGGAATGCCAGTTTGTTCTATCTTGAGTTGCCTTGTCGGGATTAATGCGTTCGAGAGAAACTCCTGCAACGTCTATTAATAAAGGGAAGTGCATGGAAACATTATAATCAAATCTATCAATAATGGTGCTATCCGCTTTAGCTAAAACTATTATCCCCATATCGTTATTAAGTGCAGGAATTGAGTTCATACTAATAAAATTATCCGGAGATTGGGTGTTATATTGCTGCTTTACAATCGAAGGATTGATTGTTAAAACTAAATATTCTTTTTTAGATATTATATCACAACTAAGTGTAATTGGATACATATATTTTAAAGAGTTAAGATAGGTATCATAACCTGATAAATAGAGCATAGCCAAAGAAATATTCTTTGATGATCTATTATATATCTCAACAAAATCAACTCCATCAGGTTTGGGATTAAAAAGGATTTCATTAATAATAATATCATTTATATCAGGAGCTTCGGGATAGGCAAAATGAGAAATAGTATTAATCGGGATTATGTTTCCTACACAATCCGAGATTGAATCTGTAATTGTTAAAGTATAAATCTGACCAATTATAATTGAATCGGAAAGTTTAAGCTCAATTGCATCCAATTCATTTTGATGGTTAATAATTGTATCGATATTTAAGGTGGGTTGAATGTGATAAGCAGCAGTATTTAACAGTTTTGACTTATCCATAGCTTCATTAAAATAGATTTTAATAAAATTACTGTCTTCAACACAAATCTTACTAATAAATGGAGGAATTAAATCAGGATTAACTGCATAAACAGCGTTCTTTTTTCCGGGAGTACCACCCTTACTATCATAAGATGCCTTCCAATTATTTATCCCACCACAAGGATTTTGAGGATCTATTTGTTCGAGCGACCAGCCTCCCTGACTTTTGATTGAATTATGATACCAACTTAAATCATAAGTTATCTGATGTTCTATATTCCCGGAAGGATTATAAAGTGTAACTGTAGTTTCGTTATTAATAATAAAAGAATTAAAAGAATAAATATTCTGACAAAAAGAAGAAAATAAACTTACATCACCATCATCACATATAACAAGGTAACTATTGGGTTGCAAGGTAATATCTGAAAAGTATAAAGTATCGCCGGCATCCTTTAATTTAAATGCCCATTGATTTAGATTTACAACATCATTACTTCTGTTATAAAGCTCAATATAATCGCAAGCCGGCAACTGATTTGGGACAGGATTAACATCTGCCATAATCTCATTTATCAAAACTTTATTTATATCATTATTAATAACATCCGAATAATTAAAAGACAAGGTATCCATAATCATAACATTATTATTTATGTCTTTTACATTATTAATAGTAATGGTGTAGTTTGTATTTGTAATAAATGATTGCGCAAAGCTTAGATGTATTAACGATTTGTTGACAACGTCTTGCACAGCAGTTACAGGATTATTAATACCATTATCTACACCATAATTTAAAATGTTTTCAGCTGATATCTGATCAAGATTTTCTGAAAACATTACATCAAGCTTGCTTGGTGTAATTGTTGATACATTCAGAGCTTTAGGCGATATAGTATCAACAAAAATATCACCTGCATAAATATCATCAAAATAAAACTTAGTACTATTCGAAACAGTATAAAGACAATTGAAACCAAAGTAATTGCCTGTTGTAAACGTAGTTTCGGTAATGCCGGCTTCCAACAAAAAGTTAGTCCCTCCCAAAGTGTCGGAATAAATTTGCCACAAACCGCTATTGCTCCGCTTAACTTGTATCCGTAATTGGTTATTTGTCTTGTTGAGATTGGCGATAGTGCCCGAAATTAGGATAGTTACAACAAGTCCGTTTTGGATACAAAAAGTAATTCTATCGTTGGTTTCGCCAATTCCCAGATAATATCCATTTAAAGCATCTTTTAAATTCGATTGATCGGAAACCAGGTAAACCCTTGCATTATTGTTAGCTGTGGGATTAAAAGAAAGTTTTATCCAAAAATCCCACTCATTATTATCTAAAATCTTAGGATTTGCAGTGACAATGCACGAATTGCCTGCAATAGTAGTGTTTAATTGCAAAGCCGGACGCATAGCCGTGGGAATAGCCGTAGAACTTGTGATTTTGAAATCAGAAGTATCGCCAAACCAAGCAGGATTATTTAAAAAGTCACCATCAGTAAACGTCTCTGTCAGCTGAGCTTTGAGAGAGAAAGAGAGAGAAATTAATACAAAAAGAACAAGCTTTTTCATGTGGAAAATATATTTTGTAAAGGTACTATTTAATTACGAATTACGAATTATGAATTACGTTTTGTTTTTTATTTTAATATTTGTGAGTTTTATTTTTAATAAAGCAAGTTAAATTACAATTTTTAGCACATTTCTTCCAGATTTAAGGCAAATACAGATTTTCTTCATAAATAGATGAATTTTATCCATAAATTAATCAAATTGGTGTAATGTGCAGTTTGAGTAGTATATGCAAATTATATTTTGACATGTTTTTATTAAAAAACAGCTCAAAAAACAAAAATAAGTGCAATCCTAACTTGGGGCGGGTAGGTTTTTCAAAAATTTGGGCAATCCTAAGTTAGGGCACGAGGAAACTGTTTACTTTTCTTCCATCCTAAGTTAGGGCACGAAGGAATCGTTTACTTTTCTTCCATCCTAAGTTGAGGCACGAAAGATTTGTTTACTTTATTGCCATCCTAAGTTAGGATACGAGTTATTTTTTCAGTTTACTGCCATCCTAAGTTAAGGCACGAAGGAATTATGAAAAAGGAAGCCGCCCTAAGTTTGGGGACGTCCAAAAGATGAAATCGGGATAAACTGAAAGTTTGGATACATCTAAAAGTTAAAATTCGGATATATCCAAAGTTTTTGTAGTGTCTATAAAATCATTCTTGACGTACATTTATTAAAAACATGCTCGAAAAACAAAAATAAGTGCAACTAAAACTTTTTGTGTGTCCCTTTTTCATTTTTTTCTCGTTTTGAAACTTTCAGTACAAGGAAATCATTTGCGGGGGAGGCACTGAAACTTTTTGTACGAGGAAATCATTTGCGGGGGACACACAAAAAGTTTTTGTGGGAGTAATTTTTTTACTTTTTTCACACAAAAAGTTTCAGGACGAGGAAAAGTTTTGCGGGAGACACACAAAAAGTTTTTTGGAAGGAAATTTTGTAATCCGAACCCACAAAAAGTTTCAGTACGTCCAAAAGATGAAATCTGGATAAACTGAAAGTTTGGAAACCTCTAAAAGTTAAATTTCGGATGTATCTATACTTTTAGCAGCTTCTTTTTTATTAAAATCAGTCTATTTTTTTTTGAAGAAGGTATGAATATGAAAATAACATTATTTAGCAAAAGCTTTTTTCATATATCTATAATATTCGTTTTAATATTGTAATTTTGCAAAACAAAAAAGTTTAAAACACAAACTAAATGAAAATAGCAATAGTTGGAGCTACAGGATTGGTTGGTAGCGTAATGTTGAAGGTTCTGGAAGAAAGAAATTTCTCAGATATTACTTTATTGCCGGTTGCTTCCGAAAGATCAGTTAATAAGCAAATTAAATTCTTTAATAAGAAATATAATATTATCTCAATAAAAGAAGCCTTAGCGCAAAAGCCTGATATTGCTATCTTCTCAGCAGGTTCGGGACCTTCGCTTGAGTATGCTCCACAGTTTGCGGCTTTGGGCACTTACGTTATCGACAATTCCTCTGCATGGCGCATGTATCCCAACGTCCCTTTGGTGGTTCCTGAGATAAATGCATCCGTACTTAAGGCTGAAGATCATATAATTGCTAACCCAAATTGCTCTACTATTCAGTTGGTGCTTGCTTTATCTCAACTTCATTTAAAGTATAAGATAAAAAGATTAGTGGTGTCAACTTATCAATCGGTTACAGGCACTGGGATTCTTGCTGTTAAGCAATTAGAAAACGAACGTAAAGGAATAGAAACCGAGATGGCTTATCCTTATCAGATACATAAAAATCTTTTCCCTCATGGCGGTAGCTTTCAGGATGATGGCTATACTTCGGAAGAGCAGAAGCTGGTGGATGAAACGCGAAAGATTTTGTGTGATGATGACATAAAAGTATCTGCAACCGTTGTAAGAGTTCCAGTTACGGGTGGCCATTCTATAGCTGCTAATGTTGAGTTTTATAATCCTTTTATGATAGAAGATATAAGGAATCTATTAAGCAAAACGAAGGGCGTTATTGTGCAGGATGATGTTAAAAATAATATTTATCCAATGCCAAAATATGCAGAAGGTAAAGATGAAGTTTTCGTTGGCCGGATAAGAGTGGATAATACAATTCCAAACGCATTGAACCTATGGATAGTTGCGGACAATCTGCGAAAAGGAGCTGCTACTAATGCTGTTCAAATTGCTGAATATTTAATTGAAAAGAAATATGTAAAAGATTAAAACCTTATCAAAATAAAAATTGTTATAATTAAAGATTAAAAAATTAAGTTATGGCTAAAAAATCAAAACAAAAGAAGATATTTGTACTTGATACTTCAGTTATTCTATACAATCATAATGCAATACATAGCTTCGAAGACAATGATGTATGTATTCCAATAACCGTTCTTGAAGAACTTGATAATTTTAAGAAAGGCAACGATACACTTAATTTCGAAGCAAGAGAATTCATCAGAATTCTGGATAAAATGTCCGAAACTCATACTTTACAGAACTGGATTGAACTTGACCATCCTAACGGTGGGATGTTTAAAGTGGTGATGGATGAGCACAGTGAGGTGGATGCGCAAATTATATATGGCGAAAATAAACCTGACCACCGAATACTGAATGCGGCACTGTCTTTAACTCAGTATTATCCCGATCGCAATGTTATTTTAGTTTCTAAAGATATTAATCTTCGCTTAAAAGCAAAAGCTTTAAACATGCATGCCGAAGATTTCCAAACAGGGAAAATTAAAGATGTTGAAACGCTTTATACAGGCAAAACATTAGTTGATGGACTTACCAAAGATCAGATAGATAACATTTATGAAAAGGGAGAATGCGATCCTTCGGAGGTTGATATTTTTCAACCTATTCCTAATCATTATTATATTTTAAAGAATTCTAAAAATTCTATTCTTTCATATTATAATCCGATGTCAACAAAGATAGAAAGATTAGAGAAACGTTCGGCTTATCGTATCGTTCCCAGAAATGCCGAACAGGTTTTTGCTTTGCATGCCATCATGAATCCAAATGTTAAACTGGTTACTATGCAAGGTGTTGCCGGAACAGGCAAAACTCTTTTAGCTTTGGCAGGAGCTCTTGAACAAAAGCGTCAATTCAAGCAAGTATATCTTGCGCGCCCGATAGTTCCTCTTGGTAATAAAGATATTGGTTACCTTCCCGGTGATATAAAATCTAAGTTGAATCCTTATATGGAGCCTTTGTTTGATAATTTAAAATATATTAAAAATCAATTTAGCGAAAAGGATAAAGAATATAAAACGATTACCGAAGACTTGGAAAAGGAGAAACTTGTTATTCAGCCTTTGGCATACATTCGCGGTAGAAGTTTATCTGACATTTGTTTCATCGTTGACGAAGCTCAGAATCTAACTCCTCATGAAGTTAAAACTATTATTTCGAGGGCAGGTGAGAATACAAAAATTATCCTTACGGGAGATATTTATCAGATAGATACTCCGTATCTGGATTCGCAAAGTAATGGCTTGTCTTATTTAATTGATAAGATAAAGCATCACCCGATTTATGCACATATAAGATTGGAAAAAGGAGAACGTTCAGAGCTTGCTAATCTTGCAAATGATCTACTTTAGTTTGTTGTAACACCGCCTCCGCCACAATCATTGAAGGCTTTCCCGAATTTCCTAAAGTTAAAGCTATAGGAAATACCTATGGATGTGTAAGAATATATGTCATACTGAAATCCTCCCTTATGACCATCAAGATAATCGGTTCCTGTTATAGTCCAAGTATTTTCCAGTACTAAATCTATTTGTCTTGAGATTTTATATTTAATGTTAATACCGGTATTAAGGACAGGTTCGGTTTTAAACCCGGTTTTATTCCCATTATTATCATATCCAATAGTTGACACAATGCTATCAGAACTAATTGTTTTTAATATGGTACTATAATTTAACAACCCAATTCCAATAATCCCATGAACCATTAACTTTCTACAAGGGTCAATACCAAAAGAGAGTTTAGTAAAATCAACAGTCCCTGTAATATTCCATTCAAATATATTAGCTGTAAAATCTCTGTTTCGGTCGGGTTGGTAGCCTCTTAAAGTTGCATATAATGCTTGGGATCTTATTTCAAAAGTTTGGTTCATTTCTTTTGTAAGTACTAATGCGAACGCAGGTTTAGCTTTAAGATATCCAAACCAGTTGGCTTCGGCATCACCCCACTCCATTGTTGCTCCTGAGCTTGCGGTAATCGACCATTTGTCTAAAAAGTTAATTGTATTTAAACTTTGGCTTTTTAAATTAGTAAAACTAAAAATAAATATGATTACTATAAACAGAGTATATTTTCTCATTATTTTTGTATAAAACAAATTGTTTTTAATTCTTATTAAGATAACAAAATTACATGTTTTTTTATTCCTTTTCTAGTAATAATGATAAAAGTATTAACAAAGTTCTTAACAAAAATAAAAAGTTAAAATATATAAACAAAAGGGGTTACCTTTATTAAAAAAGATAACCCCTCCCTTAAATAAATTGTGAGAAAAATCCTACATTAGTTTTTTAGCTGCAATCAAAGCTGCATCATAGTCTGGATGGTCTGTATTTTCTTTTACGTATTCTACATATTGAACCATTCCGGCTTTATCAACGATAACAATACCGCGATTCAACAAACGTAATTCTTCTAATAAGAAACCATAATTCAGACCAAAGTCAGTATCTTTATGATCAGATACTGTAATTACTTTGTCAATACCTTCGGCAGCACAAAAGCGACCTAAAGCAAAAGGTAAATCACAAGAGATTGTTAAGATAACAACATCGCCTAAGCCAGCTGCTTCCACATTAAATCTTCTGGTTTGAGCTGCACATACGCCTGTATCAACAGATGGTACCGAAGAAATAATAACTACTTTACCAGAGTAGTCACTTAATTTAATTGGGTGCAAGTCGGCACCTAAAACTGTAAAATCGTAAGCTTTGTCGCCTACTTTCACCATGTTTCCCAATAATGTTAAAGGGTTTCCCATAAAGGTTGTTACACCTGGATTTCTTTGCATACTATAAATTTAAAAGTTATTATTCATTTTGAATACTTGTTAAACAGAAAACAAGAGTTTTTGTTTAAAATAAAATGAGTAATATTGCAGTTTGGTTTGTTAAGTAAGAATATTGACAGATTAAATTCTTATATTACAGAAATCTTACTAATTAATAATATTACAAATAAGAATCATAGCTATGGCTTTTAAAAACATACAACACTTTATTGCAACTCTCGAGAAAGAAGGAGAATTAATTCGCATCAAAGAATTTGTTTCGCCCGAATTGGAAATTGCTGAGGTTACCGATCGTATTTCTAAGTCAGAAAAGGGAGGTAAGGCATTATTATTTGAAAACACCGGTACTGATTTCCCTGTTTTAATCAATGCAATGGGTTCGTATAAGCGTATGTGTATTACTTTGGGTGTTAATGATCTTGACGAATCGGGGAAACAAATGGAAGATATCTTTAAGCAACTTGCATCACCTAAAGAATCTTTTATCGATAAGCTAAAAGTACTTCCGATGTTGAGTAATATTGCTTCATGGATGCCAAAAGTTATTAAAGGAAAGGGCGAATGTCAGCAGGTTATAAATATGAATCCTGATTTAAGTATGATACCTGTGTTGAAATGCTGGGTTCATGATGGCGGTCCTTTTATTACGCTTCCCGTTGTGAATACTAAAGATCCCATAACTGGAATGCGCAACGTTGGAATGTATCGTATGCAAGTGTTTTCCGATAATATGACTGGGATGCACTGGCATTTACATAAAAATTCTGCAAGACATTATCACGAATATAAAATACTGAATCAGCGTATGCCTGTGAGTGTCGTATTGGGTGGTGATCCTGTTTATACTTATTCTGCTACAGCTCCTTTGCCCGATAATGTTGATGAATATATGCTTGCAGGTTTCCTTAGGAAGGAAAAAGTAAAACTTGTAAAGTGTATTACTAATGATTTAGAGGTGCCTTATGATGCTGATTTCGTTATAGAAGGTTATGTTGATCCTAATGAAGAACTAATTTGTGAAGGCCCATTCGGAGATCATACAGGTTACTATTCATTACAGGATAATTACCCACGTTTTCACATTACATGCATTACCCATCGCAAAGATGCAGTGTATCCTGCCACCATTGTTGGAATTCCTCCTCAAGAAGATGCTTATATTGGCAAAGCTACCGAAAGAATATTCCTTACTCCAATAAGAATGGCGATGTTGCCCGAAATTATTGACATGGATATGCCTGCCGAGGGTGTTTTTCATAATATAGTTATCGTTAAGATTAACAAGGAGTACCCCGGCCATGCTAATAAAGTGATGAATGCCATGTGGGGTGCCGGTCAGATGATGTTCAACAAGGTTCTTATTGTGATGGATGGTGATGTGGATATTCATAACTACAATGATGTCTTTAAAGCTATCATTAAGAATGTTAACTCTAATGAAGATGTGTATTTTTCTAAAGGACCTGTAGATGTTTTAGATCATTCTAGTAAGCGTTTTGCCTTTGGAAGTAAGTTGGGTATTGATGCCACAAATAAATCTAAGGAAGAGACCTTTAATGTTGATAATTCTTCTATAACTTCTTTTATTAAAATAAATAAAATTAAGGAAATGTTTCCCGAAGTTAAGGATGTTAAGGATTTTAATGATGTTAATTTGCCTTTGGCTATTATCACCATTAAAAAAGACAGGAAGAATCACACCCGTAAGCTTGCAAATGATATTGTAGGGGAGGGTTTGCTTACTAATTTTGCTTTTGTTCTTTTTATGGATGACAACATTCCTTTGTATGATATGAAGGATGTAATATGGATGGCTGCTAATAATATAGATCCTGAAAGAGATTGTTTTTATATCAATAATAATGATGGTGAAAAACAATATGGTTTATTTGTAGATGGCACACGCAAGACCAAACTATATGATGGTTTTACCAGAGACTGGCCAAATATAGTAGTTGTTGATGATGCCACAATTGAAAGTATTAATAAGAAGTGGGATAAACTGGGATTAGGAGCATTTATACCTTCTCCATCCTTAAAGTATAAGCCTTTATTATTTAAAGGTGGCGCTGTTGCGGAAGAAGATTAGTTTTGTAAAAATATTAGTAGAGAATTTTTGGAATCTTTACTTATTAATTTCTTATAGATATTTTTAATTTTGTTTTCTCATCATTTTTTGAGGAAAATAATGCCTTACTTTTTCAGGGCTATCCTGATGCAAATCCATTAGTAATCCACAGTTTCCAAATAATATTTGTGATAATTTTACACGTGTTACTTCTAATTCAGCTTTTATATTTTTAATGCTAACTTTGGCTTGAGTTTGCAAATCTCTTGTCTTTGTCATCGAGTCGTATATTGCTTGTAATTTGGGACATACTGATGTTGTTTTGTCATATAATGCTAATCTGTCTTTCAAGAATATTAATTCTTCCAAACGCTGATAATAGGTTCCTTTGAAGAATGGTTTCAATCCAAAAGGGAAGATAGCTTTGAATTCGACGCTCTTACTGGGATAATTAACAACAACATTTGCACGTATCACTTCAAGTTTTATGCGCAATCCACTTAAATGTTTTTTATATGTAACAGTTCTACTTTTTAATACAGTTATCTGGATATGAAGGTCCGACATCAGGTCTTTAAACTTATCGTAAATTAACTTTGTTCTGTTATAAATAAATATAAGTGTAGGATCCGGAACATCAGAATGTAAAGTCGAAAGGAAAAACAGTAAAATATCAACCACTCTCTTGTGTGATTTTCTGGTATATCGCAAGAAAATATTTTTAGAATAATAAAATCTTTCAGTCATAATGTTTTTTTTAAATTAATTTTGTAAAAGTAAATTTTAGTACAATTTATTTTTTTGTAAAATTACTTTAATAATTCCATTAAATGGGGAAATAAATATTATTAATGTAGTTAATCTTTTATTTACTACTAATTATTTTTAATAATGAGATGATTTGTATTTAAAATAAATCCTTTTTTTATTCATATTTAATCTTTTATTAATTAAATACACTTTTAAAATTTAAATTAGAAATAAATATTGAATTTATGTACAAATATATTTTTAATAAAATCATATTTATAAAAAAAAACTTCTCACAACTTTAATTAAGTATAATAATTAGTAAAAAAGGCAATAATTTTTTACTAACGTTCTCGACATATTTTTTAGCGGTACTATCGAAGAATTTTTCCTAAATCTAATAATTAAAAAATATTAAACTGATATTTTCACTTTCCTAAATATTATGTTTTTTACAAGTGCTTATAATGATTTCAAAAATGGCAGTTTATATTTTACAATTACCTACATTTTCTCCTGAGATGGTCTCTTGCATTTGCAAAGTACCAACTCGGGGAACGTTTTGCATAGTACCTCTAAAAAATAAGTGGAGAATCTATACATTATTTTGGCTTTAAAATTGTAAAATACCTTAAACAATTTAATTAATTAGGATTTGAATTATGGTGATAAGTGTTATTATACTTATGCTTATATGTTTTTTTATTAGATTTATTATAATATTATAAATAAGTAAACTTCTTAATAATATTATAAATTGAAGAATTAAAAAACTACATCTTTTAATAAATTAAGTGCTGTTTTATTTTTCAAAATTATTGCTCTTCTTTTTACTTTAGTAAAGAAAAACAATAAAAATCATAACCAAAAAAAACATTATAATAATAAAAAAGAAAATTAAAGCTCAATTAATGAGTATGAAGGTATTTTATTTTTAGATTAGATATCTTTGTGAATGCAGTATATATTTTATCGCTATCATTCTTACGTACAGAAAACTGAAGTGAACAAGATGTTTCAAACTGCTGGTTAAACTGCGATAGATTCTCGTCTTTCAGTAGTTTCATTACATCATTCATTTGAAGATAATCGAAATGGATTTCATAAAGGTCTTCAACTATTTTGGTAATGATATTTGCATTGTCCAAAGCTTCCTTTGTAGAAGTTTTATAAGCATTAATCAAACCGCTAACACCTAATTTAGTTCCACCGAAATAACGAATGACAACAACCAGCGTATTTGTTAAATCCTTAGAAAGCAATTGCCCATGTATGGGACGACCGGCAGTTCCGGAAGGCTCACCATCATCATTAATACGGTACGCTGACTTATCAAATCCCAAAATATAAGCATAACAATGATGACGTGCATCAAAATATTCCTTACGCAACAAGGCAAGCTGGTCTTTTACTTCCGCCTCGGTAGTAACTGGGAGGGCAACAGCTATAAACTTACTCCCTTTCTCCTTATATACACCTTCCGATCGGCTTGTTATCGTTTTATATGTATCTTCAAACATCATAATAATAAGCTTTAGGAAATTGCTATTAATATAATAGTAACTATTGCGGTAACAATTCCAATCCAATTGATTAGATTGAATTTCTCTTTAAAGAAAAGTATCCCCGAAAGGGCAGAAAGAATTACAATACCGGTGTTTAAAACTGGGAAGAACACTGCACTTTCTATCTTCGCAACACCTTTGAAAAAGTAATAGGTGGATAAGAAGTTGAAGATACCTAAAATTATGCCGGCAAGGATGTTTCTTAACAATATCTTTTCTTTATAAAATAGTAATCGTATGATAAGCATAACCAAGCCGATAATCATTGAAGTAAAAAACACACAAGATATAAAAACTATGGTACTTTCGCCCGCATGATTGCGTTGAGAATACGCCATTATGGTATCGTTAAAACCATTTGCAAGGAACAGGATTATAGGCAGGAACATGAATCGTGGATTGATTTTCATATTGGCATTATTATGAAACACCAAAAGGAAAGAAAGGATAGCAAGCAACAAACCGACTACTTTTAAGATACTTAAGGTTTCGTTGGCATAAAGCAAAACACCAATTAAAACCGGAATTACTACCGATACTTTCGAAGATACTGCGGTAATTGCAACTCCTGCCGTTTGTGAGGAGAATGCAAACAGTTGGAATGTAAATATAAATACGATTCCGATTATTATTGCAAAAGGCATCCATTCTTGTTGCAATAGTGTGTTGAAATGGTAGTTGGCTCTATCGATAAAGAAGCCCATGGAAGCCGCGGTTATGTAGTTTACAGTGATTGCCTGCAATAATTGTATCCTATATCTTGGAAATAATTTAAATATCACAAAGATAGACGACGAAGTTATGATTGCAAGAATCAGATAAAGCATAAACGGTGTGTTAGATATATAATGTTATTTAAGAAGGTCTTTACCTATATCTTTTCTGTAATACTTGCCTCTATAATCAATAATATTAACGCTTTCATAAGACTTCTTTAAAGCACTTTCAATAGTGTCGCCAAAAGAAGTAACGGCTATAACTCTGCCACCATTGGTAACAATATTCCCATCGCTATCATACTTAGTGCCTGCATGGAACACAAGACTGTCTTTAACTAAATCAAGATTAGAAATAACATCACCTTTAGCATAATTACCCGGATAACCATTGGCAACCATCATAACGCAAGCTGCATACCTATCATCAATTTCCAATTTTGTTTCGTGAAGATTGTTATTGGCAATTCCTTTAAATATATCAATGATATCACTCTTAATTCTTGGGATAACGGATTCGGTTTCAGGATCACCAAGACGAGCATTGTATTCAATAACAAAAGGATCGCCTCCAACATTCATCAAGCCAATAAAAATAAAACCTTTGTAAAGGATATTGTCATTCTTTAAACCTTCAACTGTTGGAATAATAACACGTTTTTCAACCTTTTTCATAAAAGCAGCATCAGCAAAAGGCACATGCGACACCGAACCCATACCACCGGTATTAGGACCGCTATCACCTTCTCCAATTCTCTTATAATCTTTAGCAACAGGAAGCACTTTGTAGGAATTGCCATCAGTAGCAACAAAAACAGAAAGCTCTATACCGTGCAAATACTCTTCTATCACAACACTTGAAGATGCTTTGCCAAACATTTCGTCGGCTAACATACTATTTAAGGTCACAATTGCTTCAGCAGAAGACTCCGTAATAATTACACCTTTGCCGGCGGCAAGTCCATCAGCCTTTAATACATAAGGAGCCTTTAAAGTATTGATAAATACAATGCCATCACTTATAGTATCTTTTGTAAAAGTTTTATAAGCAGCAGTAGGAATATTATGACGCATCATAAAGGCTTTAGCAAAGTCTTTGCTGCCTTCCAACATAGCAGCTTCTTTCTGAGGACCTATTACAGGAATATGCTTTATAGCTTCATCATTCAAAAAGTAATCATGAATACCTTCAACTAAAGGAATTTCGGGACCCACTACTAACATATCAATATTCTCATCAATAACAAATTGCTTTATCTCATCAAAATTAAGATTATCTATGTTAACATTGGTGCCGTACAATGCAGTACCGGCATTCCCAGGTGCTATATAAAGCTTCTCTATTTGATTGCTTTGAGAGATTTTCCAAGCAAGAGCGTTTTCCCTGCCACCCGAACCTAAAAGTAAAATATTCATTGTGTAATTTTTGTGCAAAGGTAAGAAAAAGTTTGGAGTTAGAAATTTGAAGTTTGTTTTGTTAAGAGGCTATTAGTAAAATAAAACTACATGTTTGTTAAATATTTTAGTCATTTGTCACAAGTAGTATTACTCTTTGTATGTTGATACAAGGTTTTGCAAGAGGAAATATTTTTGTAGGATAACGACAATAATTTGCTAATAAATAAATGTAATAAAATATGAACTATCCTTCCTTTTTTCGTATCTTTGTACCTATTATTAACAACAAAATTAAATCATTAAATCATGAACTTCTTTAAAATGAAAACAACATGGACCAACGCAGAGTTGATCCCGTTAAAGCTCGCAATAGCCACCATTTACATAGTTATCGGCTCTGTTTTCCATAGCATTATCCACAACTATTATATGCCTATTTTACTAGTTTTTGCCATCACAGTTGTATGGTCGGTTTATATTTGGATCGTTAAAATGAAAAAAGAGAATAAGTAATTTCTTATTAATTTTTATTATAACGCTTTGCGCGAAGCTTTTGCTACCACAAGTCGTAAGAGCTAAGTTAATAGTATCTTTAATTAAATAAAATAGATATTGTTATGCATTACATTATTCTTTTTAGTATCTTTGTCAATTATAATAATAAAAACAATAACAATGAAAATTAAAAACATTCTATTGGTAATGATTGTGTTAATTTGTTTATCGACAACTTATGCACAAACAGATAAAAAAGTAAAAGATGATAAGAATAAACGCATGGAATGGTGGCGTGACGCACGTTTCGGAATGTTTATCCATTGGGGTTTATACTCAGTGCCTGCCGGACAATGGGGCGAGGAGAAAAACCATGCCGAATGGATCAGAGAAACTGCACATATACCTGTAGCTGAATACGAAAAACTACTTACACAATTCAATCCCGTAAAGTTTGATGCCGATCAATGGGTGACGTATGCGAAAAATGCAGGGATGAAGTACATTGTATTGACATCCAAACATCATGATGGCTTTTGTTTGTTCAATACACAGTACACTGATTTCAATGTAATGCACACACCTTTTAAACGCGATATCCTTAAAGAGCTTGCAGATGCTTGTCGCAAACAAGGGATGAAGATATGTTGGTATCATTCAATTATGGATTGGCATCACCCTGATTATCTTCCTCATCGCGATTGGGAAACTACAATGAGTGCTAAAGATGCCGGTAGTTATGATAGGTACTTTGCTTATCTTAAAAACGAACTAAAAGAAATACTTAATAATTATGGCGATATCAGTATCCTCTGGTTTGATGGCGAATGGGAATCTACCTGGACACATAAATATGCACAGGAATTATATACATATTTAAGGACAATGAAGCCCGATCTTATCATTAACAATCGTATTGATACTTACCGTGATGGCATGGGTGGGTTAAGCACAAACAAAGAAGCGCTAGGCGATTATGGTACCCCCGAACAAGAGATTCCTGAAACCGGAATGCCAGGCCTTGATTGGGAAACATGTATGACTATGAACGATCATTGGGGTTATAATAAGTATGATAAGAATTGGAAATCAACAAGAGATCTTTTGTATAACCTTGTGGATGTCGCTTCAAAAGGAGGTAATTACTTATTAAATGTTGGCCCAACTTCCGAAGGTGTATTTCCTCCAGAAAGTATCGAAAGACTTAAGGAAATAGGTGATTGGATGAAGGTTAATAGCGAGTCAATATATGGAACAAAAGCAAGTCCTTTTAATAAATCAACATGGGGCAAATGTACTCAAAAAGAGATAACTGGCGGAACTCGTTTGTATCTCCATCTTTTCAATTGGCCTGAAAGCAAAAGCCTTGTTATTGATAATCTTATTAATGAACCTATAAAAGCATACCTCTTATCTGATCCAAATAAGAAAGCTATTGCATACACTAAGAATGGATTGACATTAAAAATACCTTTGCCTGATAAAGCTCCTGATGCAATTAATTCAGTAGTTGTGTTAGAGATTAAAGGAAAGCCAATGATTGTTGAAGCACCTGATTTTACATATAAGTATGATGTTGCTACAGATAATCTTACAATAGAACTTAAATCTAAAATAGCTAATAATAACTTAAAAGTACATTATACTTTAGATGGAACAGGGCCAACTATAAAGTCACCGGTTTTCAATAAATCATTAACAACTAAGAAACAATCACAATTCAAAGCCATTGCCTTTTATGGAAAAGATAAGATTGGTGAAACAATAAAGATTAAGATTCCTTTGTCTTTTGGTTGCAAAGTTAAGCTTGATAACGAACCAAGTGACAAGTATAAAGCCAATGGAGCAGCAAGTTTAACAGATGATATCTATGGCTCAAAGAACGTTCAGGATAAAACATGGTTAGGTTTCGAAGGCACTGATTTCACAGCTATTGTTGATTTAGGTAAAGTAACAACAATTCATAATGTTGGTATTAATTATCTTGCTGAAATAAGGTCATGGATCTTTGACCCATTAGAAATTATAATTGAAGGCTCAGAAGATGGTCTTAAATTCAAAGAACTTACTGTAAAGAAGTTTGATACTAATAATTGGAAAGAACAAAAGGGAGTGAATACATTTAAACAAGATATAGAAAAGTTTAATGCTCGCTATGTTCGCTTTAAAGCAAAGAACCGAAGAACTTGTCCTGAAGGTCATGCAGGTGCAGGTGGTAAAGCTTGGGTATTTATCAGCGAAATAACAGTTGATTAATCACAATAAAAAAGAGTCCTGAATAATCGGGACTCTTTTTTTATCTATATTGTTGAAATAATACTAGAACAATTTCAATAACATCTCTCCTGCACCTATCTTATAACCATTTGAAAGATAAATTATCTCTCCTTTTTCGTTTAACACAACAAAAACAGGGAGGTTATTACTTAACTTTTGATTAGTTGTCTTCTCAATCTCTTTTAAAACATCATTTTTATCAATAAAATAAGCTGTCTGCTGAGGTAAACCATTCAATTTAGCCACATCAGGTTGTGTATTCTTATTAAAGATAGCAGCAAAGTTACCATCCCACTTATCAAAGTTAGCTTTAAGCTTAGCAATGTCAAGCACTGCATGACGTGTAGGCTCTTTATCAACTTCAACCCAGAGAAGTATAGTGTTCTTTTTGTTATTAATATCATTAATTGTAACAGTTTTATTAGTTTTAACATCAATAAAACTATAATCAGCGCTTAATTTGCCTATTATTTTATGCTCTGCTTTTGATTTACGCAAAGTAATATTAAGATTCATCTTCTGATCAGGTAACAACTTAAAGAATTTAAGTATTGCCATAACAGTTCCATCAGGTAAACGATTGCCTGTAACCATCATATAATCTCCGGCATCTACATTTATCATGCATGGGAAGGTTTTCAGGTGTGCATCTTCTTCATAATCCAATGTAATGTACTTACCATCATTAAATTTCTCAATACTATAATGTGTTGAATACTCTGGTGTAATATTTCCATTCGCAGGATTGTTTTCTAAAGTTAAAGTAGCTTTAGGAATCTCTTTAGTAATTTGCTTTTCGAACACTATAGTCTTCCAACCATTCCATGCGTAGTATTGAGGCACTTTAGTAGCAGGTTCTAACCTTGCACAAATACCAAAACTCCTGCATATTGCAACAAAAAGCATATCGCGTGAAGCAGCATCACCAACTTTTAAATCATAAACACCCTTGGGAGTAATAGGGACACGGTAGTAGTTGGCTTTTGCATCAACTTTTATGTTAGTTTTAATCCATTGAACAATCTGATTAGCATCTTTAAACTTATTTGCAGCTAACTTCTTCTGGAAATACTCTTTATAAGGCTTAATCATCTCATCACCTATGCGAGGATTCATCACATATTTGGCATACATATCCGGATCATTAATAGTTAATAGCATAGAATTATTTAAATGATCTAATAATACATCCAGAGTTACATCATGAAGGTCCTTTTCAGAGATATTTTCCAGTAAAGGAAGGCATAAAACTTTATTCTTACTTGAATTAGAACTAGAAAGGAAGTCTGTTATAGTTTGCCAATTGCCTCTGCTCTTACGTAAGACGTTATATGTTTTATTTTGGTTAAAACCTAATTGATTTGCAATCTGAAAAGCCTTTGTTGAATCAATAAAAGTAGCTTCATAGTCGTGGCGCATCTTATCTTCTTGCTTTAAACGCTCACTATTATTCTGCGCATCCTTTTCGTTAACCACCACATCCACCTGACGCACAACCGGAGGGGTTAAATCCAACTCTTCGGTGTATTCTTTACCGGGTTTCTTATTTAAAATCACCACCACAGTGTCGGTTGACTCTACTGTTACTTTTTGATAACCATAATTTGTGCCTTTATTAGCCCATATAAGCAGATCTCCATAGCCTGTTTGCAAAGAAGTTATGCCTTTCGGCGAAGTAAACTTCTTAGCCAATGGATAAAACTCTGCATAATTATATAATTGGAACTCCACCTTGGCATTATTAACCGGTTTGTGGGTTGCATCAACTACTTTAACATAAAAAGTCTTTACGGGAGCATAGTTTGCCAACAGATTAATCTGAGTATATCTATCATCGCTGCGAAGAACTTCTTCTTTGCCTTTGTAATAACCGTAAACGGTAGTGTTAACCATCATAGCTCTCTTTGAAGGGCCTGCAAACCAACCTAAATCAAGATTAGCATCGGGTTCGCAAGCTCCTAAGAAATGCCACTGACCATCAATCCACACTTCTACCCAGGCATGGTTATCATCACAATGAGCCCAACGCGGAGTATAGCACTGACGAGCCGGAATACCTGCTGCTCTCATGGCTGTTACCGTGAAAGTGGACTCTTCACCACACCTTCCAAGGGCATTTTTAATAGTACTAAGCGGAGCACTCGTCCTACTATCGCAACCTTGATAGGCTACACGCTCATGACACCAATGATTAACCTCCAAAGCAGCTTGTTTCATGGTTAAACCTTTGAGTCTTTCTTTTAATTCGTTGTAAAAAACCAGACGAGCAGTGTCCATATTCTCATTATTTATCCGATAAGGCAAAACAAAATGCCTAAATATATCTTCTGGGATCGTTTTGCCCCATGAAAAATATTCTCTTGCGGATAATGAAGCCCTAACCTGAGCTAAAAAGTAGGCACCATCGTGTTCGGCCATGTCATTGAGGGGCATATAGGCGTAAAGAAAAGTCAAAGCTTCCTTTTCTTCTAAAGATAAATTTTGTTTGAATACAT
>TBL_comb47_HYPODRAFT_10002078_pt1 | contig 25086 bp, 18 predicted proteins | sample TroBogypolimnion_40_FD_10682 | JGI IMG/M metagenome (IMG submission 10682)
CCAATCGCCGTAGACCGGGAGGGTCCAAAAGGCGCGCAGGGCCACTTTGCGCTCGACGGCCTGCATGACGCCGTTGGGGTCGAAGCGGCCGCTGGGGTCGACGGTGATCCGGCCGAAATCGCCCCGCGAGGTGCGATAAGCTTCGAGCGCCAGGTTGTTGCGCACCGAAAACCAGTGGCTGTAGCGCAGGAAGAACTCCTGGGCCCCTCCCCCCTGGGAGTCGCCGATGGGCAGGCCGTAGCGCAGATAGCCCTCCGGAAAGGTCGAGTTGGCGTAGAGTATCTGGTTGCCGCGGAAGTACTCGAAGCGCAGGTCGTCGCGGCCGCTTTCAGTGAGCCTCGGGATGTAGAACCCGGCGAGGTAGCTCTCCACAATCGGCCAGAAGGCCGCGGCGTCCTCTCCCGAATATTCCCCGTACAGCTCGGCGTTTCTCAGCCAGGGGAACCGGAAGCGCAGCTCGAAGCCAGCGACTGAATTCGAGTTGTCGGCGCCGGATCCGCCAATCAGGCCACGCATGGTGTCACCGAAACTGTTGTTGACCCCCGGCCCCCCGACCTGCCGGCCCAGGTTGATCCCCAGTTCTGAATTTTCGCTTGGCTTCAGCGAGAGCTTGGCAGCCACCAGGAAGGGCTGGCGCTCGACCCCGTCGGTCACCGTCTTTTCGAATCGGGACAGGATCAGGTCGTATTTCAGATCCCAAAGGTAGCGGGTTATGACCGGTTCCGGGCTGGAGAGCTTGATCAGGTCGAAGTTCTTGGCGTTGTTGCTGAGGGTCAGGGCGCCGCGATAGCCCAGTCCGAGCCAGTTCTCGTCACGACCCAACTCAAGCTCCACTCCCTCCCCGCCAAGCTTCAGGTACCCCTTGTTGAGGCGCAGGCGCGGCTCGTCGTCGGAGCGGGACCAAAGGAGCATCGGCTCCACGAACAGCGCGGCTCGCGTGCGGTAGTAGGCCTCTCCGCTCACCCTCAGGTCCAGGTTGCTGCCGGAGCGGTACACCACTCCGTCGTTGTTCTCGAAGAGGGGGGTCCCCTCGCTGCCGCGCTGCTGCACCGGGGAGGGATAGGGCGTGGCAGGCCTCAGTCCGCTGCCGATGCCGAAAACCCCGTCGTTGCCGGGATCGTTGACGGCGTGGAAATAACTCCTCGGGGCGCCATCAAGGTAGACATAGCGCAGCCGCGCAGAGGGTAACGGGTTGTAGTCGAAGCGCGGGGCCTTATCGGCTGTGCCGTAGAGCGCCGCCTCGCGCGGCAGGAGCTCCCGGAGACGCTGAGCGATCTCGCCCGCCAAGTCGGGATAGCCTCCGGCGGCAAGCCGCTCCTCGGCCTGCCTGAGAAGCCGCACCGCCTCGCTCTTCGAGTAGGGGCGGATCCCCTTGATGTCACTTGTCACCAGCCCGAAACCGCAGAGCTTGTCCAAGTAGGAATAGATGGGGCTGTCCAGCGGGATGTTGGCGGAGGAGAGTGCGAAGGCGCTGCCGGATTGCAGGGATGCAACCAGGATTGCTGTCAAGAGAAGTATCAAGGTTTTCATAGGATCCCAAGTAAAGAGGAACAAGCAATCGCAAAGAGGCACAATGGCAGGATCCTACACGTTTTAAACAAATGGACAAGACTTTTTTGCAGGCCGGCGCAGCGCTTCAGGCGGCCGATTCCCCTTTCGGACTGGCGACGCGCAGGTTCCGGATGAAGGCCAGCTTTTGGGGCGGGAACAGGTCGGGACGCACCCTTTGGAAGGCGAGCGGAGGGGCGGCTTCAAAGTGATAGCGCGGCACGAACTCGGGGACGATGGCCCGCAAGGCATCCAGCAGCCCGGAGATGTTGGAGTCCTTGGCGAGGGCGAAGAGCTCGTTCAGGCGGTCGGCGACCCGGGCGAGGTCGGTCTCCACCGGCACCATGACGCGGATCTTGCGGTGGGCGGTCGGCTTGATCCCCTCCCCGTCGATGAGCAGTTCCTCGAAGAGCTTCTCGCCCGGCTTCAAGCCGGTGAAAACGATGTCGATATCCTTGTAGGGGACCAGGCCGGAGAGCTGGATCAGCTCCTCGGCAAGCGACAGAATGCGGACCGGCTCGCCCATGTCCAGCACGAAGATGTCGCCGCCCTTCCCGATGCAGCCGGCCTGCAGCACGAGCTGCGAGGCCTCGGGGATGGTCATGAAGTAGCGCACCACGTCGCGGTCGGTGACGGTAACCGGGCCGCCCTTGCGGATCTGCTCCTTGAAGAGCGGGATGACGCTGCCATTGCTGCCGAGCACGTTGCCAAAGCGCACCGTGGTGAACTTGGTCTTGCTGGTCGCTGCGAGCGCCTGCACGTAGATCTCGGCGCTTCTTTTGGTGGCCCCCATGACGTTGGTCGGGTTCACCGCCTTGTCGGTCGAGACCATGACGAAGTTGCGCACCTTGAAGGTGTGGGCCGCGTCGGCGACCACTTTGGAACCCATGACGTTGTTCAGCACCGCCTCGGCCGGGTTGTACTCCATCATGGCGACATGCTTGTAGGCTGCGGCATGGAACACGACTTCGGGACTGAACTCGTCGAAGACGGTTTCGACCCGGTCCTGGTTCTTGACGTCGCCCATCACCGGGATGATGCGCAGCTCAGGGAAGCTCGCAGCCAGTTCCTTCTCGATGTAGAAGAGCGGGGTCTCCGAGTGGTCGAACAGGATCAGCTTGGCCGGCTTGAAGAGCGCGACCTGGCGGCAGATTTCGCTGCCGATGCTTCCGGCGGCGCCGGTTACCAGCACGCGCTTGTCGGTGAGGTAGCTGCGGATCGCCGTCTGGTCCAGCACGATCGGGTCGCGCCCCAGGAGATCCTCGATCTCGACGTCCTTGATCTGGGAGACGGAGACCTTGCCGTCGATGATGGCGGTGATGCCGGGGAGGGTCTTGAAGCGCGCCTTGGCCCGCTCGCAGCTGGCGATTACCCGGCGCATGAGAGCCCCATCGCTGGAGGGGATGGCGAAGATGACCTCTTCCACGCTATGGATCTTGACCAGGGCCCTGAGTCGGTTGGTCCCACCCAGCACGCGCACGCCCGAAAGGCGCAGGCCGCGTTTGCCCGGGTCATCGTCGACAAACCCGACCACGTTGTAGGGGGAGCTCGCCTGTTTCCTGATCTCCTTCAGCAGCAGGTTGCCGGCATCGCCGGCGCCGATGATGAGCGTCCGCTTCCCCTTCCGGAGCGAGGGGATCACCTTGGTCTCCCGGTAGAACCTCCAGATCAGGCGGCTGGCGGCGACAAAAGCGAAGAGCAGGAACCAGTCCAGGATGTAGATGGAGCGGGGCAGAGCGAATGGACCGCGAATAAAGACGAGCAGGACCATTGAGGCCAGTGAGGAAAAGGTAACTACCTTGAAGATCTGGTAGGCGTCCTGAAGGGAGGCGTAGCGCCAGATGTTGCGGTACATCCCTGAGGCTGCGAAAAGGACCGGCTTGGTGATCAGCACCACGGCAAGCCCTTGCAGAAGGATTTTCAATTCGTCGGCCGGCACCTGGAAGTCGAAGCGGAGCAGAAAGGAGAAAATTAGAGCAGCGGCTATTAAACCAGTGTCCAGAAAAAAAACCAGGACTCTTTTGGCACGAAACATACTTCCCCCCAAGCAACTTGCCCAATAAATCAGGACATAACAAACCGAGTTCCCACACCGTAGGGCATCAGCTGATCTCTGTCTTATAGCACCAGAAGTAAAAAAATAAATCTTTAATTTTAATATATATATTGAGGCGCTCGAATAGAAACATGCACCCCTTCTTGACGCGGTCTTGCCCCCCGGTGAAACGCAGCGGGGATCGCCGTTGTTCCAGGCGACCTGGCGTTAACCGCGATTTTTGTCGAGACCGCCTCTTGCCCAGCTGCCCCCTTTTTCCTGCGCCAATAATTCTACCAGCAATTGAGCAGTGTGCAGAACTCTTTTGATGAAGACTTTCTCACCAGTCCTTCGCGCGCACCGAGCCCGGCCTGCCGGACTGCCACGATCCTGGAGTTCTCCCGGGGACGGGGCGATTCGTGGGGGAAAAGTAGGGCGTTGCAGGCGCCCCTGGCTTTTGCGGTGGTTCACGGTTTTTAAGCAGGCATGAGGCCTTAGCGCAGGCATGAGCTGGAGCGGGGGGAACGGGGAGTGCTTTTTTTTGCAGCGGCTCCACGGACCTGCCGTAGAGCTCCGACGGGGCCTGATGGATTCGTGTTACAGGATCGCTCGCAAGGTCCGCAGGATCAGGATGAAATCGGTCCAAAGAGAGCGTTCCGCTACGTAGCGTTCACAAAAGGCGAGCTTGGCCGGCATCACTTCCTCGATGTACGCCTTGTCAGGGTCCGCGGCCCTCCCAAGAATGGCGTTCTCGTCACGGTACTCGATGGATGCGAGGTCCGTTATCCCGGGGGGCACCGAGAGCACCCGCTCGCGCACCTGCGGCGGGTACAGCGCCACATAGCGGGGGACTTCCGGCCGGGGCCCGACCAGGCTCATCTCCCCCCTGATTACGTTCAGAAGCTGCGGAAGCTCGTCCAGCTTCGTCTTGCGCAGATACCTGCCGGAGCGGGTGATTCTCGGATCGTCGCCAACCGTGATCTGCCGCCCCTGCGCCTCGGCGTCGAGGCACATGGTCCTGAACTTGAATATCCGGAATAATTTCCCGTTGCGGCCCACCCGCTCTTGGCGGAAAAAGACCGACCCTGGGGAATCGAGCCTAACCCAGAGGGCCAGCAGGACAAAAAGGGGAGCCAGCAGCAGCAAGCCAATCAGGGTGAAAAAAAGATCAAAGAGCCTTTTGGCCATCACGAAAGGATGCTCCGCACGGCGACGATGACCCGCTGCTGGTCAGCCTCGTCCATCTTGGTAAAGAGCGGCAGGCTCACCGCGCGCCGGTAACTGTCGAGCGCCTGGGGAAAATCGTCCGGAGCGAGGCTGTATCTGTCACGCCAGTAAGGGTGCAGATGCAGGGGTATGAAGTGGACACTGCAGCCGACACCTTTTTCCGCCATGAGCTCGATGAAGCGGTCCCGGGAAACCGGTGCGGCGTCGGTGAGCCGGAGCACGTAGAGATGCCAGGCATGCAGGTCCCCCGAAGGCGCATGCGGCGGGAGGGTGACGGGGAGACCGCGGAAGGCCTCGTCATAGCGCGCCGCCATGGCCTCCCTTTTTTCCTGGAAACTCCAGGCTTTTTTAAGCTGGTGGATGCCGAGCGAGGCTGCGATATCGGTCATGTTGTACTTGCAGCCGGGAGCTACCACCTCGTAGTGCCAGGCTGGCCGGTTTGAGGTATAGCGGTCGAAGGCGTCGCGGCTTATGCCGTGCAGCCGCATGACCCGACAGCGCTTGGCCAGCTCCGGGGAGCGGGTGACGATCATCCCCCCCTCCCCGGTGGTGATGGTCTTGGTGGCGTAGAAGCTGTAAACCGTCGCGTCGCTCTCCAGGGAACCGATCATGCGGCCTCCGCAGACCGTCGGCAAGGCATGGGCCGCATCCTCCACCACCTTGAGACCGTGCTTGCGGGCCAGTCCCAGGATGGTTTCCATGTCGCATGCGAGGCCGGCAAAATGGACCGGGACGATCGCCCTGGTACGCGGGGTGATGGCCGCCTCGATGCTGGCCGGGTCGATGTTGAAGGTCCGCGGATCGATGTCGACGAAGACCGGGTCGGCGCCCAGGTAGCGCACCACCTCGGCCGTTGCGGTAAAGGTGTAGGGTGTCGTGAGGACTTCGTCACCCTCGGTGATGCCGATAGCCTCCAGCGCGAGGTGCAACCCAGCCGTAGCGGAATTGACAGCAATGGCCTCGGTGCCTGCCCCCGCGAAGGCGGCAAAATCCTCCTCAAAGCGCTTGGTCTTGGGGCCGGTCGTCAACCAGCCGGAGCGAAGGGAGTCGAGCACTTCGTTTATTTCTTCCTCACCAATGTCGGGGAGGGCAAAAGGCAAAAATTCCAACATCAGGTTACCCCCGTTATTAAAGTGTAATCCAGTACTCGTTCATGCCGCGCCCTTCCGGGGTGACATACTGGCGTTCCAGCGCGAACCCAAGTGTTGCATAGAACGAATTGACCGGCTCGTTGTTGTCGCGATCTGTCGTCAGATAGACCCGTGTACACCCTCTGCTTTTCGCCTCAGCCATGAACGCCAGCACCAACTGCTTCCCGGCTCCCTTGCCCTGCAACTCCGGAAGCACTCCGATGGAGAAGAGACCGGCTACCTGGTCCCCGGCAGGGTTTCCCGAGGGATGCAGCAGCGCCCTGGCAATGCGCGCAGCGATAGCGGGCTTTTTCAGTACCGGTAAAAGTGAGGCGCAGGCGAATTTGAACCAGTCGCGCTTCAGGAGCCGGGAGTAAAACCCCCTCGGGTTCGCGGTGCCGGCGACAAAGCCCGCCGGCCGATTCGCCTCATTCAGATAGACCAGCGCGATCCCTCCCTGATCCGACACGATGCCGGCATAGAAAAGCGACAGGAAGCGCCGCCCGAGGAAGGAGAGGAAAAATCCCGGAAAACTAGCCAGGTGAACCGAGACCACCTCGGCCACATCCTCAGTCTGGGCACTACGAATCATGGGCTCCCCCCTCGAAAATTCAGAAAAAAAAACGCTTTGCATTGGGCGGTTAGCGCGGACCCGCAGCAGTTTACCACCTGGGGCTGCGCTGCCAGCTGTCAAAGATGGCAGGCAGGTTGGTTCAGCGTGCCAGCTCGACCTACTGACGCCTGGCCGACAGGATCAGCTCGCCCAGGCGGCTGACACCGTTTGTTTTGGAAAAATTAGCCAGACCGAATTGCCGCCCGTTCTGGCCCAGGCTGCACAGTGCGCTCGCCGCCAGGGCGGAGACCTCCCCCATTTTAGCGGCAAGCCAGTGCAGATCTTCCGAATCCCCGATCCAGCCGCAATCCGCCTGCAGGATCACGTTGGCGGTATCGCTCCCGGTTTCGACCGTCGCCAGCACGGGCTTGCCAGAAAGCATGTAGGCCGAAAGTTTGGAAGGAATGGAACTCATGCCGGTGCCGCGCGCCATCGGCAACAGGCAGACGTCCGCCATGCTCTGGAGCAGGGGGACGTTTGCTACCTCCTGGTCGGATATGAACCTGACATTTCCGGCGGACAGAAGACGCACCAGATCCAGGCAGGCGTTTTTTGCCGAGCCGTCACCGACTATCACCAGCTGCGCTGCTTCCAGCCCCGCGGCATGAAAGGCCCGAATCAGGAAATCGACCCCGGCTACCGGTCCGATGTTGCCCAGGTAGAGAAAAGTGAAGCGGTCGGCTGGAACTCCGTATCTGGCGCAGGCCGCCTGCTTCGAGGGGAGTTCGGCAAACAGCCGTTCGTCCTGCCAGAGGTTGACGGTGACCACCTTGGGGGCTGGCGTCCCGCGGCTACCCAGGTAGGTTCGGCGCATGTTTTCCGAAATGACGGACACATACGAGGCCCCGTTGGCAACCCAGCTGTCCAAGGCGGTCAACCCGGGCGCCAACAGGCGGCCCAGAAAACCGGGGAGCTTGTTGAGCAGGGATTCCGGATAGATGTCCATGACCTGGAGCACATAGGGGATGCACTCCCGCCGTGCGCGCCGCGCGATCAGTGCTTGGCCGAACAGAGGCCAGGCGTTGACGTAGAGCACATCCGGTTTCTCACCGAGCGCCATCAGGTGGCGGCAAACCTCCCTTCCAAAGCTGTAGCTTTCGCGAAACCTGGCGAAAAGTTGCAACCGGGGGGCGGCAAAGCTCGGGAGCCTTACCACCTCCACCGTCCCCTCCCGGGTGACCAATGCGACGCCCGGCTTCAGGTAGCGGGCGAAATCGGCGCCAAGCGGGCGGGACGGCTGCGGGCAGAGCACCGTTACCGTTGCCCCCCGGGCTGCCAGATAGTCCGCCAAATCCGCAGCCATGCAGGCGGATACCACCGGCTCGGGGCGGAACACGGCTGTGATGATGGCTATTCTGATAGGATCAGCCAATGAGTCGATCTCTCACACCAATGACCGCGTGCGGACTTTTCATAGATTTTTCTTCCAGACGGTCCTGTTGACATAATCGGTATAGCTTAGAATAATGCGCAGCACTTTGAGCGACACGTTATCGGTATTGTACGCCTCCACGATTTTGCACCGTTCCCGCAGCTCGGCAAACTGGGACATCACCACGGCTATGGCGTCAAGGACAGTCGCGGCCTCAAGGCCGCACATGACAAGCACTCCCTCGTCCATCCCCTCGGGCCGCTCATGGGCCTGGCGTATGGTGACTGCGGGAAAACCGAGAATTGAGGACTCCTCGGTAATCGTGCCGCTGTCCGATATAACACAGCTGGCGTTGAGCTGCAGTTTTACATAGTCGGGAAAGCCCAGCGGTTTCAGGAACCGAATCCGGCTGTCAAGATCCGCAGATGCCGTCTCTTCAAGTTTTTTTCTGGTACGCGGATGGGTGGATACGATGATGGGCCTGTCATAGCGCTCCGCTATTGCGACAAGAGACTGCAGCAGGTTGGCGAAGTTGGTCTCGCTGTCGACGTTCTCCTCCCGGTGCGCACTCACCACAAAATATTCTCCCTGCCGCAGTTCGAGCCGGCCCAGGACGTCGGACGCCTCGATCTGCTCGCGGTGGTGCTCGAGCACCTCCTTCATGGGGGAGCCGGTCACCAGCACGGTTTCCGGCCGCAGCCCCTCTGCGAGCAGATAGCGGCGCGCATGTTCCGTGTAGGCCATGTTGATGTCGCTTATGTGGTCAACGATCTTGCGGTTGATCTCCTCGGGAACCCGCAGATCGAAACAGCGGTTGCCGGCCTCCATGTGGAAGATGGGGATCTTGCGACGTTTCGCCGCGATGGCGGCGAGGCAGCTGTTGGTGTCGCCAAGCAGCAGCAGAGCGTCGGGTTTTTCCAGGTCGAGCACATCGTCGGCCTTCTGGATGACGTTTGCTATGGTGTGGGCCACATTGACGCCAACCGCCTCCAGGAAATGATCCGGTTTCCGGATCCCCATCTCGCTGAAGAAGATGCCGTTCAGCTCGTAGTCGTAGTTTTGGCCCGAATGCACGAGGACATGCGTCACCTGCCGGTCCAGCTCGTGTATGACCCGGCTCAGCTTGATGATTTCCGGGCGCGTCCCAACAATGGTCATTACTTTCATCGTCATAGCGGTAATTCCTCAATCATGGCCGGCCAGCTGGGGGGAGTATAGTTGAACTCTGCTCTGAAGCGCGACGAGTCGAGGCTGCGGTCGCAGCAAAACTGCTGCTCCGGGAGGATCTCCACGGCACGACCCGTTTTTTTCTTGATGAGCTGCAGCAGTTCGTATTTATTGATCGGCTCGCTGGAAACCTGGTAGACACCGCAGGCAAGAGGGTGCTCGGTCAGCATGGTCTCAATGATGCGGCTCATTTCCAGGGTGGTGAAGCCGGTATAGATCGCGCGGGTAAACCCCCGCACCGTCCCGGTCTGGGCCAGGAACCAATCGAGCAGGCTCGTGTGGCGGGAGAGTTCAGGTCCTATGATGGAGGTGCGCAGCGTCAGGCAGTTGGATTCGTGAACCTCGCCCAGAAACTTCGTCTTGCCGTAAAGGTCCGCCGCATCGGACGGGTCGCTCTCCTGATAGTTTCCTTTGCTACCCGAAAAAACGCAGTCGGTACTCAGATGCACCAGGCGTGCGCCCATGCTCTTGCAGAGCAGCGCGAGCCTGTGGGGCAGCAACGCGTTGATCTCGAGACTCGGGATGCTTTCCTTGGCATCGGCCCTCTGCTTCACGATCCCCACCGCATTGATGACCGCTTCGGGACGGAAATCCGCCATCACCTCGATGAGCCGGTCCATCGAGCGCACATCGGTAGCTGCGTAGGAATTCTCAGAGTTGAAAAGCCCGTAGGGCAGATACACGGGAAGATCCTGGCGCAGGGTAACCTTCACCTCATGCCGTGCCCGCAAATGTGTCAAAAGTTGGTGGCCGAGCATTCCGTCGCCGCCGAGAACAAGTATTTTCAAGACTTCCCCCTTGAGCAGGTTTTCATTGGCCTGCTTCTGACTTGGCCCAGAGCATGTATTCCTGGAGGCCATCATCGAGCGCGACGACAGGATTGAAACCGTAGGCCCGTTGCGCCGCGCCTATGTCTGCCAGACTGTGAAGCACGTCGCCCGGGCGCGGCGCGCCGTGGCGGATCTCGGCAGCGATGCCGGAGACCGAGCCGAGGATCTCCACCAGCCGGTTGATCGTTATCCTGCTGCCGCTGCCGGTGTTGAAGGCCCCCGAGACGCCCACGGCCTGGGCAGCCCTGAGATTTGCCTGCACCACGTCTTTCACGTTGATGAAGTCGCGGGTCTGCTCTCCGTCCCCAAAGATGGTCAGTGGTTCGCCGCGCAGCATCTGGAAGGCGAAAATGGGGATCACGTTGCCGTAGGCATCGAAGCGCTGGTTGGGACCGTAGACGTTGAAATAGCGCAGGCAAACCGCCTCAAGGTCGTACAGTTTGGCGTAGCTTAGGCACATTTTCTCCATGCAAAGCTTGGAACTGCCATAGGGAGAGTCCGGCTCGACCGGGTGATCCTCTTTGATAGGGAGCGTCTTTAGCTCTCCGAAGATCCCCGCAGATGACGAGGCGACGATTTTGCGCACTCCGGCCCGGCGGCAGGCTTCCAGCAGCTTGATGGTCCCCATCACGTTGATGTCCGAGTCGAGCAGCGGCTGGTCGATGGAGCGCTTGTTCCCAACCGAGGCGGCCAGGTGGAAAACGACCTCGGCACCGCGGATCGCCTCGGCGACCGCAGCTTCGTCACGGATGTCCCCCTCGATGAAGCGCGCCTCGGGAAAGGGGGCCAGATTGGAGCGATAGCCCGAGAGAAGGTTGTCCAGCACCGTCACGGCATGGCCTTCTGCGAGCAACTGGTGTACCAAATTTGAGCCTATGAACCCGGCTCCGCCTGTCACTAAAACTCTCATGGACACTTCAATTCCTCCTGGATGTAAGCAAGCCTCAGCAGGCTCTCCTTGATTTGGGCGATGTTAAGCCGGCGCGTGTTGTGGGAGTTGTAATCCTCCATATCGGAAACCTTCTGCGCCCCCTCGGTGAAGTATTTGCCGTAATTGAGGTCGCGGCCGTCCGGGACGATGCGGAAGTAGTCGCCGTGGTCCTCAGCCTTGGCAAGTTCCTCGCGGGTCAGCAGGGTCTCGTACAGCTTCTCGCCGTGCCGAGTCCCGATGACCTTGATCTCGTTGGAGGCGTTGAAGAGCTCCTTGACGGCGGTGGCCAGGTCGAGGATGGTCGAGGCGGGGGCCTTTTGGACGAAGATGTCGCCCTGGCGGGCGTTGTTGAAGGCGTAGACCACCAGGTCGACAGCGTCGTCCAGGGACATGAGAAACCGGGTCATGTGCGGGTCCGTGACGGTCAGCGGCTTCCCCTCGCGGATCTGCTTGACGAACAGGGGAATCACCGAGCCGCGGGAGGCCATGACATTGCCGTAGCGGGTGCCGCACAGCTTGGTGGCCCGGTCATCCACCATGCGGGATTTTGCCACCATGAGCTTCTCCATCATCGCCTTGGATATCCCCATGGCATTGATCGGGTAGACCGCCTTGTCGGTGCTCAGCACGATCACCCGCTTGACATCGTTGGCAATGGCCGAGTTCAGCACGTTCTCGGCGCCCAGCACGTTGGTCCGCACCGCCTCCATTGGGTAGAACTCGCAGGAAGGCACCTGTTTCAGGGCAGCGGCATGAAAGACGTAGTCGACGTCGCGCATGGCGTACTGGAGGCTGTCATAGTTGCGGACATCACCTATGTAGAACTTGACCTTATCGTTCTTCAGCTGGATCCGCATATCTTCCTGCTTTTTTTCGTCCCGGCTGAAGACTCTGATCTCGCGTATTTCCGTGTCGAGGAACCGACGCAGTACCGCGTTGCCGAATGAGCCGGTCCCCCCGGTGATGAGCAAGGTTTTGCCTGAAAACATGGTGTTGTTACCTCCATCTGAAGTTGGCCGGTCCGAACGGGTCGGACCGGGATTGGCTAATGCGTCATCCAGCTGCGGGGAGATCTAGGCCCGCCAATGTAATATGTAATGTCACCCATGTCAAATTGGTTACGCACCGGAGGGCTCGGGCGCCGAACGCGGCGCTATCAGGGAGGCGACGCGCCGTGCATCGAACTCCTCATGGAACACCCGCCTGCTGTTCTCGGACATCCGGCGTCTGGCGTCCGCATCACCGGCAAGTAGCGACAAGGCGGCTTCCAATGCTTTGGCGTCGCCGCTCGGTATGTAGCAGCCGATCCCCCGTGACTCGATGAAGTCGCGAAAGCCGGGGTTGGAATTGTCGACGGCGAGCACCGGAAGCCCGGCCCTCGCGTAGTCGACGATTTTGGAGGGAAAGCTCGGGCAGCCGGTGCCCGCCTCCAGGGAAATGAAGCCCGCCATGCAGTGGCCGATCATTTTCGCGTATTCGGCGCGCGGCAGCGGCTCCATGCTGACCAGGTTGGTGATGTTCTCGTCTCTGGCGAGGTCCAGAAACCCGCGCAGCAGCTCCCCGCTGCTTAGGACCAGCACCTTGATTTGGGGATCCACCTGGGCCGAAAGCCGGCAGAGCATCAGAAAATTCTCCATCCCGCGGCCGGCCACGAATTGGCCGCCAAAGACGATGACCTTGCGGCCGCCCTGCGGCAGCAGCTCGGGGTCGGGATCGGGGCAGCTTTGCAGCGCCCCGCCCCAAAGTCCCGAGCAGGCCATCTGGACTGTTTCCGCTATCGTGAAATGCTTGAGCAGGAAGCGCCGGTAATCCTCTGAAAGCACGAATATCTTGGTGCAGGAGTTGTACAGGCGCTCTTCCCATTTCTTGATGGCGGGCACGAGCAGCTTCGGCAAGGCACCTATCTGCAGGTCATGGATCGGGAAGACATCCCAGCAAAGCGCTATCCTTTGGCACCGGATGCGGGATCTGGCAGCCAGCAGGAACAAGGTGAAAATGGTGAGCGGCGTCGTCATGATGACGGCGTCGAAACGCTCGTGCCGCAGGTATTTCCTGGCGCGGGAATAAGCCCTCAGGGAGGTAAGGCTCCAGGAAAGGGCGCGGTTCACGATACGGGGGAGGCCGTTAAACCGGACGGGGAGCACGCTGACGACTTGCAACCCCTCCGTTAGGGAGACGACACTATCCTTGTTGTCCTCATGCCAGTCCAGGTTGATGACTGTCACGGTATGCCCGAGTTCCAGAAATCCCGAGCACAGCTCGTTGGTCAGGTAGGGGGACCTGGGGTCCAGGCGAAACTTTATGGTGAAAAAAAGAATATTCAAACACTGCCTCCAGGGCATCGTACCGTCCAGATTCCAGGAGATTTGCACTCCATCGAGCCCCCCCCGCTTCAAACTGGTGCAGGGGTCCCGCTATTTCGCCGGACCTGCCAGCAGGCCCTAGCGAGCAATTTCTAGCGTGCCTGCGCCGGTCTTTCGCGGACCGCAGTCGAGATTATCTCGAACACACTGGCAGCCGTTGTTGCGGCGCTATGTTTCAATTCGGCATGCTCCAGGCCCTTTTCGGCATACCGGGTTCTTTTCCCGCTGTTCGTGATCAGTTCTCTCAGGGCCTGCTTGATCCTTGCCTTGTCCACGGAGGTAACGATCACGCCCAGGTCGTTTTCCACGAGGTACTGCATGGAGGCAACATCCTCGGGGCCGACAGCGAATATGCACCTGCCGGAGACCAGGTACTCGGGAATCTTGGTGGAAATGGAAAGCCGGGTGATGTGCCGGTTTTTCTTGTCAAATGCCTCGACATGCACCAGCGCGTCGGAATAGGAAATGACCGCCTTCAGCTCCTCCGAATTCAAAGCGCCTTTATATGAGCTGACCGGGGGGGCGTTCAGGACAGACAACGCATCGGCGGCCGGCGCGACCAGGGAGTAGATGGACAGCTCAACCTGGAATCCCTCCTCGGCCCTGAGCTCCTGCAGGCACCCGGCTATCCGGCCGAGAATTTTCCAGCGGTTGAGTCCCAGGTTACCCGCATACACCAGCTTGACCGTGCCGGCGCCAGGGAGATATTTGGACAGGTTGGGGTTGTCGATGGAATTCTGTGCGACCAGGTAATTGCCGCCAAAGCGCTGCCGGTATTCCGCCGCCATCTGCTCGCTGATGGCAACAACGCAGTCCGAATACGATACGGCCCATTGATAGGCCCTCACCAGTTGCACATGCTGAATCCAAAAAAAGGGATCAAGGGTAAACCGGCCGGAGACGTAATCATCGGTCGTATTGAGCACCAAAGGGATGTTCCTGGTCCGGCAGATCCACTTGGCGAGTGAAAAGGCGCATACCCCCTTGGAAGACTGGAAGAAAACCACCTCGGGGTCGAATTCGTCTATGAACCTGCGCATCTCGCGGGTCTTGTAACCTGCGACCTTCCATGCCAGGTCTCTGGAAAACTGCAGCAGAGAGGTACCATTGTTTCTGAGCACCTTCAGAATGGAGCTGGTCTTGACTTTGCCCTTGAAGTTGGCCATTTCAGGCAAATCAGAGCGTGTGACGCGCCTTCCCTGCACCCGCCTGTCGAGAAGGAGCCGCTTTAAGATGTCAACGTCATGTATCTGGAAAAACCTGCAGCAAAGGGAAAAATCAGGCAGATCCGTGGTCAGGTACAGTTGAGCTATATTTTCAGTCTCCCAATTTTTGAAAAAGGCGGATAACGTCTTACCGTTATTTTGGGTATCCGATAGCGGATTGTGCGAGAGTATCAGAACTCTCGGGTATTTTTTGTGATCCTGGCTCATGACGGCCTTTCTGAAAGAAGTCGATGTCTGCTGCTTACCTGTTTTGTCTGCTTTCCCATGCTACGCAGGAATCCATGATCGTTTGCCTGAATTTCTTCCGTTGCCCTACCCCTTCACACTTGTCGATGACGATTTTCCTGGCACAGTCTACCGTCGACTGCCGCAGACCCCGGTCGGTGATAAGTTTGCCCAGTACGCTTCTCAGCAGATCGGGGTTTTCCTCGCCGACAGTTATTCCCGCCCCGGTATCGGAGAGCGTCCTCAGGGAGGCGACCTCGCCCGGGCCGTAGGCAAAGATGCACCGGCCCGACATCATATACTGGGTAATCTTTGTAGAGACGGAAAATTTCGTGTATTGACGCAATGCGTCGTCGAAACACTCCGCGTGCACCAAAACATCGGAGTCACGCTGCAGGGCTGAGACTTGGTCATAAGCCGCGGTACCCATGGTCCTCATTGCCGGTTCCAGGTTCAGCACATCCCGGTATTTTGCGATTTGGTCGGGAAAACTGTAGATCAGCAATTCGCCCCTGATACCGAGGTTGCTGAGGTCAAGCAGAGCCTCGCCGATGGCCCGCAGCGAACGCCAGCGTTGCGGTTCCAGACTCCCGATAAAGGTAAAACGTACGACTGGGTCGGAACCGGTTACCTGGACCGGGGGCGGCGGCTCGCGGTAGTCCACGAGGTTCATGAATGTTCTGAATTCTCCTCCGTAACGCGCGGTGTATTCTTCCTTCATGGCGTCACAATTGGTGATTGCCACCGGGGTGCGTCTCAGGCATTCATCGAACCAGTACTGCAAGGTGCGCCGATGCCACGCCGCAAAGTAGGCACCGTCCTTGTATTGGGTGCTGATCCAGTCATCGGTGAAGTAAGGGACGATGGGAATGTTTTTATATTGCGACACCTTTACCGCAGTTCGCAGCACGGTAGGGAGACCCAGCAACGAGAAAATGACATCCGGCTGGAAATCATCGATCCACTGACGCAAGGGGCCGGAAAGCACCGAAGGGAGCCTGAAGACGGTTTCACCGATCAGAAGCCGCAGTTTGACAGGCAGGCAGCTGAGATTCCTCTCAATGGCCACGCGGCTGTCGAAATCGGGGCTGGCCTGGCCAGGGAGAGGATCGCGAGGATTTTCTGGCACCGGCACCCCTGCGAAGGGGGCCGTGGTGAAAAAACCTTTCAAAATGTCGGACTTGGTGAGCCGCCAGTAGCGGTTACAGATGTCAAATTCCGGCATCGAGTTTGAGGTGTCGATCTGCGCCAACCTGTCCAGGGGCCATCCCTCGAACAAATTGGATTTTACGATTCCACCATTGGTTGTCCGGCTAAATGGCATGCCATCAATGACGAGAACCTTTGGGTATTCGAAAATTTCAGCCATGTTACTTCTCCACCGTATTGAAGACAGCATAGCGTTTCCTGGTAAAAAACCAGCAAATCAGCAGGACGAAGAAGGGGTTTGCTGTGCCAGAGAAAGCAAGTACCTGGTTGTTGGCAGGGATGTAAAACAGCATTACTACCAATAAGGCAAATAACGCTATAGCGAAAGGGTTCACTTTACCAAGGACATCAAGCCAGACCATGACGAAAAGTCTGCCGACCAGGAACATCACAATAATAACGCCGGGAAACGATACATCCGACGCGATCCAGGTATAAAAGCTGTGCCACTGCGTCAAACGGTCCCATCCGTATTTTTCTATTCTCGCCGGATATGTCCTGTCTGAGATCAGGCCGTTCCCGGTGAGAGTCTGCGTCAATCCCGTCAGGTAGTAGGAATTCCCGACCCCGCCACAGAAGACAAACGGCTCCTCAATGGCTAGCGAAAGTGCATAGTAACCCTGCACCACGTAGGAGGTGAACATCGCGACCGCCCCCTGCCCTTCAGGCGGCAAGAAGCAAACCATCCAATTGGTTCTGTCGATCTCGATATTGGCGGCTTTGTCATAGGTCGGTATGGAGGAGTGCCCCCTGCCGGACATTCCAAAGCTGAAAAAGCTGAACAGCAACAGAACGCCTACCAAGCCTATGGCGAGCCATTTTAAAATCCTGCCGGTCTGAACCTCGGCAATCACCTCGGGGTTTCTGGCCAGCAGCAGCCACGGCATCAGGATCACAAAGTCCGCAATCCCCTTGTTGGTGCCTATGGCTATCCAGGACAACAGATCGCACACGATAAAAAAAACCAACAAGCCTCGCATCAGTCCGCTCAATCGGCTCCAGAACACGATGCCAAGCGGAACAAGCGGCCACAGGAGGGGACTAATCAGCAGCGAGATGTAACCGAAAAAAGGTGTCTGTTCCAATTCCGACAAGGCTTGGGCCTTTGCCAGATAATTGGCACCCGGGTCAATAAAGCCCCTGGCAATGGCGGCCATTATGTCGGAAAAATTCAAGGTGACTATGTTCATGCGCAGCATGAAGCTCGGGATGATCCACGCGAGGTTCAGCCAGAGGCTGACCTTTATGATGCCGTCTATTTGCCAACGCCCGAAGTAGCGCCCCGGCTGGTGTCCGGCCCCCGTCCGGTACCCGAGCCACAGCGCGGATTGCGCACAGAAGAGGAAAAGGTAGAGGGGGAGCTTAGCCGGCACGGGCCAAGGCCAGGGGCCGAAAGCAAACAGTATGACCGTAAGGGTCAGATAAAGTTCAAAAAACCAGATCGGGAACATGACGATCCGCCGCGACAGGGGCGCTGCAGCTCCCAAGGCGGGGGGCGGCGTATCGGAATGACTAGCCTGATTCGTCATGCTAATTCTTCGCCCGGGCAGGTATCATGGCCCTGACAGACCTGCCACAATGAAGCAGCATCTGCAGTGGCAGCACCTTGAGGATAATCATCAAAAAAGTGAACAGAGCGGTCAATGCAAAGCTCTGTCCGACAAGCGAAACCAGGACGTTAGACCGTCCGGTTTCCATCGGGAACCGTACGGCAAGCCATCTCGCCGCGGCCACGCAGACCGCTATTATCGCCAGCGTTTTAAGAGCCTTCAGGGTCGCGCTGAAGGGAATATCGGTCTTCTTATGGAGCAAGACTATGAAAACGACGGACGAAAGGGCCCAACTCCCCGCCGATGACGCCACGGTTCCAAGGGCTCCGATCATCGGCACGAGAGTCAGCTTGAGGGCGATATTGAGCAGCAACCCGGCGATTATATAAATGGTTTCGATCCTCACGATTCCCATCCCCTTGCAGACAGAGGAACCGGTGCCGGTCAAAAGCACCGCCACAGTGTAGCCGAATAGCAGCAGATAGAGAATCGACCCGACTTCAGGGATGGCACTCCCCATCCAGAGCATGATGAGGCGGTCATGCAACCCTGCAATAAGGACGACGATCAGTCCGACCAGGAAGGAAGTCATGGTGATCACGTCGTCGTAGAGCCTATGGAGGCCGGCGTGGTCGTTGCGGGAATAAAGCGCCCCTGAAGCTGCTATGGTAGGGACATAGAAAAAGGTGCAAACTATCAGGACAACTCCGGCCAGTCTGGCAGCAATGCCGTAATAGCCGGTCCATGCCGGTGACGCAACGGATGACAGTATGATTTTGTCCGCCTGGTCTCTAAGCGCCAAAGACAAGGCCCCCAGAAAGATGAACCCGGCGTAGGGAGCCGTCTTCACCAGGACTGCCCGGCTGGGAATCATGGGGCGTAAGCTGAACGGCCCGGCGACGCGACGTGCGATGCAGTAAAGCCCCAGGGAGGAAATCAGGAAGCCTGCGACAAAGCCGAAGAGCAGACTCCAAAAGCCGAACCCCAGGATCAGACCGACGATTACCAGCAGATTATTGACTATGGTGGCGGCGGCAAGGGTGAGCGTGGTTGCTCCGGCCCGTTGAAAGCCGCTGATGACCGAGCCCAGGATTTCACCGAAGCTGCCAAGCAACATCAGCCCCACGATGCAAGGGAGGATCTGTGCGGCGACCGGAGCGAACTCGGCGGGAACCTTGAAGAGGTCGACCAGGAAAAGTCTGCCAAACCAGGCTGCCGTCGTGATTACGGCAAAGAGAACCAGGGAAATGCAGGACCCCATGCCTATGTAGCGACGCACGCTATCAAGGTCCTTGGAGCCGTAGGCGTGCGAAACCAGCCAAAGGACGGTGCCGCTGATGGTACCTTGAAAGATGTTGGTGAGAAAGGAGACGGCAATAATGGATTCCCACGTCCCGTAGCCGACGATCCCCAGCTTTTGCACCACGAAGGGAATGGTTATGAAAGCCACCAGCATGGTTAAAGCGCGGCTGACCAAAATACCCAGGCTGTTTTTGAGCAAATTGCTGCGCGAACCTATCACATTAGTGGAGGAAGTCATGGTTCCCAGATGCTCATCGGTTGGTTCAAGTCAACTCCAGGTTCTTGATACGTCATTGCGCCGTCTGCGTCTCAGGGTCCGCGACCGGCACCAGAAAGCCGCTCCGCCGCCAGTTCAGCGCGGACGCTTCCCCGCTTCAATTAATTCCTGATCACTTAAAGGAAAAAGCCTGCTTTCTGATATGATCAAAAGCCTTTCTGTCGTCTTCGGACATCTTCTCGAGGTATTCCAGAGTGAACACCGAGAAAACCGATACAAAAAAAGAGGCCAGAAAAGCAAAGATGACAATCACGGACCTTGAGGGCCTGCTTTTCCTGACCGGCACTACGGCTTCATCGAGGACCTGAATGGACGAGGAGTCTTTTGCCTCATTGAGTTTAGCCAATTCGTACTGCTTCGTCAGCTGTTCGAATATTGCTTCCTGGGTCTTGAACTCACGCAGCTTCCGGGCATATGCCAGTCCCACACTGGGCATGTTACCGATGGAGGGGATGCCCTCTCCCCGGTCCGAGCTGCCCGCCAGGGCGCCGAGTTCGCTTTGGAGCCGGCTTATGCCGGTGCGGGCCGCCTTCACCTCCGCGCTTTGTTCGGTCTGGTTACTGGTCAAAACGGCAAGATGTACTTCCTGTTTGGCGAGTTCTGCCTTGAGCCGCGCAATCCCCTCGATGGACGCCTTTGCCTGCGAATCCACCTGGACGATTTTGTTGCTCTGGGAGAATACCTTCAGGTCGTCTTCCGCCGCTTTCAGGTCCTTTTTCACGATTTCCAGGCGCTTTTCCAGGAAGGCCCGTTCGGTACCCGCTTTGGAGAGATTCAACCTCACGGTTGTTTTTCCCAGCTCTTCGACAAAGACGTTGGCCATCGTGGCGGCGCGCTTCGGGTCCTTGTCCTCCGCCGCGATGGAAATTATGCCGTCCTTGCCCGCCTGCACCCGCACCGCTCCCTCCAGACGCCGCCTGGTTTCTTCCAGGTTCTTTTTCTGGTAAACCTTTACAAGGTCAAGGCGCTGGATAACCGCGTCCTCGACGGAGCGGCTCCTCAGTATGCCCAGGTACAGGTCGCTCCCCCCCCCAAGACCACCGGCAGCCAGCCCAGCCAATCCCCCGGCCTGGCTAAGCAGAGCGGAAATTCCTCCGACGGCTTCCTTCTGGGGAGGAAGAACCTTTGCGGTGGCTGAGTAAATATTGGGAAGAGTCAGGCTGTAAATCACCGACGCCACAATCGAAACGCCGCATATCTTGGTGAAAACCATCTTATGTTTCACCAAAACCTGCAATACTGCCAGCAGGGTGGTTTCCTGCTCTTCTTTTATTTCCACCGGATCGAGCTTATCCTTCATATATTGTCCTTAGAATTCTTCCGTTACCTGTGCCACGTTTATCCTGAACGGGCCAAACTCTGATCCGGCTTTGACTCCGAACCGAATCTAAAATTTGAGACCCGCCGCCACCATCACGCCGGCGGTTACCGCTATGTTGCCGAGGATCTGGGCGATATCCTTGATATCCCTGAGCCATGCGGTCTTTTCGTACTTCCGGGGCACGATCACGGTGTCTCCGGAATCGAGCTTTTTGCCCCAGAATGCGTTGTAAAACAGGAAGCCGCCCGAGTTTTTCTGGCTGACGACCGAGCCGTCCACCTTCACCACATAGACCTCGCCCAAGTCGGCATCCCCCGTTGCACCCCCCACTTGGTCCATGTACCACTCCACGCTCTTGCCGTGCTGACTCACGATGGAGTTCTGGTTGTAGACGTCGCCGATGACGTTTACGCTTCCCGGGTCGCTGGGAACCGTCAGCAGGTCTCCTCCCTGGAGCTCGAGATCGTACACGCTCCCCTTCAGATCTTTCAGAGAGGCGATCTCCACCAGGACCCGTCCCTCGGCCTTCTTGGTCTTGAGCACTTCCACGCTCTGCATCAGCCCCTCAAGGGCGGCTTTGGCGGCAGCGACCTCCTCTGGTGAGGAAGCGGTCTGGGCCATGGTGGTCTGCAGCTTGATGATGTTTTCCTGTGCCTTGGCCAGTGACTCGTCCATGCGCTGCTGCTGAAGCGCCCTGGCAGACTCGCGGGTGAACTTGGCTCCTTTGAGGTAGGACAGGTCGGAGAATCCTCCGGCACGCTCAATCACGGAACTGAGCCGCTCTCCCTTGAAGATGGGGTAGGTGCCGGGAAAGACGAACTCCCCCTTCAAAACGACGTAGCGCTCGGTCGCTTCGGACCAGTTCGGTATGCGCCTGACCGAAAGCTCGTCGAACGGCTGCAGCTTGATGTTGTCGGCTCCGCCCTTGATGGCCTTTTCGAGATCGACCTGCAGGGAATACGAGGTCACGGTATCGCCGGTGCGCTTGAGCCTGGTGATTTCGGCGCTCTTCAGGTAGGCGTCGAGCTTGACGTTGCCACCTTGGACCAAAAGGTCACGCACCGTCATATTTTCGAAAAACCTTTTTTGGCCGGGCCTCTGCACCTCGCCGTTCACCCTGACGAAGGGGATTTCCTCCATTTCCTTGCGGGCGAAGATCCTGACCCGGTCAAATTCCTTGAGTTCCAGATCATAGACGGGATCGCCCGAGAGGGCTTTAGAAACGTCGAAGTAAATCACCTCCGGATGCTGGTCGGGCGGACAGAGACGAATGATCTGGCCGGCGGAAGTGTAGTATTCGGGCAAAAGGTTGTCCGCTCCGATCAGGGCGCTCACCCGCATGCCCGGTTTCAGGGCGAAGTCGCCGGGACGCAGCACGTGCCCGTTCAGCCGCACGTAGCCGTGCAGCACGGAGTCGATGGGAAGCACCTTCACCAGGTCGTGATCCTGTATGGCTATGCCGCCCGCCACCTGATCGACGCTCTTGTCGCCCTTGAGATCGAGGTTGAAGTCCGTGACGACCTTCTTGTCATGCGCCTCGACCCGGTACAGCTGCACCCGCTGCAGGTAGCCGCTGGGATTGATGCCGCCGGCAAGCGCCAGCAGTTCCTTCAGGTGGCGCTCACCCTTCAGCTCGTAAATGCCCGGGCGGCGGACGTTGCCGGCAATCCCCGCCACCGGCCCTATCACGGGAACCAGGATGGTGTCGCCAGACTGCAGGCGGATATCCCGCCCCTTGTCCCCCTTCAGGAAAAAGTCGTACAGGTCGACGGTCTCTACCAGTTTGCCGCCACGGTTTATCTGGATGTTCCTGAGGCTGCCGTTTTTGGTCGGCCCCCCGGCCACCGAGAGGGCGCTTAGCAGGGTGGAGAGGGAATTCACGTTGTAGTCGCCCGGGGCGGCTACCTCGCCCACCACGTAGACCTTGATGGAGCGCAGTTTTGCCATGTTGACGTTGAGGTGGAAATTTTTGTAGACCCGCCCGATCACCGCGTTCAGCAAGGTCGGCAGCTGGTCGAATCTCTCCCCGGCCACCTTCACCGCCCCGACCTTGGGAAGCACGATCTCACCGCTGCGGTTCACCTGCTGGTTGAAGGTGCCGTCGATGCTCCCCCAAACGGTAATGACGAGCCGGTCACCGGCGGCTATCAGGTAGTCCGGCCCCACCGGGAGGTCAGTCTGCGGGGCGAATGCCGAGGCCTCAGGCCGGAAGAAACTGTAGCCGAACTGGGTGAGCCTCTTCATGCGGTAGGGCTGAGGCTTCACCTGCTCGGCCGGGACCGGGTTTTCGCTCAGGGTGCGCTCGATACTGGAAGGCTCCACGGGCTCTGCTTCCCGTTTCCTGGTCTTAGTGGTGAGCTTGTCCGCTGCGGTATTCCTTTTGCCGCGAGCCAGCTCCGGTTGGGATTTTGACGGCACGGAAATCCCGTCCCGGGTCATCCTGGACTGGTCATCTTCCGGCTGCAGGATAAACTCCTCCTGGTCCTCAGGCTGCTGCAGCGAAGGGTTGCGCTGACCCGGCAGTTGGTTGCCTCGCTGAGGCAGCAGTCCCTGCTGCCCTTGCACTCCCTGGTCCCCTTGCACTCCCTGGTCCCCTTGCGACGGCTGCCCCTGCGGCCCTAGCTGCGCCGGCTGGTCCTGCTGTCCTTGAGGCTGCTGCCCTTGCTGCATCTGCTCCTGGAAGCCATCGTTTCTTGGTCCCGGCAAGGTCTGCGTTTGGGAAGCGGGGAATCCCTGCTCAAAGTCTGACTGCGAGTTGAAGCCGCCCGAGGTCGAGGGAAGGAAGCCGGACCCGGAGCTTGGATAGGTCATATCCCCCGGGTCGGCCGAGGGGTCTTCGGTGAATCTTGAATAGGAAGAAGCGGCAAAAGAAGTGGAAAAAGAGAGCAGTATGATTGCTATGAGCGGGAGCAGAATTCTCTTCATGCCTAGTTGGTTCCTCTAATTATGAATGGAGAAGTCGATACAGTTAAACCGAGCATTGAAACCGGCAAAAAAACGACACTAGCCAGGGCGGGCCGTTAAGCGCCTACCTATAGCACGCGAGTAGTTAAATGTAAAGAGCTTCATAATAGGGTGAATTCATCCGAGCGGAGTCACAGGGAGCCCATAAGAAGCCCGTTGTTACTGCTCCCGGGTGGGGTGCCACTGCTATGAGGAAGGGGATTGGGCAAACTGGCGGCCGCGCGTCGACCAGCACGCAGCCCGGGGAGGAGCAGGTCGTTTTACCAACGGGAAAACAGCTGCTGGTGCCGTCCGGCCACCGAAAGAGCCAGCCGGACGGGGTATTACAGACAGTAGCGGGGGCGGTGTACTACAGATAGTAGCGGGAGGTGCTGCTTTCCCAGGTCCCCTGCCCTTTCAGGATCAGGTCGCACAGTTCCCGGACTGCTCCCCAGCCGCCGCGGTTTTGGCGATGAAATGGGCGAAAGGGAGCACCTCCGCGACGGCGTCCGCGGGGGCGGCGGCAAGGCCTACCCGCCTGAGGAGCGGGATGTCGATGACGTCGTCACCCATGAAGGCGACCTGTTCGTCGCTTAGGCCGGGCAGTCCTCTCCGACCACGATCTCGCAATCGAAACTGACCTCCTGGGACAGGATACTCTCCAGGCAGGGCCCGATAAAGTCTTCGTGGTTGTAGGTTACTATCGAAATGCTGACTTTCATAAATCCTTAAAGATACCCTTCTTCCCGCGTGCGTTCGCGCACCGCTTTGCAGGGGACGCCGTAGGCAACGACCAGGTCGGGAAGCGGCCTGGTGACCACCGACCCGGCACCGACGACGCTGTGGCAGCCGATGGTCATTTTTTGTATCAGGCTCGCGCCAAGCCCTATGGCGCTGAAACTGCCGACGGTGACATTCCCGCCCAGGGTCACCCCCGGCGCGAGGCTGGCGAAATCGCCGATCCGGCAGTCATGGTCGACGTTGGTACCGGTGTTGATGATGCAGTGGCGACCGATGCCCGCGGCGGGATTTATGTTGCAGCCGGCCATCACGACGGTTCCGGCGCCGACTTCGACACCCCGGGCCAGCCGGGCCGATGGGTGCACCGCCGTGACGAACTGGAAACCGCAGCAGGCAGCGAGGATCTTTTGCGCCACCTGGCATCTGAGCCAGTTGTCGCCGATGGCGACCACCCCCGAGGCGATCCCCCTGTCGAGGTAGCAGCCGATAGTGCTTGCCACCGGATAACCCATGAGCTCCCGGACCGAACCGGTATCGTCGACCAGGCCCGCGATGCTGTGCCTGCCGGACTGCTCGATGATGTCGATGATCACTTTGGCATGTCCGCCGGCGCCGTAGATGATGATGTCTGTCATCTGATCCCGCCTCAGGCCGAACGGATCAGGCCGCAAACAGAGGCGACGTCTGCCTGCGCCAAACCGGGGTAAATCGGCAGGCAGAGCACCTTCTGGGAGATCGCCTCGGCGACGGGGAGATTCTCCGGACGGGCGGAAGGGAGGCCCCGGTACATCGGCATTTCCGAAATGAGCGGATAGAAGTAGCGGCGCGAGAAGATATTGTGTTCCTTCAACCGGGCGTAGAGCCCGTCGCGACTTAACGGATAGTTCCCTTCCACCAGAACGGGCACATAGGAATAGCTGCACTCCGTATCGGCGGGCACGGGGAGCAGGCTGATTCCCGCGACCCCGGAGAGCGCCTCGCGGTAGAGAGCGTCAATGGTGCGGCGCTCCGTGGTC
>TBL_comb47_HYPODRAFT_10002079_pt1 | contig 25076 bp, 22 predicted proteins | sample TroBogypolimnion_40_FD_10682 | JGI IMG/M metagenome (IMG submission 10682)
CAGTGCGCGCCGTCTTCAGCAACTTGCGTGCTGCATCAATGTGTTCCGATCCACTTGCAGGTCTTGCCATGATTGCTCCTTAAAATCATGGCTATATTATTACAGTTTCTATTGCAAATTGGAATAACGCCCAGACGTCCATCAGGGCCGTGCCATCGCGCGTGTAGTGGATCTCGGTGCCGCTTGCCACGCTCAGGGCGCCAAGGACGGTCTGCAATACCGAGCGAGCTGTCGCCAGGTCCGTGGCCGTGATGTCGATGCGGTGAAATGCGACGGCGCGCGAGCCGTCGGCCCGTTCATCGCCGAGAGAATCCCCCCAGCCGATCACCGAGCCCGCGCCGCTGTGCTGCAGCGCCTGGTCGATCTGCTCTTCGCGGCTGTGAAACGGGTCGGGCAGATCGGCATCGACCGGGACCTTCACATAGATGAAGAGCGCTGGCGCTTTCATACCCACGGCTGCAGCAATTCTTCTCGCGCGAACACGCGTTGCACGGCTGGCCGGCTGAGGACCCGGTTGAGCCAAGGGCCAATGTGCGTGAAGTCGCGTGCCTTGCGACCTTCGAAATTGCGGGTCCAGCGGCACAGCATCATGGCGTACAGGTCGGGTACGCTGTAGGTATCGCCCAACAACCAGGGGCCGGCATGGCCGGCTAGTTGCGTGTCAATCTGTTCCAGCAGGAGCAGCACCCTTTGCCCTGCATGCGCCTTGACCTCTGCCTGCGCGTCGACTGAATCGGCCCAGCGCTCGGGATAGAAATAGACAATCAGCGTCTGCTGCAATGTGGTCGACAGCCAGCTCAGCCACTTGTAACAGTGCGCTCGTGCCGCGGTCCCGACCGGTGGCACCAGGCCGCAATCAGGGTGGGTATCGACCAGATGCAGGCAGATGGCGGCCGATTCATACAGGACCAGGCCTGTGTCCACCAGTACAGGGATCAGGCCGTTGGGATTGAGCTTGCGGTAGGCGGCTGAATCGAGCTCGCCGCCCTCGCGGTCAATCTTCACCAACTCAAATGGAACGCTCAATTCCTCCAGAACCATGTGCGGGGCCATGCTGGCCGTGCTGGGCGAGTAGTGCAATCGGATCATGCCGGGTTTTCCTTTCGGGTCGGTTGCAGTGTAGTGCCGCAGGACCGATGCGCGCCGGCTGTGCCGTGCGGCTACCATGGTGTCTGTGCCAGATTCTTGCGAAAGCCTCATCAATGACCGATACCCTGCAGCCACAAGAGCGGCTTGAGAAACCAACACTGATCTATCCGTTCGCGGCACCGCCCGAAACGGGCAAAGTCATCGAAATTGCGCCCGGCGTGGTCTGGATGCGCATGCCGCTGCCCTACGTGCTCAACCACATCAACGTATGGGGTCTGGAAGACGACACCGGCTGGGCCGTGGTGGACACCGGCATGCGCACCGACGACACGCTGGCGGCTTGGCGCGAGATCTTCGCCAACACCACCGAGCAGCGTCCGCTGACACGCATTCTGGCCACGCACATGCACCCGGACCATATCGGCATGGCGGGCTGGCTCACGCGCAAATTCAATTGCAGCCTGTGGATGACTCAGCTTGAGTATCTGCACTGCCGTGTGCTGACGGCCGACACCGGACGCGAAGCGCCCGAGGATGGCGTGCGTTTCTACCGCCAGGCTGGCTGGAGCGACGAGGCGATCGAGAAATACCAAGCGCGCTTCGGCAACTTCGGCAAGCACATCCACGCCTTGCCCGAGAGCTATCGGCGCATCAAAGACGGCGAAGACATCCGGATCGGCGCGCACAGCTGGCGTGTCATCGTCGGCACCGGCCATTCGCCCGAGCACGCCTGCTTCTACTGCGCCGATCTGAAACTGCTGATTTCCGGCGACCAGGTCCTGCCGCGCATCTCGTCCAACGTGTCGGTGCATCCGACCGAGCCCGACGCCAACCCGATGCAGGACTGGCTCGAATCCCTGGCCAAGCTCAAGCGCGAGGTGCCCGATGACGTGCTGGTATTGCCCGCGCACAACGAATGCTTCCGCGGCCTGCACGCCCGACTCGACTACCTCGGCGCCTCGCAGGAACGCACGCTGGACCGACTGCGCAAGACGCTCAAGGAACCGCGGCGCGTTGTTGATGTCTTTGCAGCGCTATTCGGACGCGGTATCGACGCCGCTGACACGAGTCTGCTCAATCTGGCCACCGGCGAGAGCGTGGCCTGCTTGAATTACCTGCTGCATCGCGGCGAGCTTCGGCGCGAACTCGATATTGCGGGCGTGGCGACCTACCAGATGCGATGATCGACGGGGGCGAGGCCGGTTCAGCGTCGGTCTCTTGCTTAGTTTCGTCCCTGATGACGCGTGGGGTTCTTGAGATAGCTTGACAATGCGAATGGTTCTCATTATCATTCAGTCATATCTTCTGCAATCCACCCACCGGAGCCTGCCACCATGACCCGACTGCATTTCCTGGTTCTGACCCTGCTGACCGCCAGCGCAATGACCGCAAGCGCCCGGGCCGCGGAGCCGCAGGCGCAGCTGGTGATCAAGAACCACCAGTTCACGCCGGCCGAGCTGAAGGTGCCGGCCGGGCAACGCGTGAAACTGCTGGTCCACAACCAAGACCTGACGCCCGAAGAATTCGAGAGCCATGACCTGAACCGCGAGAAGGTGATACCGGCGGGTTCGACTGCGACGATCTTCATCGGACCGCTCAAGCCGGGGCGCTACAGTTTTATCGGCGAGTTCCATCCGGATTCGGCTCAGGGTCTGGTCGTCGCGGAATGACGCAGCCAGCGTCTTGGAGGTCTCATGCTCGGCGTTGCCATCATTGTGTTTCGTGAAACGCTGGAAGCGGCCCTGTTCGTCGGCATCATCGCCGCAGCGACGCGCAGTTTGCACGGACGAAGCGCTTGGCTAGGCGCGGGCGTTGTTCTCGGCGCGGCCGGCGCCCTGATCCTGGCTGCTGCCGCCGGGCACATCAGTGCCTTGGCCGATGGCGTCGGGCAGGATCTGGTAAATGCCGCCATCCTGAGCATCGCTCTGGCCATGCTGATCTGGCATTGCGTCTGGGTGTCGAACCAGGGCGCGCAAGCCGCCGCCGATGCACGCGCGCTGGGCAGCGCCTTCGGGCGTGGCCGGCGCAAGCCGTGGGCGCTGCTCGTGGTCGTAGCCCTGTCAGTATTGCGCGAAGGGGCGGAGACCGTCCTGTTTGTTGCCGGCTATGCCAGCGGCTCCGATCAGGGAAGCACGCTGGCGGGCGCGCTGGTGGGTGTTGTGGGCGGCACGGCAGTGGGCTTGCTGCTCTATGCAGGCCTTGCGCGCGTGCCGGTGCGTCAAATGTTTGCCGTCACCAATGTGCTGGTTCAACTGTTTGCGGCGTCCATCGCCAGCCAGTTGGCGCGCGCCCTGGCGCAGGCCGGTGTGTTAAATGCATGGGGCCAGACCCTGTGGGACAGCTCGGTCTGGCTCAGCATGGAGTCACCCGTGGGCACTCTGGTCCATGCGTTGGCCGGCTACGAGGCGCAGCCGACCGGCCTGCAGCTTGCGTTCTATGCGCTGACCTTGCTCCTGCTGCTCGGTGGCACTCGCTGGGTCAGGGCGCGGCAGCGCGCGCCGGTCGGTCCGGTCAGTTGAGCGCGGGGCCAAGTCCACCGTTCCTTCATTCCTAATTCTCCGGAGTCGATCCATCATGCAAACCGCAATCAATGCGGGGGCAGGCGTTCTGCTGTGCCTTGTTATTTCACTGCCACTTCTCTCTGTGGCGCACGCCGGCCCCAACGATGCGGTCAACAGTCCGATTGTCGAAGAAGGCGAAGGGGAAATCGGCTTCCAGTTCGGCACATCGAAGGCGCGTGACGGCAGCCGCGAAAGCGCACTCTCGGTCGGCCTGGCCTATGGCCTGAATGCCTGGTGGTCGATCGAGTTGACGATGGCGGCCAACCGTCAGACACCCGAGGGCTGGCGCTTCGATGCCTTTGAGTGGGAGAACAAGTTCCAGCTGACCGAAACCGGAAAGTATCCTGCCGATGTCGGTGTGGTTCTTGAAATCGAGCGTCCCGCCGATCGTGCTGAAGGTTGGGAACTGCACTTCGGCCCCCTGTTCCAGATGGAGTTCACGCCGCGCCTGGTGGTCAATCTGAATCTGCTGCTGGGCCGGCATATCGCCGCGGACAAGCCAGGGTCAACCGATCTGGACTATCAATGGCAGCTCCGCTACCGCTGGAAGCCCGAACTGGAACTGGGCGCTCAGGGCTTCGGCAGCCTGGGGCCGTGGCGTGACTGGCTGCCGTCTGACCAGCAGGTGCATCAGGCCGGCCCGGCTGTCTTCGGAAAGTTGCCGCTGGCCGGACAACAGGCCCTCAGCTACAACGCGGCTTGGCTGTTGGGTGTCAACAGCAATGCGGCGCGCCAAACCCTGCGGCTGCAATTGGAATACGAATACTGAACGCTTGCGACAATGCCGCGAATCACCCGCCTGACGGTAGCGTCGTCAGCGGCACTTCAGCCGTGCTGAAACCTCGCTTCGAACACCTTGATCGGCACCGGTCGGCCAAACAGATAGCCCTGGTAGCTGTGGCAGCCCAGACGGGCCAGGAATTCGCGCTGAAGTTCGGTCTCCACGCCTTCGGCGATGACGCTCAGCCCCAGGCTGTCGGCCAGGGCCAGCACCATCCTGGCAATCGCCGCGTCATTGGCATCGTGCAGGATGTCGCGCACGAAGCCCTGGTCGATCTTGAGCTGCTCGAGCGGCAGGCGCTTCAAATAGGAGAGCGACGAGTAGCCGGTGCCGAAGTCGTCGAGCGCGAAGCCGACGCCTTTGCCCTTGAGGACGGTCATCTTGGCGATGACGCCCTCGACGTCGGCGATCAGGACGCTCTCGGTCAGTTCCAGCTTGAGTAGCTGCGGATCGGCGCCGGTGCGCGCCAGCACGGCCAGCACCTCGTCGACAAAATCATCCTGATGAAATTGCCGGGCACTGACGTTGACGCTCATGGTCAGGTGCGCCATCGCGGGCTGGCCGGCCCAGCGTATAAGTTGCGCGCAGGCCGCTTCGAGAACCCAATTTCCCAGAGGCAGGATCAAGCCGGTTTCCTCGGCCATCGGGATGAATTCGGCGGGCGGCACCAGACCGCGCAGCGGGTGCTCCCAGCGCAGCAGCACCTCGGCACCCACAGTCCGGTTTGGCTCTTCGATCTGGGCCTGGTAGTGCAGCAGGAACTGCTGGTTGCTAACGGCGTGGCGCAAATCGGCTTCGATCGCTGCGCGCGCTGAAACAATGGCCTGCATCTGGGTGTCAAAGAAGCGCAAGGTGTTGCGCCCGGCGGTCTTGGCCTGGTACATCGCCAGATCGGCGCGCTTGAGCGGCTCGTCAATGTTTTCGTGCTGGTCGCCCAGAAAGGTCACGCCGATGCTCGCCGTGCTGTGATAGATGGTCCCGGAAAGTTGGTACGGTTCAGCGATGGCGGACAGGATGATTTCGCCGACGGCTTTGGCCTCAGTCGCAGCCTCCAGTGGATCATTGTTCAGGTCGCCCAGCATCACGACGAACTCGTCGCCACCAAGACGGGCCACGGTGTCGCCCTCGCGCACGCAGGCCGAGAGGCGACCTGCCACCTGCTGCAGAAGCAGATCGCCCTGGTAATGCCCCTGCGTATCGTTGAGCGTCTTGAAGTTGTCCAAGTCGACGAACAGGAGCGCCACCTTGCGGCGGTGTCGGGATCCGCCGGACAACGCCAGGCCTAGCCGGTCCATCAACAACCGGCGGTTCGGCAGGCGCGTCAAAGGGTCATAGAAAGCCAGGTTCCTGATTTCATCTTCGGCGCTCTTGCGCGACGTGATGTCGCTGAACGTGGCGACGTAATGTGTCGTCAGTCCCGACTGATCCTTGACGGCGGTGACGGTCAGCCACTCAGGGTATACATCGCCGTTCTTGCGCCGATTCCAGATTTCACCCTGCCAGGATCCGCGCCCCTTGATTTCTTCCCACATGACGGCATAGAACTGCGCGTCGTGCCGACCGGAACTGAGCATGCGCGGTGTCTGTCCAACCGCTTCCTGTGAGCCGTAGCCGGTGATGTCGGTGAAGGCCTGGTTCACGCGCAGAATCACCCGATTCTGATTGGTGACCATCATGCCCAGCTGCGATTCGAAGGCGGTAGCGGCGATCCGGAGTTCCTCCTCGGCCTGCTTGCGTCCGGTGATGTCGCGTGAAATCCCGAACAGGCCGAAGACACGGCCTTCGCTGTCACGCAGCGGCCCCTTGGTGGCGAGATAGATGCGTTCGCCGTCGACGGTCTGGACAAGTTCCTCATAAGTGCTTGCCAGGTTCGAGTCCAGCATCTGGCGATCATTGGCGCGGAGTTTTTGCGCCTGCGCGGGCGGAAAAAGTGCAGTGTCGTCAAAACCGAGAACTTGCGCCCTGGCCTTGCCGGTGACCCGCTCGGCCGCCTCATTGAACAGTAGATAGCGCCCGTCGAGGTCCTTGACAAAGATGACGTCTGCGGAGTTGTGAATGATGGCTTCCAGCAACTGCTGGGCCTTGTTGCTTTCAGCCTGTGCTTCATGCTCGCGCCGAGATAGACTGAGGACGTGGTTCAAAAGGCGCTGAATGAGGCCGAACAGCATCAGGGATGTGACGCCGACGAACAGCCAGCCCTTGACCGTGCTGAAGAAGCCAATCTGCGAAGGGTCGTTCACCAGCCAGACCAGGACACCGTCCGACAGCAGTATCCACAAGCCGGCAAACACCGCATAGATCAGAACGATGCGTCCCGCTGCGAGCGGTGTCCACTTGCCTCCTGGCTTGCTTCTGTTGTCCGTCTCGGAATTCATGGTTTCAATTTGCTTTGGCTGCGGCCGGTCGCGAAGGTCATTCGGATTCAAGCAGGGTCGGTGATAGTCTGTTCGCATTAGACCTCAAGCCAATCCAATGCGCTCGCTGCAATCATTGATGGAAGGGTTATGCGAGCCGGCGCCAGCGCGCGTCGATCAAGCTGACTACATTAGTCAGCCATACCCGAATGGCTTTCAAAGGCCCGCCAGACATGATCAAGACTTCCACCGACAAGAACAAAATCAGATTCCTGCTGCTCGAAGGCATCCATCCGTCCGCGCTGACTGTGCTGCGGGCGGCGGGCTACACGCAGATCGAGTCGCTACCGGGCGCCTTGTCCGATGACGAGCTCAAACACAGAATAGCCGACGCGCATTTCATCGGGATCCGCTCCCGAACCCAGCTCAGCGCCGAGGTGCTGGCGCATGCCGGCAAGCTCGCGGCGGTCGGCTGCTTTTGCATCGGCACCAATCAGGTCGATCTTGATGCGGCGCTCGAGCGCGGCATCGCGGTCTTCAACGCGCCTTTCTCGAATACGCGATCGGTAGCGGAACTGGTGCTGGCCGAAGCCATCCTGCTGCTGCGCGGTGTGCCGCAGAAGAGCACCGTGGCGCATCGAGGCGGCTGGCTCAAGTCGGCCGACAACGCCTTCGAGATCCGCGGCAAGACGCTGGGCATCGTCGGTTATGGCGCCATCGGCACCCAACTCTCCGTGCTGGCCGAAGGCCTGGGCATGCAGGTCGTGTTCTTTGATGTGGCGGCCAAGCTGCCGCTGGGCAATGCCCGACCTGTGGCACGCCTTGGTGATCTGCTGGCGCAAGCCGATGTGGTCAGCCTGCACGTTCCGGAAACACCGGCCACGCAATGGATGATCGGCGCGGCCGAGCTTGCGCAGATGAAGCAGGGCAGCGTGCTGATCAACGCCTCACGCGGCACCGTGGTCGTGATCGAGGCATTGGCCGAGGCTCTGCGCCAGAAGAAGCTGCTGGGCGCCGCGATCGACGTGTTTCCGGTGGAGCCGCGCAGCAACACGGACGTGTTTGAATCGCCGCTGCGCGGACTCGACAACGTGATCCTGACGCCGCATATCGGCGGCTCGACTGTCGAGGCCCAGGGCAACATCGGCATCGAGGTGGCCGAAAAGCTCGTCAAGTACAGCGACAACGGCACATCGACCTCGTCGGTGAACTTTCCCGAGGTGGCATTGCCGGCGCACCCGGGCAAACACCGGTTGCTGCACATCCACCGCAATGTGCCGGGCGTGCTCGCGAGCATCAATCAGGTCTTCTCCGACAACCGGATCAATATTGCGGCGCAGTACCTGCAGACGCGGGGCTCGATCGGCTACGTGGTGATCGACATCGACGCCGTCCACTCCGACCTGGCGCTGGTCAAACTGGCCGAGGTGCCGGGCACGCTGCGTTGCCGCGTGCTGTTCTGAGCGGCGCGGGTCGCCGCCGTGGCGGGCCTCAGCCCTGGGGCTTGACCACCGGTCCGACCACGCCTTCGAGGTTGGAGACGATCGCCTTGTGGTACTCCGAGACGTAGAACTCCACGGCCTTTTCCTGGTCTTGCGCCGTGCCGTTCTGGGACACGAAGTTGAAGGCGTTGTAGCGCCCCGCCGCGAACAGGATGGCGGCGCTGACCTCGCCGCCCTTATCGTTTTCGGCCAGGCGGTTAGCCAGGTGGATGAACTCATCGACGAGCTTGAGAAATTCGGGCGGGTAGGCCATGCCAGTCCTTTGCGGGTTTGTCTGTTCGGCGCAGTCCGGTGCTTTTGACACCATCCGCGTCAGATCCGGAGCTTAGCGCATCGGCGTGTCAGCAGTTGGGAGGGCGATATTGATCCCGCGTTCAGACCAGGGCCTGGCCGAAGCGCTCCAGCCGCGGCCACCAGGCCCCAAAAATATCGACCGACAGCAGCACGCGTACCGCCTTGCCGATCAGCAAGCGGCGCGGGACCAGACCGATGTATCGCGAGTCGGCGCTGTTGTCGCGGTTGTCGCCCAGCATCAGGTAGCAGCCGTCAGGGACAGTCTGCTCGTCGAAGTTGTCGCGCGCTGCCACACCCGGCAGCCATTGGATGGCGCGGGTTTCGCCCTCCAACTGCTCCTGATAAGCCTGCGCCTGCCAGGGTGCATCCAGCGCCGCGCTCTTGGCCGACGTTGGCAGGGCGGCATAGCCGGCGGCCTGGCCGTTGAGAATCAGCTGTTTGTCGCGCATGGCGATGCGGTCACCCGGCAGCGCGACGATGCGCTTGATCAGGCGCACGCTGTCGCGCGGCGAGGTGAAGGTCACGATGTCGCCGCGCCGCGGCTCGCCCAGCGCCACGATCACGCGATCGGTCAGGGGCAGTTTGAGGTCGTAGGCCAGGCGGTTCACCAGCACGACATCGCCTTCCAGAATGTTGGGGTGCATGGAACCCGAAGGGATCGGGTTCCAGTCGGCCACGGCGGTTCTGAACAAGCCCAGCAGCAGCAAGAAAGCCAAAAAGCCCCGGTTCTGACGCAACCAGTTTCTCATGCCGACCTCACTTGGATTGCTGCAGCGGCACGGCGGAATCGAGCGGCACGAAGATCCAAAGTGCCAGGTAGACCAGCAGCCCGAAACCGGTGCACAGCGCAAAGACGAACAGGATGCGCCAGATCCAGGCCTCCATGCCGGTGGAAATCGCCAGCCCGCCACAGACGCCGCCAAACCAGCGGTCTGTGGACGAGCGCCGGAAGTTGTTGATGGCCTGCAAGGCGGGCTCGGTCGGATGCGGCGCGTTGAGCAGTTTGCTCTTGGCCCGCTCGAATTCTTCGGCGCTTAGGCTGCCCCGGTCACGCAGTTGTTCGAGTCGGTGCAAATCATCGGCAATGGTCATGGTGTTCTCCCAAAAAGCGTGTTACTAACCGCATGAGTCGAACTGTAGTCCAGCGCATGGTTGCCGTACATCCCCCGTGCGATGAAGTGCAGATCGCGGCGATGGAAGAGCCGCATCCCGCGATGAACCCGTGTCAGCCTTCCATGTCCCGCTGCAGCCGCCACTGCTTGACCAGCGCGTAGATCGCCGGGATCACGGCCAGCGTCAGCACGGTGCTGGAGATCATGCCGCCGACCATCGGTGCCGCGATGCGGCTCATCACTTCGGAGCCGGTGCCGGTGCCCCACATGATGGGCAAGAGGCCCGCCATGATCGCAACCACCGTCATCATCTTGGGCCGCACGCGCTCAACCGCGCCTTCCATTACCGCCTCGTACAGGTCGGCGACACCGGGATCACGCCCGCCAGCGCGGCACTTCGTCTTGATGGCCTCCCAGGCGTGGTCGAGGTAGATCAGCATGATGACGCCGGTCTCGGCCGCCACGCCGGCCAGCGCGATGAAGCCCACGGCCACGGCGACCGACAGGTTGTAGCCGAGCAGCCACATGAGCCAGACGCCGCCCACCAGCGCGAACGGCACCGACAGCATGACGATCAGCGTCTCGGTGATGCGCCGGAAGTTCAGATACAGCAGCAGGAAGATGATGAGTAGCGTCACCGGGATCACGATCTTCATCTTCTCGATCGCCTGCTCCATGTACTCGAACTGGCCGCTCCACGTCACGTAATAGCCGCTCGGAAACTTGACCTGCGCCGCCACCGCCTTCTTGGCGTCTGCCACGTAGCCGCCGATGTCGCGATCCCGGATGTCGACGTAGATATAGGCGGACAGCAGCGCGTTTTCGGTGCGGATGCCGGGCGCGCCCTTGGTGATCACGACCCTGGCCAGCTGGCCCAGCGGGATCATGGCGCCATCCATCGTCGGCACCAGCACCTCGCGCGCAATCTGCTGCGGATCGCTGCGCAGTTCGCGCGGGTAGCGCACTGTCACGCCGAAGCGTTCGCGGCCTTCGACCGTGGTCGTTACCATTTCGCCGCCCAGTGCCGTGCCGACGACGTCGAGCAGGTCGCCCACGCCCAGACCGTAGCGCGCCAGCTGCGCGCGGTCGGGCTCGATGTCGAGGTAGAAGCCGCCGGTCAGGCGCTCGGCGAAGGCGCTGGTAGTGCCGGGCACGGCCTTCACCACGGTCTCGATCTGGCGCGCCAGTTTCTCCATCTCTCCCAGGTCCTTGCCGAAAACCTTGATGCCGATCGGCGTGCGAATGCCCGTGGAGAGCATGTCGGTGCGCGCCTTGATCGGCATCGTCCAGGAGTTGGCCACGCCGGGGAATTGCAGCGCCTTGTCCATCTCTGCGATCAGCTTGTCGGTGGTCAGTCCCGCGCGCCACTCGGACTCAGGCTTGAGGTTGATTACGGTCTCGAACATCTCGGTCGGCGCCGGGTCGGTCGCGGTGTTCGCGCGTCCGGCCTTGCCGTAGACCGAGGCCACTTCCGGAAAGCTCTTGATGATCTTGTCCTGCGTCTGCAGAAGCTCGGCCGCTTTCGTGATCGACATGCCAGGCAGGGAAGCCGGCATGTAGAGCAGCGAGCCTTCGTTGAGCGTGGGCATGAATTCGGAGCCCAGGCGCGAGGCCGGGTACCAGGAGGCGGCCAGCAGCAGAATCGCCACCAGCACCGTGAGCTTCTTCCAGTGCATTACGCCCTGGATGATGGGGCGGTAGATCCAGATCAGGAAACGGTTCACCGGGTTCTTTGATTCGGGCATCACCTTACCGCGGATGAACAGCAGCATTAGCACCGGCACCAACGTGACTGACAGCAACGCCGCGCCGGCCATGGCAAAGGTCTTGGTGTAGGCCAGCGGCGAGAATAAGCGGCCTTCCTGACCTTCGAGGCTGAACACCGGCAGGAACGAGACGGTGATGATCAGCAGCGAGAAGAACAGGGCGGGGCCGACTTCCTTGCAGGCTGCCAGCATGGTGTCGAAACGCTCGGCGCTCGTATGCTTCTCGGGCAATCGTTCCAGATGCTTGTGTGCATTTTCGATCATGACGATAGCGGCGTCGATCATGGCGCCGATGGCAATCGCGATGCCGCCCAGACTCATCAGGTTCGAGCTCATGCCCAGCAGCCGCATGGCGACGAACGAGATCAGGATGCCCACGGGCAGCATCAGGATCGCCACCAGCGCGCTGCGCATGTGCAGCAGGAAGACAACGCAGACGGCAGCGACGATCAGCGACTCTTCGAGCAGCGTGCGTTTCAGGGTGTCGATGGCGCGGTGGATCAGCTCGGAGCGGTCGTACACGGTCTGCACTGTCACGCCGGCGGGCAGACCGGGGCCGATCTCGGCGATCTTCTCCTTGAGATTGGCGATGACTTCGAGCGCGTTCTGGCCGTAGCGCGCCATGGCGATGCCCGACACCACTTCGCCTTCGCCATTGAGTTCGGTGAGGCCGCGACGCTCATCGGGTGTGAGCTCGACGCGCGCGATGTCGCGCACCAGCACCGGCGTGCCCTTGTCGGCCTTTACGACCAGCATCTCGATGTCGCCTTTACCGCGCAGATAGCCCTTTCCGCGCACCATGTACTCGGTCTCCGCCATCTCGACGGCGCGCCCGCCGACGTCGCGGTTCGAGTCGCGGATCACCTGCGCCACGCGCATCAGGGGGATGCCGTAGGCGCGCAGCTTGACCGGGTCCACCGTCACCTGGTAGGTCTGCACGAAGCCGCCGACCGATGCCACCTCGGCCACGCCGTGCGCCTTGCTCAACTGATAGCGCACATACCAGTCCTGGATCGAGCGCAGCTCGGCCAGTGTCTTGTCCTTGGCCAGCAGCGCGTACTGGTAGACCCAGCCGACGCCGGTGGCGTCCGGGCCGATCTGCGGCGTGATGCCCTTGGGCATGCGTCCGGAGGCGAAGTTGAGGTACTCCAGCACGCGCGAACGCGCCCAGTAGATGTCGGTGCCGTCCTCGAAGATGATGTAGACGAAGGACGCGCCGAAGAAGGAAAAGCCGCGCACCACCTTCGACTTCGGCACTGACAGCATGGCTGTGGTCAGCGGGTAGGTGACCTGGTCCTCCACCACCTGCGGCGCCTGGCCCGGGTACTCGGTGTAGACGATAACCTGAACGTCCGACAGATCGGGCAGCGCGTCGATCGGCGTGCGCAGCACGGCGAAGATGCCCCACAGCGTGATGAACAGCGTGGCCAGCAGTACCAGAAAGCGGTTGCGGCCCGACCAGTCGATGATGTTGGCCAGCATGCTATTTCTTGACGCTGGTGATGACCCACTCGCCAGGCTGGCGCTCGACAAACTCGACGCTGACCTTGTCGCCCGCCTTCAGGTCTTTCAGCAGGGCGGCGTTGGCGAGTTTGAATTCCATGGTCATGGCTGGCCAGTTCAGGCTGGCCACCGGGCTGTGGCGCAGGTTGATGCTGCTGTCCTTCAAGTCGATGCTGTCGATGACCCCATGCGCCAGATGCCCGGCGCTCTTGGTCGCCGGCGCGCTGGCCGCTGCCGCAGGTGCTGCCGGGGCCGCGCCAAAGCCCGCCACGGCGGCCTTGAGGTTGCTCTCGGCGTCGATCAGGAAGTTAGCCGCGACCACCACCAACTCGCCTTCCTTCACACCGTCGATCACCTCGACGACGGAGTCGCTGCGCGCACCGAGCTTGACTTCGCGCGGCGTGAAGCGCCCTGCGCTCTGGCTCAGCAGGACGATCTGGCGCGTGCCGCTGTCGATCACGGCCGACAGCGGCACGGTGACGACCTTGGCCTTGACCGACACGCCGAGCTCCACCTGGGCGAACATGCCGGGCTTGAGCAGCAGACCCGGATTGGCCAGTTCTACGCGCACCGGCACGGTTCGCGTCTCGGGCTTGAGTGTGGGATAGACGTAGGTCACGTTGCCGGTGAAGACCTTGTCAGGGTAGGCGTTGATCGTGATCTTGGCTTTGGCGCCGGTCTTGACGAGCGCAAGATCCTGCTCGAAGACGTCGGCCACGACCCAGACGGCCGACAGGTCGGCGATCTGGTACAGCATCTCGCCCGGCATGAAGCGCATGCCCTGCACTGCCTTCTTCTCCATCACGATGCCGCTGGCCGGCGAGCGAAAGCTCAGAGTGCGCTGCGTCGCGCCGGTCCTGGCCAGCGCCTTGATCTGCTCGTCGGAGATGTCCCAGTTGCGCAGGCGTTGCAGGCTCGCTTCGGCCAACTGCTTCATACCTGTCTGCGTCTCGCTTGCAGCGTCCTTGAGCGCCTCGACACCCTGCGCTGCGATCGCGTATTCGCGCTGCGCCGAGACCAGCTCCGGGCTGTAGGCCTCGAACAGCGGCTGGCCCTTGACGACTGGCTGTCCGGTGACGTTCACATGCAGACGCTCGACGTAGCCTTCGAATTTGGACGCAATCGTGAACAGGCGCCGCTCATCGGGTTCGATGCGCCCTGCCGCGCGCACGCTACGCTCCAGAACGCGCAACTGCGCCGCCTCGGTGCGCACGCCCATCTTCTGGATTTTCTCGGTGCTGAATTTGAGTTGATTGGCGCTTGCGCTTTCATCCTCGGCACCACCGGCAAAGACCGCGATGTAGTCCATGCCCATGGCGTCTTTCTTCGGCACCGGCGAGGTGTCGGGCAGGCCCATGGGGTTGCGGTAGTAAAGCAGTTTCTTCTCCTGCTTGCCAGGCTCGGTCGGCGTAGCCGAGGCCGCTGGCGTTGCGCTTTGCAGCGCGCTGGCAGGACCTCGGTGGCCGGCCCAGTAGCCGCCACCTGCGGCCAGTGCCACGGCGACGACGCCGATCGCCATTGCAGCGCCGTTTTTCATGGTTCTTCCCCTGCCAGTCTTTCGATTTCAGCCAGGCGCATTTGCGCCTCAAGTTGCGCCTTGATCCGGGTCTGCCGGGCTAGGCGGATTTGCCGCTGCGCGTCGAGCACGGTGGCGAAGTCGACCTTGCCGTTCTCGTACGCGGCCAGCGCCGAGCGCAGGCCCAGTTCGGCCTGCGGCAGCAGGCTGCTCTCGGCCAGGGCTGCGCTGCGCTGCGCGGTCTCGATGCCTGCCAGGTTCTCTGCCAGGTCCGACAGCAACTGGTTGCCCAGCGCCTCCTTGCGCGACTGCGCCGCTGCCAGCATGGCTTCGGCTTCGCGCTCCTGCGCACGCCGCGCGCCCTGCTGCAGCGGAATGTTGATCTCCAGCATCAGCGCCCACTCCTTGATCGCGGTCTGATACTGCGTGGGCGCGATGGCGAGCGTGAAGTCCGGGTAACGGTTGCTGTAGGCGAGATCGCGGCTCTTGCCAGCCGCCTGCAGCAGCGCGTCTTGTGCGAACAGCTGCGGGTTGCGGCTGCGCATGCGTTCCTCCAGCGCCGCACGCGCCAGTGGCGCTGGCTGCTTTGGCGGCGTTTCGGCGGCGGCCAGCGGCGCCGCGCTGGGGCGTGCCAGCAAGGCGTTGAGGCGCGCATCGGCTTGTCGCGCTTCGCCCTCGATCGCCAGCAGTTCACTCTGCATGGCCGTCTGCTCGACTTGCGAGCGGATCACGTCTTGTTGCGCGGCCAGACCGCCGGCGTAGCGCAGCTGCGCGACTTTTTCGAGGCGCTGCATCAGGTCGATGATCTCCTGCGTCAGTTGCGCATTGCGGCGCAGGTAGTGGCGCTGCGCCTGCACGGTCTTGATGCGCGCGGCCAGCTCGGTCCAGCCGCCCTCGGCCTTGCGCTGGCTGGCGTCGGCTTCGAGTTGAGCGATGTCCTGCTTCAGACCGCGCTTGCCGAACCAGGGCAGGTCCTGCATCAGTGTGTAGCGCGTGCTGCCGACCTTGCCGGGCAGCAGCGTCGGATTCTGCTCGCCCATGCGCGTGATGTCCATCAGCTCGGTGCGCAGGCGCGGATCGGGCAGGGCGCCCGCTGGTGCGACCCGCTCGGCTGCGGCCTGCGCTTCAAAACGCATGCTGGCGTAGTCCGGGTTGTTCGCTTTCGCGAGCGACAGCAGGCCCTCCATCGTGGCGCCGGGCAGCGCGTCGGCCAATGTCGCACCGGCGCCGCCCAGGCTCAGCAGGACAGAGGCGAGACTGGCGGGCAGGATCCGTTTCATGCTGCAGCCCTATCTGGCGCTGACCAGCGCGTCGTCCACAAGCGTCTTGAGCTGCTCGTAGCCGAAGCTTGGCATTGGTTTGCCGTTGACGAAGAACTCCGGCGTCATGGCCACACCCAGGCTGTTGGCGTCAGCCAAGTCGCGCTGGATGCGTTGCGCGATCTCGGGCGAATTCATGTCGACCTTGAGGCGCTCCATGTCCAGGCCCAGGTTGCTCAGCGGTCCCCAGACCAGGTCGACATTGGCGTGGTGGTTCTGCACCCAGACCGCTTGCGAGGCGAACAGCGCCTCAAGTGCCTGGTTGAACTGGCCCTGTAGGCGCGCCGCCTCGAGCACCTTGACAACCTGGTCCGATCCCGGATGAAACGGCGCGTAGCGCACTGAGACCCGGATCTTGCCGGGGTTGGCGGCCATCATCCTCTTTACGAACGGATAGAACTCGCCGCAGGTTCCGCAAGCCGGGTCGAGAAATTCGACGATGTGGACCTTTGCCGTGGGCTCGCCGAAGCTCGGCGTATCGGCGCGCGTCAGCGCGGCCTGGCTCAGCGCGGTGCCGGCGGCGCCTGAGCCGCCCTGGCCGCGGAAATAGAACACGCCGAGGGCAATGGCGATGACCAGCAGGCCGGCAAGGCCGATCAGAATGTGCTTTTGCTTCATCTACTTCGCCGTCTCAATGCGCAGCACGGTCATGCCACCGTCGGTCGGGTCGGTGACGAAGCGGATCTTCTGCCCCGGTTGCAGCTTGTCGAGCAGGGCGGCGTCCTTGACGCTGTAGACCATGGTCATGGCCGGCATGCTGGCCTGCGCCGCGTGCGCGATGGCGAGCTTGCGTCCGGCCTTGTCGATCTTCTTCACGACGCCTTCTTCCATCGCCGCGCTGGTGGCGGCCGGCTTGGCGGCGGGCATGGTGTGGGCGTTGTGGTCCATCTGGGCGCTGACCTGGGTGGAAAAGCTGGCGGCGGCCAGCGCGAGCATCAAGACGGAATAGGTGTGGCGTGTCATAAACGGGCCTTTCGTGAATGGAATGCCTGCATTGTGACCACGAAGCCCCGACAAACACCTGTCGGCCACATTACAAATCTGTTATCTTGGCGCGCTCCAGGTGGCGCCGGGGCACAATCTGCCTTGTGAAAATATTGATCGTCGAAGATGAGCCGAAGACCGGCGACTACCTGTTGCAGGGCTTGGTCGAGGCCGGCTTTGTCGTCGACCTGTTGCGCGACGGCAGCACGGGCCTGCACCAGGCCTTGAGCGAAGCCTATGACCTCGCGATTCTCGACGTCATGCTGCCCGGGCTCGACGGCTGGTCCGTGCTGCGCGGCATCCGCAAGGCAGGCAAGGACCTGCCGGTGCTTTTCCTTACGGCGCGCGACCACGTCGATGACCGCGTCAAGGGCCTGGAGCTCGGCGCCGACGACTACCTAGTCAAGCCCTTTGCCTTTTCCGAACTGCTGGCGCGCGTGCGCACGCTGTTGCGCCGCGGCGGCAAGGTCAGCGCTGCCGAGTTCCTGCGCGCCGCGGATCTGGAGCTCGACCTCCTGCGCCGGCGCGTCACGCGCGGTGGCAAGCGCATCGACCTCACAGCCAAGGAGTTCGCGCTGCTGGAATTGCTGCTGCGCCGCCAGGGCGAGGTGCTGCCGCGCTCGCTGATCGCATCTCAAGTCTGGGACATGAATTTCGACAGCGATACCAATGTCATCGAGGTCGCGATGCGGCGACTGCGCGTCAAGCTCGATGACAACTGCGAGCCCAAGCTGATCCGCACCGTGCGCGGCATGGGTTACGTGCTGGAGAACCCGGATTGCGCCTGACGGGCCGGCCCTCCATCACGCGGCGCCTGACGGTGCTGTTCGTCAGCGCCTCATCCATCGTGCTGCTGGCGCTCGGCCTGGTGATTGCCTCCTCGGTGCAGCAGCATTTCGAGGACCTCGACATGGAGGTTCTCACGGGCAAGATGGAGCTCACGCGCCATGCGCTGGGCATGCTCAGGTCGAGCGCCGACCTGGCGCAGCTGGCGCAGCAGATGGATCATTCGCTGGTCGGGCACCACGGTCTCGAAGTGCTGGTGATCGGTGCGAATCAGGCGGTTCTGTTCGCCACGCCGAACGCCGGCTTTGCACCCGACCTGATTCAGTTCAACGCGCAGCACAGTGCGCTGCGGCCGCAGCTCTGGACGCTGGGCACGCAGACCTACCGCGGCATTGCGGCTGAGGTCACCACCGGCATCAGCGATCAGAGCCGGGTCACGGTGGCGGTGGCTACCGACATTGCGCACCATCAAAGTTACATGCGTTCGTTCTTGCGCACGCTGTGGCTGTTCGTCGCCGGTGCGGCGGCGCTGACCGGCGTGTTGGGCTGGATCGCAGCGCGCCGGGGTCTGGCGCCGCTGCGCGCCATGCGCGACCAAGCGCAGGTGGTGACGGCGCAGCAGCTGAGCCAGCGTTTGCCGGTCGCGTCGGTGCCGCTGGAACTGGCGGAGTTGGCGCAGTCGCTCAACGACATGCTGGCGCGGCTCGAAGACGCATTCTTGCGGCTGTCGGATTTTTCGTCGGACATCGCGCACGAGCTGCGCACGCCGGTCAGCAACCTGATGACGCAGACCCAGGTTGCGCTGTCGCGCGAGCGCGATGCCGATGCCTACCGCGCCATCCTCGAGTCGAACGCCGAGGAGTTCGAGCACATGACTCGGATGATCTCTGACATGCTGTTGCTGGCCAAGGCCGAGAACGGCCTTGTCGTGCCGAACCGCGAGACGTTGCAGCTGGCGGCCGAGGTGCGCGCCCTGTTCGATTACTACGATGCGGTGGCAGAAGAAAAAGGCCTCACGCTCGCGCTCGAGGGCGACGCCCAACTGAGCGCCGACCGCCTGATGCTGCGCCGCGCGCTGGGCAACCTGCTATCCAATGCGGTGCGCCACGCCAGCGCTGGCAGTTGCGTGCGCGTCATCGTCAGCGCGTCCCCGGATTCGGTCGTGATCGCCCTGGAAAACAGCGGCGAGACGATTCCTGCAGCGCATCTGGAGCGCGTCTTCGACCGCTTTTTCCGCGTCGACCCCTCGCGCCAGCGCGCCAGCGAAGGCACGGGCCTGGGCCTGGCCATCACGCGCTCGATCGTGCTTGCGCACGGTGGCAGAATCGCGGTTACGTCCGGCGCCGGGCGCACCCGCTTCACGATCAACTTGCCGAGATGACGCGCAGCACTTCCTCGCCGTAGGCTTCGAGCTTCTTGACGCCGATGCCGCTGATGCCCTGCAGGTCGTCGAGCGACTTCGGCGCGCGCTCGGCTATCGTGGCCAGGGTCGCATCGTGAAAGATCACATAGGCCGGCAGGTTGTGCTCGCCCGCCACCTCGGCGCGCCAAGCCTTGAGCGCGAGGTAGCGGCGCTCGCCCTGTGAGTCGAGCGAGGCCGGTACCTTCGGTGTCGCCTTGGCCGGCGTGCGTTTGCTCTTGCGCTCGGCTGGCGTTGAGACCGACTGGCGCAGTTGCACCGCCACGTCGCCCTTGAGCACGGCGCGCGATGCGTCGGTCAGTTGCAGTGTGTTGAAAGCCCCGCCATCGACCGCCACCGCGCCGATCGCGATCAGCTGGCGCAGCACGCCGCGCAACTGCGTTTCGCTGAAGGCAGCGCCGATGCCGAAGGTGCTCAAGCGCTCGTGGCCGCGCTGCAGCACTTTCTCGGTCGGCTTGCCGCGCAGAATGTCCATGATGTGGCCCGTGCCGTAGCTGATGCCGCCCATCTGCTGCACGCGGTAGATCGTGCTGAGCAGCTTGCGCGCGGCGTCGGTGCCATCCCAAACATCCGGGGGACTCAAGCAGTTGTCGCAATTTCCGCAGGGCGTGCTGGCTTCGCCGAAGTAGGCCAGTAGGCGCACGCGGCGGCAGTCGGTGGCCTCGGCCAGTCCCAGCAGGGCGTCGAGTTTGCCGCGCAGGCCCTGCTTGAATTCCTCCTCGGCCGGGCTCTCGTCGATCATGCGGCGCTGGTTTACCACGTCCTGTAGGCCGTAGCACATCCAGGCGTCGGCCGGCTCGCCGTCGCGCCCGGCGCGGCCCGTCTCCTGGTAATAGCCCTCGATGTTTTTCGGCATGTCTAGGTGCGCGACAAAGCGCACGTCAGGCTTGTCGATCCCCATGCCGAAGGCGATGGTGGCCACCATCACAATGCCTTCGCTGCGCAGGAACTGGTCTTGATTGGCCTGGCGCACCTTGCTGTCAAGCCCGGCGTGATAAGGCAGGGCGGCAATGCCCTCGTCGCACAGCAGGTTGGCAATCTCTTCCACGCGCTTGCGCGATTGGCAGTAGACGATGCCGGCGTCGCCCATGTGCTCGCGCGAGATGAAGCGCAGCAGTTGCTGCGTGGCCTCGCGCTTCTCCACGATGGTGTAGCGGATGTTGGGCCGGTCGAAACTGCTGACGAACTGGCGCGCGTCCTGCAGTTGCAGCCGCTCCACGATGTCGGCGCGCGTCAGCGTGTCGGCGGTGGCGGTGAGCGCAATGCGCGGCACGCTGGCGTATCGTTCGTGCAGCACGGTCAGCGCGCGATATTCGGGCCGGAAGTCATGGCCCCACTGGCTCACGCAGTGTGCCTCGTCGATCGCGAACAGGCTCAGCAGGCCGCGCTCCTGCAGCGAGTCCATTTGCGCCAGAAAGCGCGGCGTCGTGACGCGCTCCGGCGCCGCATAGAGCAGGGTCATGTCGCCGCGCAGCAGGCGGCGCTCGATTCCCTGCGCTTCCTCGCCGCTCAGCGTCGAGTTCAGGAACGCGGCGCTGACTCCGGCCTCGTGCAGCGCGCCCACCTGGTCGTGCATCAGCGCGATCAGCGGCGAGATCACCACCGTCACGCCGTGGCCCGCCTGCTGGCGCGCCAGCGCCGGAATCTGGTAGCACAGCGACTTGCCGCCGCCCGTTGGCATCAGCACTAGCGCATCGCCGCCGCCTACTACATGCTCGATGATGGCCTGCTGCGGGCCGCGGAACGCGCCATAGCCGAAGACTTTCTGAAGAATTTGCAGGGTGCTCAAGGTGATTGGGTTCGCGACGGTGGATGGGGCGCTGCAGTTCGCGCGCCGAAGAGGGGATTGTCCCACTGCGCGCGCGCCTGGCAGCCGGCTTTCTACAATAGTGCCCTATGAAAGCACTCGAATACACCCGTGGCCAGGCCCTGCCGGCGATTCTTCAGAACCGCATCATGGTGCTCGACGGCGCCATGGGCACCATGATCCAGCGCTTCAAGCTCAGCGAGGCGCAGTACCGGGGCGAGCGCTTCAAGGACTTCCACAAGGACGTCAAGGGCAACAACGAACTGCTGTCCCTGACCCGTCCGGACGTGATCTCCAGCATCCATGAGAGCTACCTGGCGGCCGGCGCCGACCTGATCGAGACCAACACCTTCGGTGCGATCTCGATCGCGCAGGCCGACTACGACATGGCCGACCTCGCGGTCGAGATGAACCTGGCGTCGGCCCGATTGGCGCGCGCCGCCTGCGACAAGCACTCGACGCGGGACAAGCCGCGCTTCGTGCTCGGCGCGCTCGGGCCGACGCCCAAGACCGCAAGCATCAGCCCGGATGTGAACGACCCGGGCGCGCGCAACGTCGATTTCGAGCAGCTGCGCGCCGCCTACTACGCGCAGGTCGAGGCGCTGGTGCAGGGCGGCGCCGACGCGCTGCTGGTCGAGACGATTTTCGACACGCTCAACGCCAAAGCGGCGCTGTTTGCGATCGACGAGTATTTCGAGGCCTCCAGCGAGCGCCTGCCGCTGATCATCAGCGGAACCGTGACCGACGCCTCCGGGCGCATCCTGTCGGGCCAGACCGTCACCGCCTTCTGGTACAGCGTGCGCCATGCGCGCCCGCTCGCGGTCGGCCTGAACTGCGCGCTCGGCGCAGCGCTGATGCGGCCCTACCTGCAGGAACTCGCGCGCGTGGCGGGCGACACCTTCATTAGCTGCTACCCGAATGCAGGCCTGCCCAATCCGATGAGCGATACCGGTTTTGACGAAGCGCCGGCCGATACCAGCCGGCTGCTGCGCGAGTTCGCCGCCGACGGCCTGGTCAACATCGTGGGCGGTTGCTGCGGCACCACGCCCGAGCACATCGCCGCCATCGGCGCCGTGGTGCAGGGTGTGCCGGCGCGCCAGAGGCAGCGCGCGTTCTTCTACCAGGAAGCGGCTTGATCCTTTGCGGCCGGCAGACAAGGCTCAGTCGGCATTCGGTGGCTGGTTGGGGTCCTGTTTGGGCAGCACGGGAATGGGCCTGTGGTCGGCGATGAGGTGACGAATCCCCAGCACCGGATGGCGCAGCAGCATGCGCGGCCCGGCCCAGCGCATCACGACGCGGATGGCTTCGCGCATGTCCCTGGTGTAGCAGTGCACGACGCACTTGGCGCAATTGGGTTTGGCGTCGCCGAACACGCAGCGCTGTAGGCGACGCTGGGCATAGTCGAACAGGTCCGCGCATTGGGCGCAGCGCGGCGCGCCGCCATGGTGGGCGGCGCAGTACATGTCGATCATCACCTCGATGGTCTTGAGCTCGCGCACGCGACGCACGAAACGCTTGTCGGTGGTGAATGCTATGAATTGGTCTGCCATCGGTTGGGCTCGGGTAGGGGTCGCATTGGCCGCAGGTGTGCAGTGTAAACAGCATCGCAGAGAAGGGCCAGTCCGGTGCCCAAAGCCCCTGTCGGTTTGATGGAACGCAACACAGTCGCGTCCGGTTGCGCTCCAATGTTGCATGGGCGCGTTGGCTGACGCGGCCAAGGGTTTTGCCGCGGCCGGGGCTGGCGCGCCGGTGAATTGGAAATATGATGCACAAGCGCCCTCGCTGCGCGGCAGGGCATGGACAAAACAGGAGGCTGGGTTTGCAATTGACGATGATTCGCTGGAAGCGCTGGCTGGTAGGCTTGGTTGCGCTGCTGGCCGCCTATACGCTGGCCGGCTTCTGGCTGTTGCCGCTGGCAGCCCGGAGCGAGATTCCCAAGTACGTGCAGACCGAGCTCAAGCGCCAGGCGAGCATTGGCGCGCTGCGTTTCAATCCCTTTACGCTGCGCCTGCAGGCGCAGGACCTGCGGCTGGCCGAGGCGGACGGCGCGCCCCTGTTTGCCATCGGTCAACTCGATGTGCAACTGCAGTGGCAATCGCTGGCGCGGCGCGCATGGACGTTTGCCGAGATCCGCATCGCGGCGCCGAGCGCGACCCTGAGCATTGCCGCAGACGGCAAGTTCAATGTGGCCGAACTACTGGCCGCATTCAAGCGCCAGCCGCAAGCGCCGGATAGCGATGGCGGTCTTCCCGCCCTGAGTATTGCGCGCTTCGTGCTCGAGAAGGGCACGCTGGCGCTGCACGATCGCCAAGCGGGTTACGACAACAGCTTCTCGACCATCGGTTTTGAGCTTAGCAATTTCAGCACCGTGGCGGACCAGGCCAGCACCTACAACCTCAGCGCGGCATCGGCGCACGGCGGCAAGCTGCGCTGGAAGGGCGAGGCCTCGCTGAGTCCGCTGCGCGGCAGCGGCGAGCTAACGCTTGAAGATGTCGCCTTGCGCGAACTGACCGTGTACCTTAAGACCTACACCCAGGCCGCGCTCGCATCGGGCCGGCTCGGCGCGAGCTTGCCCTACCGCTTTGCTTATGCGCAGGGCAAGTTCGATTTCAACCTGACGCAGGCGCGGGCGGAACTGCGCGACCTTGCCTTGACGCGCGCCGGTGAACGCGAGCCCTTTGCCACTCTGTCGCACTTCGAAGTGAGGGAGGTCAATGCCGACTTGGCGCGCCGCGAAGTCACGATGGGCGCCGTGCGCGCCGGCAGCGGCCATCTGGCGTTGCGGCGCAACGCCAGCGGCGAGATCGATCTGGCGCGGTTGCTGCTCAGCGCGCCGGCGCCAGTGGCCGGCGCAAGTCCGGTGGCCGGGAGCCGCGACTGGAAAATCGATGTCAAGGCGGTGGACCTCGACCAGTTGGCGATCAGCGGGGTGGACGAGACGGTTAGCCCGTCGCTCAAACTGGGCGCGGACAAGCTGAAGTTGCACCTGCAACTGAGCGCCGCGCAAACCGGCGCTCATTTCAAACTGGCGCTGTTCGACGCCGCGTTCTCGCTGGCCAATCTGGCGCTCGCCAGCGGCACCGATACGCCGTTCAAGCTCGCGCAACTGGGTTTCAGCGACGGCACGGTGGACCTCGCCGCGCGGCGCGCCGTTTTCGGCCGCGTCTATGCCGAGGGTGGGCAACTGCAGGTCACGCGTGCGCGCGACGGCCAGTTTGACATCCTGCGCCGCCTGCCGGGCGTTGGCGCCAGCCAGGGTGCTTCCGCCAAGGCCAGTGCGCCATGGAACGTGGTCGCCAAGCGCGTCGAGTTGCGCCAATTCGGCGCCGATCTGACCGACCAGGACACGGGCATCAAGACGCAGGTGCAGGATCTGGCGCTCACGCTCGATGGCGCCAGCAGCGACCTGGCGCAGTCGGTCCGTTTCGATGGTGGCCTGGCCTTGCGCGCCGGCGGCCGGTTGTCGGCGCAAGGCACGCTGGTGCCCAAGACGGGCGCGCTCAAGGCCGATGTGCAGCTCAGGCAGCTTGCGCTCGCGCCCCTGCAGCCCTTGCTGGCCCGGTACCTCAAGCTCAAGCTGGCCGACGGCAGCGTCTCGGCCCAGGGACGCCTGACGGCGGGGGACGGCGGCACGCGAGCAGCCGCTTTGCGTTATGCCGGTGCGCTGAGCGTCGACCAGCTCAAGCTCAACGAGGAAGACGGCGAACTCTTCGCGCAGTGGAAGAGCCTGAGCGCCGCCAGACTGAGCGCCAGCCTCAAGCCCACTTCGCTGGTGATCCCGGAGCTGCGCCTGATCGACCCGGTGGCCACGCTGATCATCGAAAGCGACCGCAGCTTCAACGCTGCGCGCCTGCTGGTGCAGCCCACTGCCGCTGCTGCGGCAAGCGCCATGCCCGCGCCCGCGGCGACAAGCCCGAAGGACCCACTTGCGGTGCGCATTCAGCGCCTGCGCGTGCAGAACGCCAAGCTCGATTTCACCGACCTGAGCCTTCGCCCGCAGTTTGGCGCCAAGATCTATGAACTCAACGGGCTAGTCAACGGCCTGTCGTCGGACCCCGATTCGCGCAGCCAGATCGAGCTTGATGGCCGGGTCGACGAGTTCGGACTGGCGCGCGTGCGCGGCGAGCTCAATCCGTTTGCGCCCCGCGACAACACTAAGGCTATGGTGAACAAGTAGGGCCAAAACACTGGGCCCGTTGCAAGCAGAGGCGGTTTTTCATTTTTCAGCCGGTTTGACGCCGTTTTTCGGCCGTACGGCTCTGTTTTGCGGGCTCTTTGCCCT
>TBL_comb47_HYPODRAFT_10002080_pt1 | contig 25075 bp, 33 predicted proteins | sample TroBogypolimnion_40_FD_10682 | JGI IMG/M metagenome (IMG submission 10682)
TCATCTACCTTGTGATGTTGAGCCGAAGGAATAATGTGGAGACTATGGGCGAAGGCTCTCGGGGAGAAAGCATCTCCCTGCAGTAAAGAGTCAGATATTGTTGCTGTAATTAGAACAGTCATGTTCGCTGCTGTTTTTCTTACGAATTGTGTTATTTGTGCAGGTGTTGCTAGACACTGGGATGACAACAGGAGTCGCTGTGAGTCTATTAAATGACAGACAAGATTGGGACGGATTTACAAAATCTGTAGGATATGAAGATCCAAGATATAAAATAGAAAGAGAAAGTGCTATTGTTTTCTCTGACTATTTTCTACCAAGAGATCCCTTTCCTGGAAGCAAATATGCTTCTCTTCCAGCTGAAGCATTTGATAGACCAAAAGGATTGCATGGATATCATTTCTTTACACATTCTTGGATAATTCCAGTCAAAGACGAACAAGAAATTCTTGACATTTATGAGAAAGAATATGGATTCAGAATCAAATAACGTCGTTCCTTTCAAAAAGAAGACAGAACCAATGTTTTCTCCTAAGTCTAACGGTAAAACTTATTTTGATCCGATGGCCGATTACTTCACATCGTTTCTAGATGATTCCTATTACAACTGGAGTTGCGTTCCGAAAGGCAAGACACCAAGAGAGGCTGAAATAATTTCTTTCCCAGGACCAAAAAGTTCTTGACTTTATTCCAGTTTAGAGTATAATAAGTATGAGGCTTTTGATTATGAAAGGAATTGAGAATGAGAGAAACTGACAGTCATGTGTACTTCTGGGGTTCGTTCCTAAGCAACTTCGCTTGGGCACCGTTCGTGGTTTCGTTCTATGAAGAAGGTTCTGATCCTTCTACCAGTCGAAAGATTCCAGTTCGGTTTCATACCTCTGAACAATACTACATGTTCATGAAGGCTGTGACGTTCGAAGATGGTGACGCGATGATGGCTATTCTCGAAGCTCCCGACGCCAAGTCAGCTAAGGCTGAAGGACGTAAGGTAAAGAACTTCGATGAGCAGCGTTGGTACGACATGAGTTATGAGGTAATGGTCGATGCTCTTCGACTGAAGTTCTCTCAGAATCCTGACTTCCTGCAACAACTCTTTAACACCGGAAACAAGACTCTGGTGGAAGCTTCTCCTACGGATAAGATCTGGGGTGTTGGTCTTCACGAAGATGATGATGCTATTCTGAACGAAGAAAATTGGACTGGTGAAAATCGTCTAGGTATGGCTCTGATGCAAGTTCGAGACGAATTCCGAAAGAAAATTATTCAGAGTAATCCAAACATCAACTAAATAAGATACAATGTCCTTGTGGCGGAATTGGTAGACGCGGCAGATTCAAAATCTGCTTCCTTCGGGAGTGGGGGTTCGATTCCCTCCAGGGACACCAAAGGATAAAAGAATGCTTGACAAATATGTGAAAGAAGCCTATATTAATGCTTATGAGAACGGGTACGACCTTGATTCTATGAGCGCCGAAGATGTGGCGTATGATATGATCGAGTTTGACTCTAATCTGGAGAACTATGAGTTTCTAGATGTATGTCTAGCAGTTTATAAGTATCGGAATAACGGGAGTGCTGTCGAGTTGGAGAGCGACGCCGGTCTGTAAAACTGGTCTTTCGGGTGAGTTGGTTCGAGTCCATCCACTCCCACCATTTAGTAAAGCGTAGTGAAGTCTAATCTGTTCATCTAACAAAGGAATTTATCATGAACATCTTTCAAAGTTTTGTGCGTCGTTTTCTTTTGCTTGGTTCGGTGCTGTCTCGCTTTGACGCCATCGTACTCGATCTAAAGCATGTTGCTCAACGCGAGTTCAAGCGTAATGTGAAGCTGACTGCCAAGGCTAAGCAAGCCGAAGCTGATTCGACTCGCGCCACTGCTGTTGCGAAGAACATCAAGACTCTGATCGCTGGCTAATCATGAGTGAAATTAAAACCACTCTTGATACTCATGATGCAGTTACTCTAGGTCGAGCTATTGGCTTTCTAGAGCAACTGCTAGGTCGTTGTAATGGTAATCATTTTGATTACAATGGTCCTACTATGAGACAGCTTCAGTTGCATATTGATGAGCTTCACAAGATTGTCAATAAAGCGATGTAATTTTCCTGACTTAGCTGTCAGAAACAACTAAATACCTTTGTAATGCTGCCATCCTCCTGGGAGAGGACCTCGCCTTCCAAGCAAGCGGAGACGGTTCGAATCCGTCTGGCAGCTCATTCTCCCCAGGAATCATAAATAGGCATACTAAGACCTTTCTATAATTCCTGGGGAATAACTTTGTTTTATACTGTCTATAAAATTACTTGTTCTGAAAATAATAAGATCTATATTGGTAAACATCAAACAAAAGATTTGGATGATGGATACATGGGTTCCGGACAAAATCTTAAGAGAGCCCAGAAGAAATATGGATTAGATAAGTTCTCTAAAGAAATTCTTTTTATCTTTGAATCTGAAGAAGAGATGAACGATAAAGAGAAAGAATTAGTAACTGAAGAATTTTGTTTACGAGAAGATACATATAATATATGTGTTGGTGGGAAAGGTGGGTTCAGTTATATTAATTCTAATCTTGAATTATGTAAAGAAAAGAACATAAGAGCTGGTAAAACTACTTCGTCTAAATATAAAGACGATCTACCAAATTGGGGTAGAATTGGAGCTCTTAAAAAGAACAAGTTATACAAAGAACAAGCTAGAGAAGTTACCTTACGCGGACACAGAGAAGGATGGTTCTCTTTCAAAGGAAAGAAGCATACTGCTGAATCGATAGATAAAATGAGAGCTGCCAAGATTGGAGCTCAAGTTGGTTCTAAAAATTCTCAATATGGTACTATCTGGGTTACAAACGGTAGTATAAATAGAAAAATAAAATCAGTTGACATTATACCAGATGGATGGTATAAAGGTAGAAGTAGATTATGATCCCGTAGCTCAATTGGTAGAGCGACGGTCTCTAAAACTGTGAGTTGCGGGTTCAAGTCCCGTCGGGATCGCCATGTTAATGTTGGAGAAAGACCATGCTAGATTTTCGTTAGGTTTGTTTGAAGCCTCCCTAAAAGTAAGATTTGACTTTAATTCAAATCACATTTACAATTACTTTTTGGAGACTACTATGAAAGACTTTAGAAAAATCTGGAAGACTATGGAACATCGGACTGCTCGCGACCATTTCCACTACTGCATTCTTAAGGCGATGAACGCCAAGAGCAATAAGGACAAGGTCCAGATCGCTTCAGCAATTCTGCAAAAAGCGTTCACTCCCACCACTAACGCTGTGAAGCTGGCTAATGGTCGGGATACATGGTCCGGTATTTGGGACGCAGGCTTGGGTTGGACAACTATTCCAGACGCCTGTGAGACTGATGAAGAGAAGGCTGAATACACTCGTATCGTTAAGGAACTGAAGCTGTACTTTATGTCCAATCGTGGACAACTGCCAGATACTCCTTATCATTACGTTTTTGTTCGTCAGGATATCTCAATCGAGCAACAGATGGTTCAGGCCGGACATGCTTGTACTGAGGTTGGTTACGCAATTAGAGAAGCTGGAGAATCGATTGAAAATCTCCACATGTGTCTGATCGGCGTTCTGAATGTGGAAGAGTTGGCAAAGGCGCAAACTGTCCTTACTCGAAACGACATTAAGCACGTGGCTTTCTTTGAGCCTGATATGGATAATCAGATGACTGCCATCGCGACTTATCCTATTGGTCACAGAAAAAGACGCTTCCTGCGCGGATTTAAGCGTTTGCGAGCATAAATAGATTACCATGGCCTGTTAGCTTAAAAGTAAAGCGCCTGTTTTACACGCAGGATAAGAGGGAGCGTTACCTTCACGGGCTACCATTTTTGATGCGGGGAGAGTGTTGGTTTCTCCAGCCGGACTCATAACTCGGCCTACGACCGTTCGATTCGGTCCCCCGCATCCATTTTTTTATGGCGTTGGAGTGTTGGGATCTCAGGCGGATCTCATAAGTCTGCCTACGCGAGTTCGATTCTCGCTGACGCCACCATGGGTCTTTAGTACAAGCGGAAGTACGCTCTCCATCCAGAGAGAAATGGCGTGTTCGATTCCGCCGGGACCCACCAAGTTTCATGCGCCGGTAAGCCCCTCGGCTACGAACCGAGAGTAAGCTAACGGAGGAAGATGTGGGTTCGAATCCCACCCGGCGTGCCATTTTATGGAGAGGTAGTAGTAAGTAGATAATCTGGTGGCCACTGGATGTCTCAGGTAAAACGGTCCATTGAACAGGACAGTTCTTGGTTCAACTCCAAGTCTCTCCACCATTATATTATCGGAAAGTAGCTCAGCTTGGTAGAGCATCTGCTTTGGGAGCAGAGGGTCGTAGGTTCGAATCCTGTCTTTCCGACCATTTCTTTTATGGAGTATTGAATGACAACTCGTATTACTGTAGATGCACACGCTGGATGGCCAATTCTAGTAGTTCAAGTAGTTGGCGAACCTTCTCAGCAAAAGTCAATCAGAACTGATATTGTTCCTGCTCTTGAATCGAGAGATTTTTATATTCATTCTGGTGCAAGAATTATTTCTATTGAAGAATTACCAAGAGAAAACTCATAATGAGTATTGTTGTAGATTGTGACGCACACGTTCTTGAGCCAAAGGATCTCTGGCTTAATTACATGGAAAAGCGATTTCTTGATCGTGCTATTAGAGTTGAATACGTCGACAATGATGAACATCTAATGGTAAACAACAAGCCTTTGATGACGAATACTCTCGCCCGCATGGGTGGTGCTCATCAAAATGTTACCGAAATTTGGCACGGTCGTTACGACGATGTGCTTAATCCAGAAGCTAACACGACTGAAGGTCGTCTGAAGTTTATGGATCATTATGGCGTAGACTCTTCTGCTACTTTCCCAACAATTTTAGCATTTCAGATGCCTCATGAGGAAGAGCCAGAGCTCACTTCTGCTTACTGTTCTGCATACAATCGTTGGATGTATGACTTTTCCAAACCATCAAATGGACGTATCATTCCCATTGCTGTGATTAACTGGTTTGATGTAGAGACAGCTGCCAAAGAACTTGAATTGTGTATCACGGAGTATGGATGCAGGGGTGTGTTTCTCGCCACTGACACCATCGGAGGTAGACGTCCTGGTGATCCTCACTTTGATCCTATCTGGCAAATTATTGCACATTACGATATCGCAGTTATGATCCACGTAAATCTGCGGTTTGATACGATGACTGCACTTCTTCCTTGGCAAGCCTCAAGACCGCGTGTGGGACCTTTGTTTGGTTTCAGCCTAAACGCCTACGCTCAGGTCATTCCGACGCTTGGTAGCCTTATTTTTGATCATATTTGCGAACGATATCCAGATATTAAGCTTGTGGCTGTTGAACTTGGATGCGGATACGCTGCTCACATGATGGACCGTATGGATGATCGCGCTCATACCTTCCGAGATCTGAAGCCAATGAAGCGCAAGCCAAGCGAGTACATTCGAGAAAATTGCTATTTCGTTGCCGATCCTGAAGAACGTACTATCGGTGATATGTTGTATTATGTTGGAGAGAAGAATATTGTTTGGGGTAGCGATTATCCTCACTGCGATAGTAATTTGACAGCTCCAAACATGATTCGTGAAAATTTAAGTTCATTGTATTCTGATCAACGGAAAGCCGTTCTTGGGCTTAATGCAGGTAAGATTTTTAATCTTACTAAGTAAAGTGTGGTGACTTAATACACTCGCGTGGAACACGGTTATTCCACATTTCATTAATAACCATTGAGGTAAATTATGCGTAAGACTCTTCTAGCAATTGCTGCTCTTGCATCACTAGCATTCGCTGGCGCTGCATCAGCAGGAACTCTGTCAGGCGAAGTCGACTTTGGTCGTCCTCAGTCTACTGATTACAACGTATCTTATACGGATACGATTAAGACTCATATCGTTGGTATCAACTACGGTCTACTTGCCGAAGTTCAACCAGCTTCAAAGGGTCCACTGACTGCTAATCTAAGCATTCAAGCCGGTCCCGCTCTCCCAGCAATTCTGGGCTTCCAACCAGCTGTTTACGCTGAAGTTGGAGATCATATCACTGCCGACGTTCGTAATGTAACCATTCACAACGTCGCAACTGTTGCTCAAACCAGCCAGAACGAATCATTCTGGGGTGCTGGTGTTGACGTAAGTCATAAGATTTGGGGTCCAGTCTCAGCCGACGTTGGCTATCGTCATCGTCAAGGCTTCAGCAACGCGAACCTTCTTCGTGAAGACCGTGCTGCTGGTGGTCTAGATCTGGCTCTAGACAGCCGTGGTACCGACACTCTTGGTGTCGTCTATTACAAGACTTGGGGAACTACTGTCTCCGACCAAGTCGGCGTTATTCTAAGCCATCGATTCTAAGACAGTATTTAGACTCAAGAGTATTAAAGGAGAGAGCTTTGCGGCTCTCCCCTTTTTAATGCACAGCCTTCTTTGATCCTGTGGTATTTCCGATAGACTTGAATGATGCTGTTGGATCACTGTTTGAATCTGTTTTGAATGTTTGACGAGCGAATGGCTTTCCCTTGTGATGGAAGACCAGACCATTTCCGACATGGTGAACTGTCAGATTTGCGTGATCCTTTAGCTTGTCATCAAAATGTGTAGATGGATTGTAATGTTCTGTCTCACCATTTCCGTAAGTAGTATGACGGATATGAGAATGTCCTTCCTTTTCCATTGGAGTAGGATGAGCAGATAGAACGTGATCTCTCAAATGCTTTTCAATTGCGTGTCCACCTTCTTGAGTAAGACTATTCGCTGTGTGTGACGCCAATTTACGAATTGTTTCTGTATTCTTCTTCTTAATTGCTTCAGCATGTTCTGGATGAGCCTTAGCCCATCTCTTACGCTTAGCCTTGGCGCTGTTATCTTTGTGATCAGGATCATTAGGAAGATTCTTTAGTTCTGGATGTTCAGCTTCGATACGTTCCTTGTGTGCTTTAATGATATGATCTCCTCCGCGAGAAGCTTCAACTCCACGATTGGCCAGAGGAACGTGAGTGCTCTTTGGTCCTTCACTTACCTTTAGACTGATACCATGGTGAGTTACCTTACCTGTCTTGGGATGCGTAGTTGTTGCTACGATGTCTGAAGCATCTTCCCTCTGAGAAGCATGAATACCTGTTGCACGATGCAAGTCACCAGACTTTGAAGTCCATTGTACACGAGAGATCGCTCCATGCTTCTTTAAATGTTTGCGAATGTCGTCAGCAGCATGCTTGGCTTTCTTGTTGATTGCATCGTAGTGTTCAGGAGTAAGCTGAGACTTCATCTCATCGTGAACTTCCTTTGGTGATTTACCATTTACGTCTGGGTGCTTTGCCATGTGACGATTGGCTTCACCCTTGTCGCCGTTCAAATGCTTACCAACAAGAATTTCGTGAAGAACACCAGCAGAGTTTTGAGTACCTGCTCCACCATGTTCTTTCTTAGCTTTGGCTTCAAGAATTAATTCTTCAGCTTCTTCATAGAAAGTTGTTTCTTCAATATACGATGTAAACTTTTTCATTTCTTTCCCTTATCTTTTGATTGCCAGCTTACCAGACTTAATCGCGTCTGATACGCGACCCATCATATGCTTCTTTTCGCCAGCTGTAAAGGCTGGTCCAACGTGTTTTGAGAAAGTTTCAGCATCACCTTGTGCAGCTGCAGTTCTCATCTTTGTTCCAGACATACCGTGTGAACGTCCTTCATCATCTGGATGGTGAATGTGAATTTCATCGAAATGGTGACCTTCCATTTCCTTAATCTTACCAGCTTCCAGACTCTTTTTCAATCCATGGGCCATATCCTTGCGGTCAGCTCCAACCAGAATATGTAGGACTTTCTTTCCATGCTTTGGAAGTGCATGATAAGCCTTACCGATTGTCTCGCCACCAGACTTTACAACGTGGTGTTTAACGTCATCTTGTCCCCATTGCTTCTTAAGAACATGAGCACGTTCCTCTGGCGAGAATACGTCAGCCTTTGAAGAAATTCCGATATGTTTATGTCCTGGTAGCTTCTTCATTGCACCACCAAGGTCATGCGCGTGACCCATGTGTGAAATAGGAGAGAAACCAACAAGAGGAACAACAGAGGTGTGGTGAGTTTCTTCTTCAGCTTCTTCCTTAACAGTATCCTTAACACTAAGATGATGTTTTAGATGTTCCAAAGCAGGACCGTGATCAACGTCGCTCTTCTTACCTTCCATACCAGACTTAAACTTGTCATAGATTTCTTGGTGTAGAGAAGGATGAACGTGCTTCTTAATTAGATCTGTAACACCATGGAAGGACTTAATCTTTTCATGATCAGCCTTATCTCCAAAGAGCTTCTTAGAAACTTCGTGAGGATGAGTAATTCCTTCCTTACCATCTTCAACTCTTGGGCGAAGACCGTGACTGATTGAGAACTTGTGTGTGTTACCAGCGACAGCGTTAATCAGAGCCTTGTGGTGAAGTCCCTTAATTCCATTCTTGGTATCTTCCCAATTTGAACTGTGTAGGAATTGTTCACCTTCAGTTGGCTCGTTATGTTCGTACTTGACTTTCTCGAAATCGAATTGATGATGTTCGCCATTATCGTGCTTCATGATTGCTGAAACTTCAGTACCATGCTTTTTAGTACCAGCGACAGTATATTTTCCGAATTTCTTACCTGGAGTTAGATGAGCAGCAAGCTTGTCTCCGTGTTCCTTTGGGATTTGCACGTCAACGTCACCTACCTTGGGCTTGTGTTTAGCAAATTCCTTATCGGAAATGTGCTTTGACATCAAGTCCTTAGAAGATCCTGAATACGCACTTTTAGTGTGCAGAGCCTTTTTCCCTTCGCCGAACAAATGGTGTCCGTGTTCATTATGAAACGAGTCATGAATAGAACTTAGAGCATGGTGAATATCTTCAGTTCGTTCCTTACGATTCTTTTCTGTTACAGGGAAAGGTGCGGCGTGAACGTCTCCGACCTTGAGATTTCCACCTTCAAATAGAAACTTCCGAAACTTAAGCATTATCTGGCTTTCCTTTTTTACCGAAATTCTTTGACGCGTCTGATGCGCGATATTGTCTGAAGGCGTCGGACGTTACCTTAAAGCGAGGAGCATTTGGATTTTCTTCAGATGGGTGAATCACAAGACCTTCTGATCCAGATCCCCACTTTCCTTTTACGCCTGTCGCTTTAACGTGAGCATCAACCTTCGCGGATACTTGTCTTTGAATTCCCTCTAGCTTTTCCTTTTCCTTCGCCTTTAGTTCCTTGTTCTTAGGAGTTGTGCGAGAGCTTAGGAGATCGTGGTCTAGCTTGTGGAATTCGTCGTGTTCTGGTTTAACATCAACAGCATGCTTATGGAAATTAATCTTGTCATCATCGAAATTCATTTCATGTGAAGACAGATGCTTCTTGAAGTGCTCGAGATTATGTTCTTTGTTTGCAGGAAGTTCGCTGTGAATTACAAACTTTCCCTTTGTTCCCATGTGGGATGGATCGTATGATGTGCCGACAAACTTGACTTCGCCTTTATGTTCAGAAGGCTTGGCGTCTGGTTTGTGGAAAACTTCACCAGAGACACGAACTTCTCCACCTTTCTTTTTATGTTGAATACGAAGATGATTCAAAAGCTTATGGTTGTTCATTAGAGTTTTGTGAATGTCTGCAGCGGCTCCTGCACCACCTGGCTCGTAGGGCTTTCCTGTTTCTTCAGCGCGTCTTTTAGCACGATTAATGTGATCTTCAGGAGTTCTCATTTTCTCCTTACCAGACCCAGTTCCTTGTGTAAAGAATCCGTGTTCATCGTGTCCGAATTCAAATTTACGACCGTCGGTCTTTTCTGTCACTTTATGGAGATGGACTTTTCCGCCTGCTGTCAAATCCTTGAATTGGTGATGATCCATAGATGTGATGTGAGGAAGACCCTGACGAATGCTTTCAGTGAGAAATGTGGCGAAATGTTTCATGGAGATTCCTTCAGCTTATATCTTATTTATTTATTTCAGCCACCACCATAAAAACTGCTTGCGTTTAATGGCGCTCTGACGTATAATGATATTATTGAAATAGAGCTTCTAACACAAAGGACTTTATCATGGCTCACGAATTAGAGTTTGTGAATGGCGTAGCTCAGATGGCTTACGTTGGGGACGTTCCCTGGCACGGTCTGGGTACTGAAGTTATTGGCGACCTGACTCCTGAACAGATGATGGAAGCTGCTGGTCTAAACTGGGACGTTCACAAGGTCCCTCTGTACGCTGATATGATCAGCGGTAAGCGAGTCTATACCGGCTCTGACGCTCTGGTCCGCACGACCGATGAGCGCATCCTTGACGTTGTGACTCAAAACTGGAATCCTTGCCAGAACTCGGAAGCCTTCGAATTCTTCAATGACTTCGTTGGTAACGGCGACATGCAAATGCATACTGCTGGTTCTCTCCGTAATGGTAAGTTCGTCTGGGCTCTGGCCAAGGTGAATGAAAGCTTTGACCTGTTCGGTGGGGACAAGGTTGAGAGCTATCTCCTGTTCTCGAATCCTCACCAATTCGGCAAGAGCATCACGATTCAGTTTACGCCCATCCGCGTGGTTTGCATGAACACTCTGTCGCTGTCTCTATCGAGCTCGGTTGACCGCATGCTTCGTGTTGATCACCGCAAGGTGTTCGATGGCGATACCGTGAAGGAAACCATGGGCATCGCCAAGGACAAGCTGGCGAAGTACAAGAAGATGGCTGAGTTCCTTGGTTCGAAGCTGTACACCGTTGACTCTCTGATGGAATACTTCAAGCAAGTGTTCCCTTCGACTAGCGGTAAGGAAAGCAAGGATCCTTCTCGTGCGGCTGCTCTGGCCAAGGAAATCGTTAATGTTCAGCCTGGCTACGACTTCGCTGAAGGTTCTTGGTGGCAGGCGTACAACGCGGTTACCTACCTGACGGATCACGAGCTTGGTCGTTCTAACGACAACCGTATGTACAACAGCTGGTTCGGTGGTAACAAGGATCGCAAGATCAAGGCTCTGAACCTGGCTGTCGAGTACGCCGAAGTCGCATGATTCACCTAAATACGCTCGGATCTCTATATCTAATTCCAACGATAGTGTTGGATAGTGTAGGGATCCGAGTCATATTTCTAAAGTGGATGGTAGACTTACGATGGCAAAACTAGATGTAGACAATTTGGTGTATTCTTATCTCGATGGTAAGCATGCTAAGATTGACCAACAAAGGGATAAAGCCAATGGATTGGACTTCCCTCTGTTCTATCTTTCTTACATGTATGAATCACCAAATTACGAAGAAATCGCAGAGACTTTTAGACGAGGCTGGAGAGAGGCTTCTGTAAATGGGTAAGATCGTAGATCCTTATTCTGGAAAACGATCTTTTCATAAAGGCGGACGAGGTTCTCTTTCTCAGAAGAAAGTTCCAAAAGAATCTGTAAAAGATATTCTAAAAGAGTATATTAAACAGATTGAAGATCGTGAAGAATTTTGGCGCAAGCTAAATATTCCGAAACCCTAACGAATCGGACTAGAATCATGTCAAACCATGTACACCACAAAATACCAAAACACATGGGAGGAACTGACGATCCTTCTAATTTGGTAGAATTGACAATAGAAGAACACGCTGAAGCACACAGAATTCTGTTTGAAGAATTTGGCCATTGGCAAGATTATCTTGCCTGGCAAGGTCTCTCTAAAATGATTCCGAGAGAAGAACTTATAAAACGAGTTCAAAGTGAAGCTTCTAAAGAAAGATTGCGTATAAAAGGTAATCCTTGGTCTGGAATAAGAACAAAATTTAATTTTTCTGAGAATCCAGATTTCCAGAAAAGAGTAACTGAAAAAGCACAAACGCCTGAAGCTAAACGCAAAAGAAAAGAATCTTTTGCTAAAATTGGTCACCAACAAGGATCTAAAAATTCTCAGTATGGTACTTGTTGGGTTACTCATAAAGAGTTCGGCAATAAACAAATTAAAAAAGAATTACTCGCCCAGCACTTAGAAAAAGGATATATAAGAGGAAGAGTTATGAAATTCGTTGAAGTGTAACGAAAGTTAGTTCGGACGGGGTTTCGATTACCCCCGACTCCACCATTACCTTTCTATGGGGTCGCTAGGATTTCGACGGGCAATGAGTAGAAACATGGAGAATAGGTGCGCAAGCGACCTTGACCGCAAGAAAAAAGTAAATGCTAACGACAACGAAAGCATTGTAGCTCTCCGCCTAGCGGCGTAATCTACAGGGGTTTTGGTGGGTTTCCTTGCAACAGAATAACCCACTTCTTACACAACATAAATAAAAACTCGATGCGCAAAAGCGTATCTACCTTGGCTCAACTGGAGTCGCTACACAGGAAAATCAGATGAAAGTAAATTACTGGGCTGCAGTCCTAACTGCTGTCCTAGCCTTTTCCTTTTCTACTGAAATTGCAGATTGTAAAGTTACAAATAATCTAGAAAATTCAGAAGTACGTTGTATGACCGAAGCGTTGTATTTCGAGGCTAGGAATCAACCCGAGAACGGTATTCGTGCAGTTGCACACGTTATCAAAAACAGAACCGATCTCGGAGAACCGAAAACCGTATGTGAAGTTGTTCACGAGAAACACGATGGCTCCTGCCAGTTCTCATACTACTGTATGCATGAGAAAGCTATTGCAGATAACGATACATATTCTAAGATAAAGCAAATCGCTAAGGCTGTATTGTATTCGCAAGACTATGATTTCACGGATGGATCTCAATATTATCATGCATTGAGCGTTCACCCAAGATGGAAGAACATGAAGAAGACACTTGTAATTGCTAACCACGTATTTTATAAGGCTAATGCGTAGGAGTTAAGATGTCAACAGAAATGCTAAAGATCGCTGACAAAATGCGACAGGCTCATGAAGCCATTGAAGAACAGATTTATCTGTGTAATACTGATGATGAATTGTTGGCGATCGGTAGTGTTATGATGACTACTGCTTTTAGAATTTACAACATAGTTCTAGGAGCATCTGGCACACGACGCATGATTGATTATCATAGAGAGTTTTACAGCGTTGGAGAAGAAGAAGATGGCGGAACCAGTCCTCAAGATCAACAGTCCTGAGAAATTCGCTCGAGAAATCGACGAACTTGTTACGAAATATAAGATTGAATACATCGATGCTGTCATCATGTATTGTGAACGTAAAGGAATTGAGCTGGAGACCGCTGCTTCTTTGATCAAATCAAACTCTAACATGAAGAGTAAGATTCAATCTGAAGCTGAAACACTCAACTTCCTACCAAAGACCAATAAGCTACCGATCTAATCATGGACGCATTCGAAGCATACAAAATGTTCATTGCGCTGAAGAGTCACTTCACGCGCGATGGTTACGATTTCTTCAAATATAATGGCAAGACCAACGCCAGCAAATCTTCGTTTGAAACTCGTAAAGACAAATACATGTTTCACAAGTTGTCTAAGAAGAAGGATCCAACCAATTTTGTTGTAGCCAACTTTGTTGAATACGGTACAAACGAATGGATTGGTGATATGGTCAGTGAAAGTAAATACGAACAAACCTATCTGGACTGGAAGAAGAAGCAAGAGTCATTAAGCTATGTCTTCTCACAAGACCTACAACGTCTGCTTCCAGATCTTGATGACGCAATTAAAGTAACAGGAGGTCAGCATCCTAAGCTGATTCGCATGTTCCTACAAGGTAGAGTCAACATTGAGACTCTGATCATCCTCAATAAAGCTTGTAACATGTTCGCCTACTGGAACCACAAGCTTGATGATGACTTCATTTGGCATGACATATATAAAAAGTGCATGAAATACGCACCATTTATTAGCTTTGATACAGCTAAAATGAACAAGATCATTGTAAACACATTTGAGGTGGCGAATACCGCATGAAAACTTTCTCCTTTAATTCCAATCCGAACGCAAATATCCCCGCACCAATCTGGCCAGATTTTCATCCGCAGTCAGAATGGTCACAACGAATGATTCAAGCAAAGAATGAAAACGGACCAAATTACTGGCCGACTATGCGTCAAGTCTTTGCTCACGATTTTGAGACACTTCCAAAGAATCGATTTAAGGTTTGGACTTCTGTATGGAACGTTCCATTCATGTCTCTTAATCGTTATCATGAATACATTCGTGTTTCTCTTGAAGACGGAAACAAGGATGAGATCGTGCGTAATGCTCTGATCGACCGTGGTGTTGGTATGACTGAACAAGATGCACCACACCTGTTTGTGTTCTCAGATTTCCCAACCACAATGAATCGAATGCAAGCGTATTCACATTATTCACTGAATGGTTGGACGCCGAAGAAGCTTCAAGGTCTAAACAAGATCGTTGAGCTTGGCGGTGGTATTGGCGATATGTGTGATATTGCTTACCGACTTGGGTTCGAGGGTGAGTATAAGATCTACGATTTCCCAGAAACAGGTCTACTTCAACGATACTACATGGGCGAACTTGGTAACGATAAGGCTGTGTTTTCATCAAATCTTGACGATCTGAGTGACGCTGATCTTGTCATCGGTACTTGGTCCTTTACTGAGATGCCTCTAGAACTACGAGCCGAGATTATGAAGAAGATTGGTGGCTCTAAGAATTGGCTTCTGGCTTATTCTAATGCAATCTTCGGAATTGACAATGCAGACTACATTCAGAACACCTTCCTGCCAGAAGTAAAAGAAGGAAAGAATGTGGTAAAACAGGATATTCCTTGGATGCCATGGGATGGATCTGCTCATTATCTTTCTATTACTGGAAAATAATGATTGTGTTTACAGTTTTTGAAGTGGTATCTTGTCATATTTGCTCCTTTTCCTGACTTACCGCAAATGTCGCAAATTCTGACAGGATTCAATCTATTTCTTCCTGCTTCAGAAATTTTTAGTTTAGTCTCTTCTTTATGTTTCTTTCCAATCCATATTTTGTTGTTTAGCATTCTGTTGCTAATTTCTTCACAAAATTGTTTTGGATACTTAATCCCAGAATTTCCTCCACCTTGGACGCCATTTTCTGGGACTAAGTTTGCCCATAATTTAGATTCCACGATGCTATGTTCAACAGAATAATTTAACGCAAATTCTGTACATTGCGTTTGATCTGTAAATTCCCATATATTTAAGTTTCTAACTTTATCTCTTCCATATTTTTTAATATGTGCAGTCCACAATTTGCCTGAGCCAATATAGTATTTCGGATCACTTATCGTTCGTCCGAAATACTTTAATCCGCAATGTGTGCATTCTTTTACATACAAATAAATAGTCATGTGCTGTTCTCCCGTTAGAATAGAGCTAGTGGGATTCGGTCAGGTCTCCGCGACTAGCATTTTATTTAGGCAAAGAAAAGTATTTGCTTGACAACAATTGAGTTGTCAGGTAATATAAATATCTTATATTATGAAACATAGGTGGACAAAATGGATTATACAACAAATACAACGTAATACGGAGATATACAAATGTCATCATTTGCAAACCTAAAGAAGAACAGCGGCGCAGCATCACTCGAAGCACTAGCCGCAGCAGTCGATAAGCTTACTCAAAAGACCGAGTCTTCAAGCGACGACCGCTATTGGTCACCAACAGTCGATAAGGCTGGTAATGGCTACGCAATTATCCGATTCCTTCCAGCACCAGGCGATGAAGCCGTACCTTTCTTACGTCTATTCGATCACGGTTTCAAGGGACCAGGTGGTTGGTACATCGAGAAGTCACTGACTACTCTTGGTGAAAAGGACCCATGTTCTGAGTACAACAGCGTTCTGTGGAACGCTTCTGACTCTGACTCTTCTCCAGAGCGCAAGCAAGCACGCGAACAAAAGCGTCGTCTTTCTTACATCTCAAACATCTACGTTGTGAAGGATCCTTCAAATCCTGATAACGACGGTAAGGTGTTCCTCTTCAAGTATGGTAAGAAGATCTTCGAAAAGCTAAATGCAGCAATGCATCCACAATTCGAAGACGAAAAGCCAATGAACCCATTCGACCTGTGGGCTGGAGCAAACTTCAAGCTCAAGATCCGTAAGGTCGACGGTTATCGTAACTACGATAAGTCAGAGTTCGACGACAATGGTCCTCTATCAGACGATGATAAGGAACTTGAGCGTATCTGGAAGCAAGAGTATTCTCTACAAGAACTTATTGCTCCTGATCAATTCAAGTCCTACGAAGAACTGAAGAAGAGACTGAACCTTGTACTTGGTCTTGATTCAAAGGGTAACAACGACGCAGGTCCTGTTGCTGAAGCCAAGCCAGCCGGTCGTACTAAGGCTGCTCCTGCTCAAAAGGCAGTGGAGCCAGACGAGGAAGAAGTTCCTTGGAATACTGACGATGAAGATGAGGGAATGTCTTTCTTCAAGCGTATCGCAGAAAAGGAAGGATAATTTCCTAGACTATCAGGAAACTATGGGCGGGATCAGAGATGGTCCCGCCTTTTTTATGCTCAAGCTGCAGCATCGAAAACTTGACATTAATTGTTGACAGAAGTAATATATAATTGTGAGTAATTTATTTTAAGGATTATGTTATGAAAATTTTACCAATCGTTGCTCTAGCAGCATTTCTGATGATTCCAGCTGTATCTCTAGCCAAGCCCGCTAAGTGTGCAGTTTCTGATTTGAGTCTTGGCGCTGAATCTGATCCAGTTCCTTGCGATTTTAAGGTTTATCCTGGCGGGACTTTCTCCATTTATCCTGTTGTGAAATCAGAGGAAGATTCTCCTACATTTTTCGGAGCATCAGTTCTTCATGTGGATATGGTTGCTCCAGGAAAAGCTATTGTTTCTGGAACAGCATACGATAGCGATCTCGGCCGAGATAACGAAGTTACTTGGGGATTGGTGTTACGATCTAAAGCTCAACCAGCCTGTTGGGCTGGTAAAAAGATAAAGGTGTGTGTTTATTAATTGTTAGGATACACCCAATATCGTTTACCTGTTTCAGGATTAACAGCGATTCTTCTTCCTGTTACAGTTTAGAGAATTTGTTGAAATAAAGCAAAAATTAAAGCCGATCAAGAAACCAGTGTCTCCTAAACCAGAACATACTCCGGTTGATATTGCTCGACCTGGAACTCTAAATGTAATTGTTCCTGAAAATTAAGCAGCGGCTGCATCAAAATATAAAAGGTACGAAAGAACGCCCAAATCTGCATTAGGAGATGGGATCTGACCTGTACCCAAGAAATTAGGTTCTTGACGTGATGGTTGAATAGATGGTCTAACTGCTTGTCTCATTGACAGCGGTCCTCTGCCAGGAACAGGTATTCTTGGCATACCTTGGGGAATAAGTGCTGCAGCTGTGTCCACAGGATCAACTTGCGGTGTTCCTGGACGAGCCATAGGATGAGCTCCCTTACCAGTTATAACTGGTTTGAATGTCATATCCAATACAGGTGTTGCTTCTTTCTTTTTTTCTGGTGCAGGAGTAAAGAAATCCTTTGTAGCTTGCCGAGCATCTCGACGATCAGCTGTTCGCGCCGCGTCGCGTTCCGCGCGTCCGCCTGGCGGTCCGCCTTGGCGCGCTGCAGATACTTGTCCGCCCGCGCCGCCGCCGACGGCGCTTCCAGCAGCATGAACAGGAGGACCAACAGTATCTCCTGTTTGAGTTAAAAGAGCTAGAACTTCTGCAGATCTTCCCTTTACTTGTCGTGCCCAAGCACTATTTCTCAGATGGTTAGCGGCTTCTGACCACTTACCTTCTCCAAGCAATTTCGCTGTTGGTGCCCATTCCTTTTTGTCGAACCAAGCGCCCATATTGAATGTCATATCAATCATAGCAGCCTTACCTGATTGCGAAGCTTTATCAAATCCAGGAGTTCTTTGTGCTATCTTGTAATGCTTAGCAAAGTCTATCTCGAATAGATCATCCATTTCTTTTTGTGTAAGCGTCTTTCCATCATACTCGCCTTGAGATGCACCTGTACCAATTAAGTGACCGTATCCAATAGTCCAAAGACCTCGGCTGTCTTTATATGGATGGTTGACTCCGCCCTCGTGTCGCTTAATCATTTTCTTCACATCATCCATACCTGATATCTTGGCAACTTTGGCAGCAGTTGGTTGCTTTCTGCCAGAGCCATTAGTAGCGCCTGGTGCGCTACTAGCTCCAGAAGCCGCTGGAGCGCCTTGAGGCGTAGCCTGGGCAGGTGGCGCGCTTGGTGTTGCAGAGGCTGCATTGGGCTTTGCAGATGGTGTAGCTGCTTTTGGTGGAGTTGGCTTATGTCCAAGAATACCAGAAACTGCAGAACCAAGAACATTACCGACAGCCTTGGCAGCGCCGATGGTCATCTTTCCGATTTCGTTTTTAATATTCTCAGCAGCTTGTGCCCATGTCTCTTCACCAAACAGAGCCTTGGTTACATGTTCAGCGATGCTTTCAATAACAGCACCAGCAACCATACCAGCACCAAGTGAAAGTAGAGCACCGAGAGCAGCACCGATAACTGTACCTGGTCCTGGAACAATGCTTCCGATTACTGCACCAAGAGCAGCGGCTGCAGCTTCATTCAACAGTAGACCGACAATAGACTTGACTACTGTTTGCTTAACTTCTGGAGTGATCTTCCCACCAGACTTCAATAGAGCTACGATTGGATCAATTAGATACACAACAACTGCTAGAACCTTACCCCAACGACGTGCAAAGTTTAGGAACTTTTCAAGAGTAGCGATAAGAGTTTTGTTGGCTCCACCAAGCAATCCGCCAGCTGCTTTTGTCACAGCTGTAGCAGCCTTACCAAGCATTCCTGACTTCTTAAGTAGACCTTCTTCTTCCATAGCGATGGCTTGTTTAGCAGCTTTACCGCCGAATCCAGCCTTGATTTGTGCGTCACTAAACTTTGTTCTGGCTGTCTTTAATTCACCAGAAGCCTGATCAATTTTGTCAGAAGATAATTTTGGTTTCTCTGGTCCAACCTTCTCAGCATCTGCAGCCGCTCTCGCGCGAGAAGCTTTCATAGATGCTACGGCTGCTGCTGTTCCTGTTTGCACAGCGCTGGCAGCAGTGTCTATTCTTAATCCTTTTGCTAACAGAATTCCTACTACAGCAGTAAGTCCAGCAAGTCCAGCGATAAGAGCAGGAATTTCAAGCATCGCACCAAGTCCAGCGATTGCGCCAAGCAATCCAAGTCCTGCTGAAGCTGCTGTTTTTTTACCTACAGAGACAGCGTCTTTCTTTTCTTCAATTTCACCAATTTTCGCATTATCGTTTTGTGCTTTAAGCTTGTTGATCTCGAATTGTTGAATGTTCTTAAGAGTGTTACTGATACCAGTAGTAACAACGATAAGCTGATTGAGTTGTTGTGCTCTAACTTGTTCTGCTTGTGTGCCAACACCATTCGTAGCTACGACTTTGGCAGCATCCTTATTGTTTGGAACTTGAACATTTAGAGGTTGTTGTGGTGGAGTAGAAGCATTTGGCTTTTCTTTGGATACTGCTTGAGCGTCTGTATCGTCGCTCTTGTTGTGTCCACCAAACAGCTTACCAAGCAAAGAACTAATCCCGCCTGACTTTCCTGTTGGAGCTGCTGGTGTATCTGCCATCTGTTATTCTAACTCTTTTTGTTGTTCTAAGAAATCACTAAGCATGTCAACATAGAGATCTCTCTCGAAAGGAATCAAATTTTCCACATCACCAATAGAATATTTATGGTGATTTACTAAAGAGAATATCGTGCTGTAGTAGTTGGTTAGATTATTGTAGCTTACACTAAGGAAAAAAAATCGGTTAACGTAGTAAGCTCAATTACACGATCATTATTCAGAGAGTTCTTATACTCAATCTTATGATACAGCTTTGGAATTGTGTCAAAGAATTCGTCAATCTTGTTATATGTTGTCATGTCAAGATTGTCTACGAATTCTTCAAGCTCTGCATCTGAGAACTCTGAAGCATTGTATACATTGTCAGCATCGTAGATCTTATCAATACACAGACGAATCATCTTGAACTTTGTAAGTTCTGCTGGCACAACGATTCCGATTCGTTCAGCAATTCTTGCGTCAGGATATCGCATAATGATACCTGCTTCATCATTAATTTCAATCTTTGGATTGTTCTTTTCGTTAAATGTAATTTCGATCTTGTCAAGATTTACCTTGAAGTTATAGATCTTCTCATCTTCGTTGTCACGGAAAGCTAGTTCTACAACGTTGTCTACTGACTTTGCACGAATCTTAAGGAAGATATACTCGATGTCAAATGAAGCAAGCTTGGTAACATCAAATCCATCCGCATGAACACAGTTGTTAACGATTTGTGTAATAGCATTCAGAATGTCTGTCTCGTTTCCTGTTTGGCTTGCCATCAGAAGAATCTTTTCTTCTTTGACTAGAAAAGGACGGAACTTTACTGCTTGCTTGGTTGAAGGGACAGTCAGATCAAAGATCGGACTGGAAATTTTTGGTAGACCCATGTCAATTCTCCATTAGAATAAGTTAGTAATTGCCGATGTTACCTGGCCAATAATTGATCCATTATTAACGACATTAATGATGTCTCCAATTGTTTTTGGAGTAGTGAAAGCGTTGATAGTTTGAGAAAGCGAACCTGTTCCGATTACGTTTTGGAATAGAGACAGATTTGGAATGTTGTTTGACTTTGAAATGTCTGAGATAGCCAAACTGTTTGAATACCAGTCTCGGAAAGTAAATGTAACTCCTACTGACATTAGCTCGTTTTGGCTTGCCCAGCTAAGCGAGCTTCCAGAAACAGATACTGGGAACGCATCCTTTAGAGTATATATTAGGATTGTGTCAGCTACTTCGTTGTACACAGTAATGTTTACATCCACAACATAGTTTTGCTTGTATTCTAGCTCATATGGCTGGAATCCGTTTTGTGGATTGGTATCTGCTGTAACACCATTTGGATTGTAGAAGTTTCCGATAGCAGCCATCCAGTTGTCGAAAAACTTTCTATTCTCTCCTTGACCATCCATGATGAAGGTTAGAGACAAATCTTGGAATACTGGAAGGAAAGCAAACTTTTCTACTGGACCATATCCATAACGTCGAACTGCATCAGCTGTGGCAAAGGTTACTCCTGGAAGTTCTCCTGCTTGAGTATAGTAGAACAGATCTCGATTGAAATTTCCGTAACTTGATTGTAGACAGTTGGGCATAGAGAAGTTAACCAAGAATAGATTGCTTTTTAGCACACCTTTCTGATTGATCTTCGCTCTGAAGTTATTGATGCTGAAACCATCAGGCGATGTGGCTACGTCTTGAGATTGTGAAACTCCAAGAGCGCCAGAGAAAATACCTGATACTGAATCTAAAATAGACATTAACCTCTGATAATCCTTTTGCTATCTGCCCAGACATCATTCTGGTCAGCCTTTTGCCATTGTGCTGTAGGTAGAAACAAAGCAATATCCCATTCTTTAGGAGCAACGTAGATAAACTTTGATCTCACATGGTTAAGCAGATAGTGCTTGATACAAGGTTTGAAATAGGGAACACCACGAGCTCTGCTTAGAGTCTCGTAACTGATACGTAGTTTTGTTGTTTGGTCAAACTTAACATTATTCGCTGTACCGTATAAAGAGTCCATTAACGCTGCTCTATACAGTGGAGGAAGATAGTGCATATTCAATCCAAGGAAGCCACCTTTGGCTGGCCCGATAGGAAACACAAGCGGAAACATATCGTAGTAAGGAAGTGTTTCCTTGGTCTTTGGATCGTAGCTGAACATATACATGCTACCAACATCAACACTTGTTGTAAGCTCTGTTCCTTTTCCTTTGAACAGTGCAGTTTCCTTCACGCCCATAATTTTTTGTGCGGCGTCTCTATACCAACTTCTGGCATCTCTGGTCTTGTTGGGTATTTGTCCGGTCGCAATTCCCCTGTTGAGAATTTGATCGAAATACTGATTCGCCATTAATTGCTTCTTCCAAATAACTCGTTTTCGGTGATTACCATGAACTTCCAATTTCTATCTTCACAGTAACGCGTAGCAGCCTCGAATTTGGCTTGATTGATAACGTATGTTGTTACTTCTGTAATATACTTTTTCGACTTTGTATTCGTAGTAGGCTTTGGTGCTTCTGTCTGCGCCTTCGGCTTTACTTCGATGATGGCACATTCCTCTTTACCTTCAACGACTTTACGAATCCAAAAATCCGGGAAATACCTGTGATATCTTCCGTCGACTGGACTGAGGTAGACAATTGAAATTTCTTCAGATGCCCATTGCTTAATTTCATCATTACCATCTAAGAACTGCATAAATTTGGCTTCCCACATGCTTCGATACACAATGTTTGTTGGGTCGCCTTTGTACTTCTTAGGATTCTTCGGTGTGAACTTACCTTTGTACGCCAATTGTCACCTCTCTTGTAAATACAGTATAAATATACAGAAACCACTCATATATTTATAAAGGAATTTTGATGTCACTACTTGGATCTGCATCCTCATTTTTGTCAAATCAAAACAAATCTCCGGTGCAGAGTATCACATCAGCGATCTCATCTCAAGTAACTAGCACATTCAATAATGCTCTGGCGCAAGCAGGTGCTTCAGTGTCAGGTATTATTGGACAAGCGACACAAACACTTGATGGGCTTCTGTCTGGATCAGAAGCCTCTTTCTTTTCAGGCTCTCCTGAACGCGCATCAATCGACCAACTATCTTCTTTAAGAAATGTTGGTGGAGCCAACAACTTCATCAATACCATTGCACCACAAGGTGTAATTAATGCCTCACAAGCATCAACCAGCGGCTCTTCTTCTGGAGCTCTAAACTTCCCATCAGATCTTTCACCAAAGTATTTCTTCCAACTTAACTTTGCGAAATACGTTCGTCCTGCTCCAATGGTTGAAACAACATTCAATACTGAATTGACAATTAATCTTCCTCTGCCAGCTGAGTTGGCTGAAGGATATAGCATGAATTACTCTGACCAAAACCAAGGACCGCTTGGTATTCTCTACAATGTATTGTCAGCACAAAGAGCCCAAGGATCAAGTAATCTTCAAGATGTTGCTCGAAGCATCAAAGATAATTCTGGATTGAATCCAGCTGGATTGTCTGGATCAGATGCTTACGCTGCAGCTGTTGCTGGTGCAGGAACTCTACTTGACGAAAACGCAGCAGGCGCTCTTGGACAATTCACTGGTGTTATTCCAAATCCACACCCATCTGTACTATTCCAAGGTATTAATCTAAGAACACACACATTCAGCTGGACCTTCGTTCCGAAGAATGCAGATGAGAGTACAACAATCAAGAACATTATTAATCAATTCAGAACAAAGACTCTACCAGCCTTTGACTCTACTGCTACAACAAGCTTGCTAGATTACCCATACATGCTACAACCATATATATTTACAGGGGAAGCTGATTCTCTGTATAGATTTAAGCGTTGCGTATGCGATAATTTCGTTGTACAGTATGCTCCTCTTGGTTCTCCAGCATTCTATGGTCAAGACAATTCACCTTTCGCAATTCAAATGAATATCTCATTGAAGGAAATTGAATACTTCACAGCCACAGACTTTACTGGACAAGGTGGTGGAAATGGTGGACAATCTCTATCTGATCTAACTAGCTTCCTAAGCAAAAGCAACAGTAATCCACAAGGATAACAATGTCAGGGTTCTTCAATAAGTTTCCAACTATCAGTTACAATGGATCGTTTGCGAAGAATATTCTTTCACGAGTAAACTTCAATAATCTGTCACGCAAGAACATCACACAATACTATCCATATACTATGTCTGAGTATGAGCGAGTTGATAATCTAGCTTACGATTATTACTCTGATCCAGACTATGCTTGGTTGATCATGCTCGCGAATCAAATCGTTGATCCTTATTATGACATGGTTATCTCAGATGATGACTTCAACAGTTTGATGGTGAAGAAATATGGTTCTCTGTTTGCTGCTCAAACAACAATTTATGGATTCAAAACATCATGGGAATCTGATGATCGAATTCTAGACCAAGCAGCATACGATTCTCTCCCAGTTCAAGTAAAGAAGTATTGGAACAACGTTGCTTCTTACAACAATATCACTTACTCTTACGTAAGAAAACAAGAAGATTTATACGCTACAACGAATAGAATTGTGTTGATACCATACACACCTGGAATCGGAAGCTTTGTCATTGGAGAAACTATCTCTCAACCATATAATGCTTCTCTGACAAGCACTGCTGTAATTACAAATATTGACACCGTAAATCATGTCCTTACAGTAAAACATTACATCGGAGCGTTTATTGCTGGACCAACAGTAACAGGAAGCACAAGTGGCGCTACTGCTACTCTAGCCGCTAACATCATTGATGATATTATCGCAAACGGCGGAAACAATCTACAACGCAACTTCACCGCCGATGAAGATATTTACTGGACACCAATCACTGTATATGATTACGAATGGCAAAAGAACAATGACAAGCGAAACATTGTGTTGATTGACAAAACTAAGAGTAACGATATCGCAAATCAAGTAAAGAAGCTACTTAATCCATAATGACACAATCATATCAAAATGGTTACGTTGATATTAACAGAATAGATCTTTCTTCCCATGATGGTAAGAAGGTCATTTCTCTTATTGCTCAAGTAACAGCTATTAGCATTTATGAAGATATACTTTGTCCGATCATTTACGCGGAATTAGACATTGCAGACTCAGCTGATTTACACTCATCATTCCCTCTTATTGGTGAAGAGTTTATTGATCTTGAATTTAAGACAACAGGTAACACTGAAACAAACAAGTATAGATTCTCAGTTGTAAGCACAAACAATGTAACAACAAACAACACAGGTAGAATCAAAACTTATAAGATCCGATGCGCGAGCGAAGAAATTCTAAACAATTCAACGCTTAAGCTTAATCAACGAATGTCTGGTAAGTCTGAAGATCTGATCAAGAAATTCCTTACAGACTCAAACTATCTTGCTACAAAGAAGAACGTAAATCTAGAAACAACCAAGGGTCCACAAGATCTTCTAATCACAAAGTTAAGTCCATTCCAAGCTGTGGATCTTGTACGAAAGAGAAGTGTATCCCCAAAGTATATCTCATCAAGCTATTGTTTCT
>TBL_comb47_HYPODRAFT_10002082_pt1 | contig 25061 bp, 8 predicted proteins | sample TroBogypolimnion_40_FD_10682 | JGI IMG/M metagenome (IMG submission 10682)
GTCGTTCGGCGCAGCAGTTGCACCAAATTCGTCAACTGGCGAAAAAGGTCGCGTACAAATCTTAAACGCTTAATACACTACTGCCGGGGAGTGGCAACACTCCCCTTTTTAAGGATCACACATGTCTAGAATAGTAAAAGTTAGTGAAGACAACTATAGAATAAAAGTACAGTCAGGTGGCACTATAACTTTAGACACCGGAGATTTTTATGAAAATCCAATCGGCAATATTGTTATTATAGGAAATCTTGATGTTAAAGGTACAACTACGACTGTAGAATCCTCAAATACTACTATTAATGACAATATTTTACAAATAAACTACGGTCAAACTGGTAACGGTATATCAAGTGCATTAAGTTATCAAGCAGGTCTCAGAATTGGGCGAGGTAATTATTCAGATGCTGAATTTTTATTCGATGATAGTGTAACACACTATGATCCGTATGCTCCGAATACTGCATTAACTGGTACATTTGTTCTAAGAACATTAGATGGTCATTTATCTGGATTACAACTGACTACCATTACAACAGATGGTACACATAACATACAATTCGATTTATATAATTCAACTACAAATACGTTAAAATTAGTAAATGTAGATCCTACTGTATATTCAGGATTAGTGTTCGGAACAGACCCATATCCATCAGTCTTACCTGCATCGACGTCACAAGATAACTTTCTTGTAAACAAACGATATGTTCAATCTTATATCGCATCAGGGTCATATACACCAGGCATGGCTGACGTAGATAAAATTCATCTCGGTACTAATAGAGTGCAAACCTATTCATCGAGTATTGAATTTTATATTAATTCAGTAAAAAGAGCAGATATAACTGCTAGTGGTTTAGATGTTGATAACATTAATTTGTATCAAAACACTATTACTAATACTTCGACAAACAACTTAGTGCTTACTGCAAGTAATAATTACGTTGAAGTAAATGCAGTTTTAGAATTAGATGATCAAGCATCGGCGCAAACATCAGTAAGCGGAAAGACAAAATTATATTCAAGATCGCAATTAACACCTCAGTTAGCAAATTATCCAGGTAAAACTGGTATTTTCTTTTCAAATGTAGTTAATTCTGACGAATTAGTTTCTAAAAATAGAGCACTTTTGTTTAGCATATTATTTTAAGGAAAATTTATGGCAATTACAAATGCAACAATTGGGTCAAGTTCAGCAGCAATTTACACAAGTAGCGGTAATAATGCTATAACAACTGTAATTGTATGCAATACAGTAGTATTTGACCCTGCAAATCCGACTACAGGTCAAACAAATCTTTATTTGTATGCTGTTCCGAGTGGAGGCAGCGCAAGTTCACCTGCAACTAATACAATAATTGTTAACGGGTTACCTATACCGGCAGGCGAAACCGTGTCATTCGACCAAGAAAAGATAGTGTTAGCAAACGGCGATATGCTGGTTGCTAAAAGCGATAGCCCTACTAATTTAGTAGCAACAGTTAGCACATTGGCAGTATAATATGAGATATTTAAGAAAACAAGTTATTAATCGTAGAGCACCAAATGATGCTCGTCTTGATGTAGATATTAATAACAATATTCTTATGTCAAGTCCCGCAGCAGTTCAGGTACCGACAGGAACAACTACTCAGCGTCCTATTGTAGGTAATAGATACGGTACAAGTAGCACAGGTGATTTATCTGGTATGATTCGTTATAACACTACTACGAGTCAATTAGAAGGTTATCAAGCAGGTACTTGGCGAGCATTTAGATTTAAAGAATCTACCCAGATAACACAACAGAATTTAGGTGCAGGAGATAGTTCGACTGTATATTTTGGACCTTTAAATCCAGCTCCTCCTACTACTGTCCAAAGCGGTTCTACATGGGGAGGCCAAAATTTATTAGTTATTGTTGAAAATGTTATTCAACTATTCAATACAAACTATACAGTGGTGCAAAATCCTACTATTGCAGGCGAAACATATGTCGGACAAACAAGTGTAGCAACATCAGTTAGCGGTACAACGATATATTTTAGTCCTAGTTTAGTAGTAACCGCAGCAAGCGGTAATGGTACTTCGGCTACATTAACATTTGCAACGCAAACTGCTAATCCGTTTGCTGTAGGACAAACTATTATTGTTACCGGTCTTAACGTTCTAGGATATAACGGAATTTATACAGTTACTTCAGTTACTACTAGCACAGTTAGTTATGCAAATAGTACTACCGGTAGTATTAACGGAAACGGTGCAGTAACAAGCAATGTAGCAATTTATCCTGCTGTTAATATTACAGGAGCAACTGTTACTGGAAGTTCGAGTATTCAATCTAACACTACTATTACTAGTTACACGACTGATTCGAATACAGGTGCATTAACAAGTATTGTAATTAATAAGCCAGTTATAACTAGCAGTATTCCGTATTCTACATCGATCACTATTACAGAAACATCGCAAACACCTACTGGTTATTACATTTGTTTTAGCAGCCCGGTACCATACGGAAAACCGGTAACTGTATTAAGTGGGTTCGATCAATAATAGGAACCTAAATGGGTGACAATCTAGGACGAATCAGCGGCACATTATTACACAACAATCTGCTAAGAAACGGAACAGACTTAGCATTTGAAACTAATCTTCTTTATCTCGATGTAACTAATGCCCGCATTGGTATTAAAAGCAATGCGCCAGTTCGAGATCTCTTTATAAACAGTGATACCGGTACAACCAATTTAATTGTTGATACTGTAGCTGATATTAATTCTAATTGGGTAATTAGTACTAATACTATACAGAATCTTAATAACAGTTCTATATACATACAACCGAATCAATCTAGTAATCCAACAATTATTGCTGCTGGATTAGGAATATCAAATCTTGAGATCGATGCGGGGCAAATTCTTCGTAACATTGTTAATAATGATAATATTAATCTAACTCCGGCATCTGGCGGCATTGTTAATGTTACAACAAATACATTAACCGTTAATGGTAATATTCATGCAACTGGAAATATTACAGCAGATGGAAATATTACATTCGGTAATGCAAGTACTGATACTGTTACATTCGCTGCAGATATTACTAGCGATATAATACCAGAATACAATAATCAATACAACCTAGGTTCATCGACTAACTATTGGAACGAATTATATTCAGTAAATGTTAACTTTACTAATATAACTTCTTCTACGTTAAATGTTAATAACATTAGTTTAACGACTATTCCTGGTAACACTCTGTATGTTTCAGTTAATGGATCTGACTCTAGTGCTGGAAATCATCAACATGCACCATTTGCTACACTCAAACACGCATTAAGCGTAGCAACAGCCGGAACAGAGATTGTTATATTTCCAGGAACTTATACAGAAATATTCCCATTAACAATTCCTCAAGGTGTTAGCGTTCGAGGAACTAGCATTAGATCAGTTTCTATACAGCCAACTGTTGGCACTAATTCAAATGACGCATTTTTATTAAATGGAGAAACTACTGTTTCGTTTTTAACAGTACAAAATTTCTTTTATAATAGCTCTGCCAATACAGGATATGCGTTTAGATTTGCATCAGGATTTAAATCTACAACTAAAAGTCCATACATCTTTCATGTTACTGTAATCACAAAAGGTTCAGTAACAAGTGTATCGGATCCTCGCGGTTATAATCAAGGCGATGCGGGTGGAGGAGCTTACTTTGACGGTAGTGTAGCAAATTCAACATCGATGATTCCGACTGGGTTGTTATATGCAACGACCTTTTTTACACCTAACCAAAATGCAATTACTGCAACAAACGGTGTTAGGATTGAAGCAGTAAATTCATTTACTTACTTCGCAAAACGAGGATGGTATCTAACACAAGGTACACTAGGTTTTGCAAGTCAAGGATCTTCTTTCGGTGCTACATTAAGAAGTATAAACGGTGCGAATGTCTTTGGACAATATGGTGCAGTTGCAGACGGTGCTAATACTATTGCACACTTAATAGGTCATAATTTTGGTTATGTTGGTTCCGGTAAAGATCAAACCGACAATCAAAGTTTAGTTGTACAAAGTCAAGAAGTTGTCAAATTAAATAATGGAACAATATATTTTGAGAGTGTTGACCAACAAGGAAATTATCGTATAGGTAATATTTTCTTAGTTGACCAGCAAACTGGAGCTATCTCTCTTAATGCTCAATCAGTTAATTTTGCAGCCATGGGTAGTATCGTATTAAATGGTACTAATGGAAATACTGTAATCGAAGCACTTGATATTATTGCAAGTAACATCAGAATTCATGGAAATGATATAGACTCATTAAGTGGACCCGTAAATTTTCTTGCGTATTCAGGTGCTACTACAGTAAACACAAATGTTGCAATCACTGGAACATTAAATGTATCCAGTGATACAACTGTTAATGGAAATGTATATTTCGGCGGAGCATCAACAAATCTTGTTTCGATCAATCCATATTTAACACAAACTTTTAAACCAAATCACAATAATACTATTGATTTAGGATCAGCATCTGCTACCAAGTACTGGAATAACTTGTATTTCCTAACACTTAATAACAGTGCTTTACAAATTACAAATAATACTATATCAACTTTATCGGCAGGTACAGATTTACGATTAGTTGCTTCCGGTACTGGTATTATTAACATAAAAAATTCTAGCGCACAAATAGATAATAGTTTAACTGTCGGTCAAAATTTAACAGTTACCGGTACTACTAGTTTAAAGAACACAATAATTAATGGTGATGTACTTCAAACAGGTGATTTTAATCAAACTGGAAGTAGTAATATCACTGGAACAGTTCAATTTACTGGTAATGTTTCGATCACCGGATCATCATATCTTGATATCGGAAATTTTCAACTTTCTGGAAATACAGTTTCAGGGTTAGTTACTAATGGAGATTTAACTTATACAGCGAACGGTATCGGAAATGTATGGATCGGTCCTGCAATTAAAATCTCTAACAATAATATTATCAATGCATGGTCGAGTGCATCAACCGATACACAAAAAAGTTTATTGTTTACGCCTAATGGAACGGGCAACGTTTTAATCAATTCTACAAAATCAATAATCTTACCTATCGGTGATGATTCGACACGAGTACTAAGTGCTAACGGAGAAATTCGTTACAATGATTTATATAATAGTATAGAAGGATATGAATCATCTGGATACGTTAATTTTATAAATTTATTCAGTCAAGACAGAAAAACATATATCACTGGGGAATTGACACCGAACGCAAGTGATAACACATTAAGATTTTCTATTAATAATACAGTCACTACAACTATAACTCCTACTACATTATTTAATAATACAATGTATGCAGGAAATGTATCTATTAGTGGAAATATTATCAGCAATACAAACACCTCTAATAATATAACTTTATCTCCTAGCGGTTCTGGTTTAGTTAAAATTAATTCTCTTCCGATTATAACCGCTCCGAACATTGTCAGAGTACCTGCAACCGGTGCGTTGACCTTTAACAGCACATCAAACGGCTATTCGAAATTTACAGGATCGAGTGGTATTGTTATTCCTGTAGGAACTAAACACGATTACCCATCGAGTCCAGCAACTGGCGCAATGCGATATACCTTTGATCAAGGATATGCTGAAGTATTTGACGGTACAAAATGGACGACAGTCGGCGGTACATCAGCTGTATTAACTGAATCTCAAGTAGAAGATGCAATGTGGGTTTGGGACATAGCCTTAGGATAAATTCAAAATCCGATAAATACATTTAATCGTAATTAAGACCATATTTGCGAGGACAAACAGTGGTAAACCCGCTATGTAAGGTGGTTATCCGTGAAACACGGTGGCGAATAAGGAGCAATAATGGCTGTTGGTCGTATTTCTGGTCCGCTCTTAAAGTCGAATTTACTTCGCAACGGTGTAAATTTAGCTTTTGAGACGAACCTTCTCTATCTTGATGTTGTAAATGGCCGAATTGGTATTAATACCATTTCACCTACTAATGACTTAACTGTTAACGGCACCACAAGAACTACAACTTTAGAAGTTACTAATCAAGCACAGATAGCAACTTTTACAATCAGCGGCAGCAACACTATTTCTAGTAGTTCGTCGACGATTAATTTAACACCTTCTGGATCTAATCCTGTCGTTTACCAAGGAACTTTGTCTGTAGGACAATTAAGTTTATCCTCGAATATTATACAGACAACAGGTACTAATACTAATTTAAATATTACTACAACTGGTACAGGACAAGTAATCGTTAACTCAAATATGACAGTTAACGGTGATATACATGCTACAGGTAATATTACTGCAGATGGAAACATTACGTTAGGTAATGCAAGTACAGATACTGTTACATTTGATGCAGATATTAACAGTAATATTATTCCGCAAGCAACTAATACATATAATTTAGGTTCAAATCCATCGACAGGCGGGCAAGCATGGGCAACTGCTTATATTCATGATGTTCAAACCACCAATATAACATCGAGTACTGCAACTGTAAATGGAATTAATTTAGTGTTACCGCAAGGTAACATCATTTATGTTTCTACTACTGGATCAGATTCCAACGCAGGTGTACACGAAAACAATCCATTCTTAACAATTAAACATGCGTTAAGTGTTGCAACATCTGGTACAACCATTTACATTTATCCTGGTACATATTCTGAAATATTCCCGATGACTGTACCACAAGGAGTTACAGTTAAAGGTGCCGGAATTCGAGCAGTTGTTATCCAGCCAACAAGTGGAACAATATCAAATGATGGGTTCTTGTTAAACGGTGAAACAACACTTGAAGATTTTACTATTACTGGATTTAGATATAACAGCGGAGCAAATACAGGTTACGCATTTAGATTTGCTACTAATATTTTAGTAACAACCCGTAGTCCTTATGTTAGAAACGTTAGCGTACTTACAAAAGGTTCAGTAACAAGCGGATCAGATCCGTACGGTTTTAATCAAGGTGATGCAGGTAAAGGCGTACTTTTAGACGGTAGTGTAGCAAATGCTTCGAGTAACCAAGCAAGTATGTTATTCCATAGTGTAACATTTATCACACCGAACGCTGACGCATTAACTGCTACTAATGGTGTTAGAGTTGAATGGGTTAATTCGTTTACATACTTTGCAAATAGAGGTATGTATGCGTATTCGAGCTCGGCAGGATTTGCAGGAGCAGGACAAACCCGATTAGTTTTTAACGCATTAACAGGCACATGGAATGTTGGTAATACTGTAACTTACTATGATACTAACGGAACTACAGTATTAGCAACAGGCACAATTGCAAGTGTTAGTGGAAATACAGTTTATTTAACAGGAAATGCAGCAGGCTTCCAAACCATTACTTCTCGTTCAGGAAAAACAGTTTATCCACAATCCGGTGCTAAACTATCAACGTCAGTTTACAAATATGGTACTGCAAGTTTAGCATTAAACGGCACAACTGATTATGCATTAGTTTCGAGCACGGCAGACTTTGGATTTGGAACCGGCGATTTTACTGTTGAAATGTGGATTTATAGAACCGGAAGCCCTGGTGCTACTACATACTTAGCTGACTTTAGATCAGCTTCGACTGATGTATCTCCAATTATAGAATTATCTTCAACATATGTTCCTATATATGCTGTCGACGGTGCTAATCAGATAACAGGTTCGACACCGATTGCGATAAACACATGGACACATATTGCGTTAGCGAGAGCAGGTACAAGCACAAAACTATTTGTTAACGGTACGCAAGTAGGCAGTACCTACACCGATACGAATAACTATGTCCAAAATCCATTAACAATAGGTGCTCGATATAGTGCTACAAATTTCTTCCCAGGTAATATCGATGATTTAAGAGTTGAAAAAGGCGTAGCAAAATATACATCAAACTTTACAGCACCATCTAAAGCATTAGTTGCAGACGTTAATACAGTATTACTTTTACATTTTGATGGTACGAATAATTCTACAACATTTTTAGATGATGGATATACACAACAAGATGTTAGAACAAGTGCAGGCGGAACTGCAAGTATCATTAACTTTGCCGATTATACTCAGTTTGGTGCAGAAATTAGAACAATAAGTTCTGCATTTAGCTACGGTAACTACGGTGCATATGGTAACGGCGTTGGCGTTATCATGTACTTGATCGGACAAAACGTTGCATTTATCGGTTCGGGTAAAGATTTGTCGAACACTCCTTTATATAATGAAGGAATATATGGCGTTACAAAACTTAATGGAGCATTAATCTATTACACAAGCGTCGACGACGAGGGTGATTATAGAGTCGGCGATAATTTTTATGTAGATCAAAAAACCGGACAAGTACAATTCAATAATCAAACTGTAAACATTACTAGTTCGACAGGAGTAACATTCACTGATGGTACAAATACTACCACAGTATTACCCGGCGAAATCGATACTGGTAATATTAAAATTAGTGGTAATACTGTACAAAGTGTAACCGGTCCGATTAATGTTACTGCTGCAAATGGTGCAATTAATTTACAAAATAATACAAGTATCACTGGTACATTAACCACCACTAGCGATACAACAATTAACGGCAACACTACGTTAGGTAGTTCAAGTTCTAATACAATTAATTTTATTGGCGGAATTAACACTAATGTCATTCCTGCTACGACTGCAACATACGATTTAGGTACATCTAGTTTACAATGGAACAATGTTTATCTAACAACTGCTTGGATTAACAACTTAGAAATTAATAGCAATACCATTAGTACCACTTATGGCAATGATAATTTATCACTTGTTGCTGCTGGTACTGGTAAAGTTTACGTACCTAGCAACAATGTACAAATTGATAATAGTTTAACAGTTGTACAAAATTTAACAGTTACAACTGGAACAACTAGTTTAAAAGCAGTTGGTATTACTGGAACATTAACACAAACTGGTAATTATACTCAAACTGGTAATTTTACATCTAGTGGTAACTTAACCGTTACTGGAAACATAGTAGCTTCGGGCACACTAACTATTCCGAATATTACTATTTCCGGTAGCACATTAACTACAAATACTACCAATCTTGATTTAAATTTACAAGCAAATGGTTCTGGTTCAATTATTATTGAACAGACTAAAATTACCAATAATAATATTCAAAGTACTGGAACTAATCAGAATATATTGTTAACGCCACAAGGAACAGGCAGTGTAGTTATTAACAATAATCAAAGTTTAATTGTACCGGTAGGAACTACAGCACAACGACCAACTGGTGCAAACGGTATGGTTCGTTACAATACTAATAATTCAAGATATGAAGGTTACGCTAACGGATACTGGACCAACTTAGGAGGAGTACAAAGTGTTGATGGTAAAACTTATATAACTCCTGAATCGTCACCAGGTGCTGGAAATAATGTTATTAGTTTCTATGCAAATAATAATTTAACATCTTATATCGATAGTACTAAATTATACACAATTGACTTCCAAACAAATCAGTTAGATATTAATACTAATACAATTAGTGCTATTACATCCAATACTGATATTAATTTCACTACATCAGGAACCGGCGGTGTTATTATTGGTAATTTAAAATTCTTAGGAAACAATATTACCAATCTTTCTCAGAATGCTGTTACATTGTTTAACAGTACATCGTCGGCAAATGTTCTATTTTCAGGAACAATCGCAACACAACCAGTATCAACATTTACTGGAAGTATCTCCGGAACAACCTTAACTGTAACAAGTCCTCCTGCTAGCCCGTTCGGCGGAAGTATTGCATTTAGTGGTACTTCTCAATACTTAACGATGAGCCCTGGATTTGGTATAGGTGGTGTTGCTTATACTATCGAGTTGTTTTTCAATACTTCTGTGTCAGGAACACAAACAATTTTAGGAGCTATTCCGGGCGGGTATTCTTTAATACTAAATCCAACTTCAGTACAAGTTCAATCTATAAGCGGCGGATCGAATACATATAATGCTTCATACAGTTTAAACTCTTGGAATCATCTTGTTGTAGTTCGTAATAGCTCACTACAAGAAACGGTGTTTATTAATGGTGTTAGATCGACCACTGGAGTTATTAGTAATTCTGCTCCATATAGCGGTAATACTACTACTATCGGTGCATCTGCTTCTGGAACAAATTTGTTTACCGGACAGATTACTAATTTCCGAATAGTACTACAAACATCAGTATATGATCCAACATCGTCGACTATAACTGTGCCGACTATTCCGATTACATTTGTAACAAATACAAAAATATTGTTATCTTCCGTTAATAGTGTTAACTATCTTAGCGATTCTAGCGGAAATGAAACCTTATCTCAAGGTGGAGCTGGTACAGTAAGTTATAGTGTACTTTCACCGTTCGGTACAGCAGGTTCGGGCATTGCAGCCGGACAAGTATTAACAGGTTCAGGAATAACAGCTGGCACTTATATTGTATCAAATATTTCTGGATCAGGAACCAGCTCTTCAAGTTCATGGACAATAAATACTAACTATAGTTCACCAATAGCTAGCGGAAATATTACAGCTACTCCGGTAATATTAACAGTTTCATCTATATCATCAGGAACTATAACTATCGGAAACTCTATTAGTGGAACTGGCATTAGTCCAGGAACTGCTATTGTCGGTCAAGCAACAGGCATATCTGGTAATACTGGAACGTATTATGTTAATACTATACAAACAGTATCGGCTACAACTTCGATAACTGAAGTAACAGGATCGGGATATGTTAAATTTTCAGGTACGTATGGTGTAGTTATACCAGTCGGGAATTCTGCAAATCGTCCACAAACGATTTACGAAGAAACCGGTATGGTCAGATTTAATACTGATTTAGGATTAGTTGAAGTATTTAATGGAACAATTTGGACAAATATTGCAGGGCTTGGCACAGGTGTAACCGCTGCAACTGCACAAGACCTTGGTGTTCAAACAGCATTAGCAATAGGATAATAAAATGGCAACAGTTTTCAAGAATGTTTTAAAATCAGGATTAGGTACTACTCCTACAACAGTCCTTACATCGAACGCAACTGCGACTACTACAGTAATTGGATTAAGTTTAAGTAATACAACTCCAGATATCCTAGTTGCTAGTGTTCAACTTAGTGACACTATTGCAGGTACAACTGCTTATTTTGTGAATAATGTTGTTATTCCACCGAATACAAGCGCAAGAATAGTTAATGGCGGCGAACGATTAGTTTTAGGCCCGTCGACAAACGTAATTATGACCTCGTCTATAGCTAGTAGTCTAGATTTAGTAATGAGTTTTATAGAAATAAGTTAAGGATAAGAATATGACATACTATGTTGGTAATGAATACAATTTAAGCGATATTCTTGGAGATGGCAATCCAAGATATCTTTATGGGTTAGCTAGAGTCGACGGTGGAGCAAACGACGGAACTATTTATTTTTACAAAATAGATCAATTAACAAGTGTAGGATCAGTTCCTCTTAATGTGCCAGGATCTAGTAGTAATAACTTTGAAAATTTTGAATATGGTGTGGATTTCTTTGACGGAAGATCGGTAGTTGATCATAGTCGTCCGTATCCAAACTTAACCTTCGATCAATATCGATGGGACAATAAAAATTGTTATTATTATATAGACAGTAACGGCGAATTAGTTGTACGTATTAATCAAGCATACAACTACGACTCAAGTCAAATCATTTCAACAAGCTAATAGGATAATAATATGGCAGCAGAATTTAAAATAGGTAGATTGCGTTATAACTGGCAAGGCACCTGGGTTGCAAGCAACACATACGCAAGAGACGATGTAGTTCAGTATCAAGGGCAAGCATACGTGTGCTTGCAACCGAATACAGCAAGTTCGAACTTTTACACAGATTTATATGCATCACCATATCCTGTTTGGGAGTTAATGATTGTAGGACATACATGGGCTGGAACATGGCACACCGGCACATTATATAGTTTAAACAATTTAGTAATATACAACAGTACTGTGTATGTATGTAAAACCACTCACACAAGTACAAATTTTGCACTAGATTCTGCTAATTGGTTGGTTTATGTTCAAAATGAATCGTGGGGCGGAACATGGCAAACAAATACCGCATACGGCTTAGGTATATTAGTATCCTACGGCGGTATAGTTTATGAATGTACCAATGCACACACATCAGCTCCTACCATATCTGCAGGATTAGAAGCAAACCAGAGTAGTTGGACAGTACAATATCGAGGTGTTGCATATCTTGGACAATGGACTCCGTCTTACAGATATAAGTTAAACGATCTTGTTACCGTTAATAGTAGTGTTTACATTTGTGTATCGCCCCACACCTCTGAATCACCGATTTTCACCGGTTCGGGTAACTGGTCGTTATGGTTGAGCGGACAAGACTTTAAGTTATTTTGGACGAATCAAGCAATATATCAAATAGGAGATGCAATACTTTACGGCGGTAATGCGTATATTAGCACAATAGCAGATAATCAAAACAATATTCCAAGTCTGTTGTCTGGATGGTCATTATTCAATGTTGGTTATAGCTCTCAAGGAGCATGGAATTCAGGAACAGTATATTCGATCGGAAGTATGGTAACTCGTAATGGTATGCTTTATGAGGCAACTGCAACAAACGTTGGCCAAGATCCGAGTGCATATACTATAAATGTTAATTACACATCTGCAGGAAGCTCCGGAACAACATTAGTTGTGAGTAGTACTTCAGGAATTATTCCTGGAATGATCGTATCTGGTGCTGGTTTAACACAAGGTCAGGCAGTTTCATCTGTATCAAATAACACTACTTTAATTTTAGATAGGAGCCCAGACGGAACATTAACTGGCGGTCAGTCGTTATCGTTTATCGGCGCAAATTCGACATACTGGAACGTTTTAGTTCCTAGTAAAAACTGGAATAATCAATGGGCATCGAATGTATCTTATGTCATTGGTGACATAGTTGCTCGTACGAATACAACGTATAGTTGTATAAAATCTCATACTTCGACTAATGTTAATCGCCCCGATCTTGATACAAATTTTGTATACTGGACTGTATTAGTAGCACATGATCGAAATAATTCGCTGACTACATACGGTGATCTCGAATCGTTTAACAACGGTCAATATCAGCCTATTCCTATTGGAACACAGACTTATAATTTACGAGTGAATAGTAATACTCCAAACTGGCAGCAAATTAATGTTGTTCCAGGAGTATACTACGTCGATACCGTGTCGGGAGTTGACGATTACTCTTATGGTATAACTTGGGATAAACCTTGGAAAACTATTCAATATGCTTGTACTGTTGTCGGCCAAGGATTGTATTATCCATTAAGTACTGCATTATTACAAGCTAATAAAAGCTGGATGATTACTGAAATGTACCAATGGATGTTGTATCAAATGAACAACAACATTAGCCCATTTAGTCCAACAAGTGTATGGGATCCGTTTTACGCACAAAGAGACGCTGGATATATTATCGATGCTGTTATCTATGATATGCAAAGAGGTGGAAATAGCCAAACTGTTGCCGCGACACTAAGATGGTTCTATTACGGTAGTCAGACGATTCTTGCTAATCAAATAATCGAATCTGCAATTGCTTATTTTGCACCTCCGTTAAATTACTTAATGACTTTAATGGAGTGTGTCGTTAATCAACAATCACCATCACAAAGTTATCAAACTTTAAACGGTATTACACCTAGTTCTGGAGCATACATAAATCAAGTAATCACTTTATCTGTAAGTAGAGCGACAGCTACTTCAGAATTGAATGTTATAACTGAAGTTACAAGTTTAATGAACATTCCAATTACTGCGTTAACTAATCAAAATACTTACTTGGTACCAGCAAGTAATACAGGATTAACTGCAATAATTAATATTAAAACTGGAACATATAACGAATCATTACCGATCGTTGTTCCAGAAAATGTATCAATTGTAGGAGATGAATTACGAAGTGTTGCAGTTCAACCTGCAACTAGTATTCAAATATATGCAACTTCGACAAATGCATCGACCGATATTGTTACTGTAACAAACACGGTAGGACTCGTTGATCAGATGCCTTTGCAATTTATAAGTCCATATGCTAATAATGCAAATACATCATTTGACGAAAACATTAATCCAGGACAAACTTATTATGTGTTAGGAACTTCGATTACAGGAAATGGTTTTCAAATATTAAATGCTCCTACGCTTAGTTTTGTTGCTACTGCTGTGTTAGGCAGTAACATTCTTTATAATGTTAGTAAGATTGCTGGATTAGTTGCTGGAATGACTATTACAGGAACAGGTATCCCAGATAACACTACAGTTGTATCATTTTCTCAAGTAATCAGCGGAATTTCAACAGTAACTATATCTCAAAATGCAACAGTATCTGCTATTTCACAAACGTTTGGAGCATCTGGATCTGTTGTTTCTTTAGCTGGCGGTGTTGGAAACATGCTAATTTACGCAGGTGATTGTTTAAAAGACATGTGGTATATGACAAATGGTACCACAATGCGTAATTTAACAAACTGGGGACTGCTTGGAATGTTGTCTCAAACTGATGTTTACGGAATTGCTAGACCAACAGGCGGCAAATTTACCAGTCTAAATCCAGGTAACGGTCCGGACGACACTAGTGTTTGGATTATTCGTCGTTCTCCTTACATACAAAATGTTACTAACTTCGGTACAGGATGCGGCGGAGCAGTTGTAGACGGTAACTTACACAATGGCGGCACTAAAGCGATGTTGCATAACGACTACACTCAAGTATTAAGCGATGGGATCGGTGTGTGGATTAGAGGATCAGGAGCTATTTCTGAATGTGTATCTGTGTTCTCATACTATGCTTACATTGGTCATTTTGCAGAAGCAGGTGGTCGTGTTCGTTCTACAAACGGTAACAGTTCTTACGGAACATTCGGTGTTGTAGGGCATGGGTATGATGTTAACGAAATTCCTGCAACTGGAACGATTTTAAATCAGAGTTTGCAAGTACAAGCAGATGTTCAAAGTGCATTTGGTACATCGGATCAGCTATTAAAGTTAAATTATAGAAATGCAGGTTCTGCATATTACTTGCCTTCAACAAATATGCTTCAATATAGTAATTTGTTTACATCGCCCGTATGGAGTAATGACGGTAACGTTAGTTTTATTAAAAACGAAATCGCACCATCTGGATATACAGAAGCATGGTTATTAACTGGATCTAAAAACACAGCAGGATCAGGATACATTCAACAAAGTGTTAATATCAACCCGGCTGGATATTTTTATTCGGCAGTTTCGGGTGTTACACAAAATGGTGCAGCTGGTAATAGCGCAACTTTTGATGTAACTGTAACTAATACAGCTTATACTGCTACTGTGCATTCAGGATCTCCTGGTAGCTTATATCAAGTAGGAAACACTATTTTGATCTTAGGTAGTCAGTTAGGCGGATTAGACGGTATTAATGATTTAGTAATTACAGTAGGATCATTAACCGGTACTGGAATAAACAGTATTTCATCAGCAGTAGGAACAGTTCCAGCAGGAAGTTCTCAGAGCTATACATTAAGTTTATTTGTATATCCAGGCACATCGTCGACTATTGACATCCAAGGAGTATTTTCAGGTAATACTACTGTTGTTAGTGGCATTAGTTATAATGTTTCTTCAAATGTTGTAACTCCGTATGCAGGTACTAGTCTTATAAGTAGCACTAATGCAGGAATGATGCCTGTATATTATGGAGCAGAAAAGACACTTGTTTCAGGGTGGTATCGAGTATGGCTTACTGTAAATGACAGTATCGGATTAAACAATGTTTTAACATTTAAATTCTTCCCTCAAGGAGCAAACGCACCGTTAGCTAACACATATTCAATTATATATGGATCCCAATTAGAATTATCCGGAACATCGCCTCCACCGGATTTTTATTTAGAAACTACAACTGGAATGTTTACAGCGTATGCGAACTATCAAGTTATTGGCGCAGGATCTAGTGTACAATTAGCTGGTGAGGAAGTTAGAAGCCGATCAGTGTTTAATGCTAGAATTACAACAGACAATAACGGATATACAGGCGGAACAGGCTATGTTACATCATCTAACAACGCTCAAGGTGGAACCATAAACTCGATTCAATTGTCACAAGCAGAACTTGGAGTGAGTAATTATGTAGGTATGAGAATATTCATTAACGAAGGTACTGGAGCAGGTCAATACGGTTATATCTCATATTTCAATGGAAAATCTGTAACTGTTAACGGAATTCCTAGCAAGACTGCATTAGTTGTGCAAGAAGATTTTGAATCAATGAGTATTATTGCAGCAACATTTAGACCATCAAATAGTAGATTAACAATTGACTCAGGAACCGATTTAAGTAAATTATACATAAATCAACCTGTGCAGTTTATTCCAACATTCTACACAGCAACAATAAGTTCGACTTCGATAGGTTCTGTAATAGCAACAGCAACCGTTGGCGGAACTACTAATACTATCGCAGTGCCGACAGCAGAATTACAGCTTAACATGCCCGTAGTATTCAGCGGTACCGGTTTTAATTTAACACCGGGGTACATATACTATATTGTTAACATTGATTATGATAATCAATTAATACAAGTATCGAATGTAATATACGGCAATCCTGTAGAATTAAGTACAGTTACCGGGAATATGACAATGACATTCCCAAATTATTCTGAATATTTGTATTCGAATTCAACTGCTAGTATGACTCCAAATTTCCCTATACAATTTACAGGATATTCATTAGGCGGAGTAACATTAGGTACTACATATTATATCGGAGATATTGTTGACAGTAATAATTTTACTATTTCGTCTCAATTAGTGTCATTAACATCGACATCATCGATCGGTGGATCAACGAACACCATCCAAGCGACTACTACTGGTTTAATACCATTAAATCCTGTAGTTTTTGGAGGAACAATGTTTGATGCGAGTATAACGGCAAATACTACATATTATATTAGTAATATAGTTGATAGTGGTAATTTCCAAATTACATCGACGATTATTAGAACTACGGCATCTGCAACACAGTACGGCACAAACTTAATCACGCTAGGCACAGTAACAGGTTTTGTTGTAAATCAACCGATTGTATTCAGCGGAATAGCACCTGGAACTACGTTCGGTAACATTGTTCCTGAAACTGTTTATTATATTCAGACAATTAATAATTCTACAGGACAAATTACTATAAGTGCGAGTATAAGTGGCGGAATAGCAGGATCAGCATTTGTATTAACAACTAATTCTGGATTATTTTTTGCTAGAACATGTCCAACTCCGAATATATTAGGAGGAGGAACAGGTTCGATGTCGGTAACTAGTACAGGAACTAGAATAGCCGTAACTCATAGTGTTGCTTCAACTAATAATATGAATGCAACTTTCTCTACATCGGTATTTGGAGGATTAAATTCGTACACCATTTATTATGTTACTTCGATTAACACTGTAACACCATCGATCACTATCAGTACAACATTAGCAGGAACACCTGTAACTTTAACAACAGGTTCTGGAGTTATGCAAATGTGTGCTAGCGGATGGGATAATATTAATCCAGGAACACCACCTGCAACAAATTTAAACACTTCAACCGGGTATTTTATCGAACCTAGAACAGTTTTTAGTGCTCCAGCAAATGGTCAAACTCTTGGAACAGTTACAACTCCGTTACTTACTGGATCGTGGCAATCGATCGCATATGGAAACAACTATTTCATAGCTGTTCCTAACACAGGGTCGGCAGGTGCGACATCGACAGACGGGCTAACGTGGTCGTCATTAATTCTGCCATCGAGTATCACATCATGGACTAATATTGCGTTTGGTAATTTCTACTGGATAGCATTAGGAACAACTGGCGGAGGAACTAGCGTTGCTGCATATTCTAATTCAAACGGCTTAGGTTGGAGATGGACAAATATGCCAAGTAATGCAACTTGGAATCAAATTTGTTACGGTAACGGTATATTTGTTGCAATTGCTACAGGAACTAATAAAGCAGCGTATTCTAATAACTTCGGCGCAACATGGTCTGCGAGTAGTACTGGATTATTAGCAACAAAGACTTGGGTTAGCCTGTCGTATGGATCAGGGTTGTTCTTAGCAGTCGCAAGCGATGGAACAGGATCATGGAGTTATGACGGTAATACATGGCAAGCAACTCAATTACCTCAAAGTACTATCAACCTTAGTGGCGTTACAATTTCTGGATCTTTAGGAACATTCTCGTTCACAAAGTCTACAAGCAATTTAATTGTAGGTCAATCTGTTGTTATTAGTGGAACAAATACGGGATCAGGATCAGTTACTAATGGAACGTATTATATTATTGCTACAAATGGATCAACTAACTTTACTCTTGGAGCAACTCCAAGTTCTGGAACAGGAATTTCTACTGGTGCTGGTACACCTGTAGGATTAACATTTGCAGTTGGAGCTCCGAACTATACAGCGGCAACGTTTGGAAATAACAGATTTATTGCCGTACAAAATGGTACAGGATTGTATGCCGCATATAGCTTTAACGGTATTACATGGTATCAATCATTAACATATCTTTCAGCAGATCTTATAGCATATGGACAAGGAGCATTTATGTCCGTACAAACTACCGGGTCAGTTGGATATAAAACTGATAGTGGATTATATTGGAAAACAAGAACTTTAACATACGGCAACATAAATTGTATTAGTTTCGGGTATAACACATCTAACGTTGGGATATTCCCAACGTTATCGGGAACTGGATCAACTCCTGGAAACGCAAACGGTTTATTTGAAGGTGCAAAAGCACAAGGAAGAGTAACAGTTACATCGACAATTATTACTGCCGTTAGTTTGTGGGAAACAGGATCTAATTACATTGTAGCTCCGACCGTGTCATTTATTGATTACAATGTTTCTGTAAATGCATTAGTAACTGCTCGTATCGGAAATGGAACATTGTCGAATCCAACATTCGTCAACAGAGGAACAGGATATAATACTACATCGACAGTTGTAACCATTAGCGGCAACGGATATGCTGATTCGTATCAAACCGGGTATACGTTAATTATTAATAATTTAAGTTCTCTTCCAGTTGTAGGAAGTAACTTAACAATAGCAGGAAATAGCCAAGTTTACAAAGTAACTAGCGCAACTGCGGTATATGGAACAAGTGCTCCATTTATTGAAGCAAATGTTCAAGTATCACCGTCGATGACTAATGCATTAAGTCCGGCTAACGGCACGCCGGTAAGCCTTCGTACATTATACAGTCAGGTTCGTTTAACAAATCATGACTTTTTAGCTATTGGAACTGGTAATAAAGAATCAACTAATTATCCATACGTTGATGAAACTACTGCATTACCACATAATGAAGCAGTTGAAGTTAATCAAGGTCACGTTTTCTATACAAGTACTGACGAAAACGGTAATTTCTTAGTTGGTGGGTTGTTCGGAGTTGAGCAAGCAACGGGTACAGTTACATTAAGTGCTACGCAGTTTGGTTTGCAAGGACTTCAAACGTTAAGTTTAGGAGGAATTGCAGTCGGCGGGCAAAGTGTCATTGTTACACAATTTAGTACAGATGCTGCATTTGTTGCTAATTCCGATACGATTATTCCTACTCAGCGTGCAGTTAAAGCGTACTTAACAGGTCGATTGAGTCAAGGTGGTGCTAACACCTATACTGGATCATTGATAGCAGGATCGATCCTGGTAGGCGGTGCAAAATATATTAAATCAACGATACCTAACGGATCTACTGGATCTGTTGTTAAAATGAAAAATAAAATTTATATTAATGCAACTGGTGTTGATGGTAACATGGCAGCGTTAGATTTCTTTATGAGAAATGGTAACTATCGTTCATAAACCCGATAAACAGAGTAAAGATAAATACTATCAGAGGATTATAAAAAATGGCTGAATTTAAATTAGGTAGAATTAAGTTTGTGTACCAAGGTACATGGCAACCAGCAACCCCTTACGTAGTTGATGACGTAGTTACAAACGGTGGAAAAACTTATATTTGTGTAATTAGTAATACTAGTTCTTCGCTTTTTACTACAGATTTAAACAATATAACACCATATTGGAACTTAATGGCGGATGGTACCCAATGGCGAGGATCGTGGGCGAATTCTACTTATTATAATTTAGGGGATTTAGCACAATACGGTGGCACCGTATACCAGTGTACAACTCCCCACACTAGTGCTAGTTTAACTGCAACATTTACAGCAACAGCGGCTACTGCTAATGGCACTACTGCAACTTTAACATTTGCTGCGTTAAGCTCGGGTATACAACCGTATTTGGTTGGATCGAGTATTACTGTTTCTGGATTTACATCACAAACAGCATTTAACGGAACATTTACAGTAACGGCATGTACACCTACTACTGTAAGTTATGCACTTGCCCAAACATTAACCGGTACTGTAATGGGCTCTATTAGCGGCACAGGAGTATTAGGACTCGAGGTTAATCAAAGTAATTGGACTGCATTTGCTTCTAATTTAAATTGGTTAGGTGCATGGTCAACTAACACCCGATATAAGTTAGATGATTTTGTGTATTACGGCGGTATTACTTATGTTTGTAATATTGCACATGTTAGCGCAAGCACAACCGCATCAGGGTTAGAAGTTGATTTATCAGGCACGCCTAAGTGGACTGTATTCAATGCTGGTTTAACTTTCTTAGGCGCATGGGCAACGAGCACTCGTTATAAATTAAACGATATTGTTAAGTACGGTGCAGATTTATGGATTTGTACAGTTCCTCATACTAGCTCTGGTTCTAGTCTAAATACAGGCAATTTTACAATTTTTGTAAATGGGTTTGAATTCACAGGGTCATGGGCAGTTGGTACATCTTATATTACCGGTGATGTTGTAACTTATGGTGGTTATACTTATACTGCAATACAAAACAATACAGGTCAAATTCCAAGCACAGCAACTAGTTATTGGAAAGTTTTCACCACAGGCTTAGTATATTCTGGATCATGGGTAACTGGCACAGCATATAAGATTGGTAATGTTGTTACATTAGGCGGTTACACATATGTAGCATTAGCAGATAATTCGGCATCACAACCGTCTAATTCAAACGCAAACTGGGGTCAGTTAAATTCCGGCATCCGTTGGAACGCTGCGCCTACTACAACATATACAAATGTAGCAAGTTCTAATTTATCAAGTACATCTGGCAGTGGTACAGCAACATTTGATGTAACATTAACTGGTACAGCATATACTGTTGTTGTTCACACAGGTGCAGGCGGAACAGGATATGCTACAAATGATACCTTAACGATTTTAGGTACAAATTTAGGCGGCACAGTTGCTAATAATTTAGTTGTCAAAGTAACCGGACAAACTGGTGGAGTAATTTCAACAGTTTCGATTGTATCTGGATATGCTGTTACCTGGAAAACAGGTATGGTATATGTTGTCGGTGATGCTGTATATTACGGTAACAGCAGTTTTATTTGTATTAATGCTCACATAGGAAGTACTGGAGTAAATGATCCTATTACTGATACAGTCGGCACATACTGGAATTTATTAGCAGGCGGTGCTGATAGCGGAGTATTAACTACTCAAGGTGATATGGTATTTTATGGCACTAACGGTCCACAACGTTTACCCATCGGAACAGACGGCCAAGTATTACGTGTAAATGGTAGTCAACCTTCTTGGTCATATTACGGATTTTTAACTGGTGTTGTGTATGTCGCACCAAACGGCGTAGATGTAAGTGGTAACGGACAAGGACTTACAATTGATAAACCCTGGGCTTCTGTATTATACGCTTGCAAACAGATTGAAGATGGATACCTGAATACTAACGCCGGTTTATTATTGAAAATAAACAAGCAATTTATGATGAAGGAAACAAACAATTTCCTTTTAAATCGATACTCATTTAACGTAACTGGAACAAGTTCGTCAGGTAATACCTTTATTGTAGGCGGAACTAGCACATCTAGCCAAACTACTACTGCAAATATGTATTACGGCATGCCGATTACATTTAGCGCAGCAACCGGAGGAGTGACTGTTGGTACTACATATTATGTAAACACTATTCCTTCGTCTACTACGTTTACAGTTAGTACAACACACTATACATCAAATAATAGTGCTTACAATTTATCAATAACTCCTAGCGATAGTACAGCCTCAACAGCAACGTTTTCATACTCGCAGAGTAAAGCAGAAAGAGATGCAGGAACTTTAATCGATGCTGTTATTTTTGACTTAACGCACAGCGGTAATTTGTATGTTACTACTGCTACACAAGCGTTCTTCCAAACATTAACAAGTTATATTACTACAAATATGGGTTATGGAATAACTTCTTGGATTGCATGTCTTCAATATTTGGAAAATACATTATTTTCGTCAGTATTAACTAATACTGCACCAGTTAACAATTATCAAACATTAAACGGAGTCGCAAGTACAAGTCGCGCAGTTCAAATTACTACCCAAGTAGCATCAGCAAATGTCGAAAGCGGTGCTATAGCTACTGCACAAAGTTTGTTAAATATTGTAGTAAACGCATTATCAGTTGGCACCTATGCAAATATTCCTCAATTACAAAGACCGCATTGTTCGATTTATGTAAAAACAGGAACATATAACGAATATGGTCCTATTGTACTTCCTCAAGATACCGCATTAATCGGCGATGAACTTCGTAGTACAATTATTCAATCTGCTGCTGCACAACCATATTTGGCTAATGATAAGCCAAGAACGGTAGCTGCTCTGCAACGTATTCAATCAAATTTACCTGCGATTGCTAATAACGTTCCTGTTTCGACAGCATCAGGATTAAGTAGTTCGTACACTCAAAGTTATTTGAACAATACTGCACCGACGTATTCTACAAGTACACAAAGCATTGTTACTAATACTACATTACTACAAAATATTTTAGCTAATGGTTTAACATACAGTTCTGTATTTGGATCTCCAAATACAACCACTGTGGCCGGTATGACATTAACTTCTACGCAGTATACTACATTAACTGCGGCAACAGGCGGTGCATTTACATTAGGTACACCTGTTACATCAGGAATTTTATATTCTGGAATGTCAATTACAGTCACAGGTACAGCAGGCGGTGCTGGCAGCATTAGCGGCTATACTACCGGTACAACATACTATGTTATTACTACAAACGGTACAAGCACATTTACCTTATCAGCAACAAGCGGCGGTCCTGCAATTACTACAAGCGCAGGCGCAATTACTGGTTTATCATTAACATTAAATGTAGTAGTGCCAAATCAAGGTACATTTACATTAAGTACTCCAACAGGATTTGGATCATCATTAACTAATACAGCATACGCATGTAGCGGTAATGCTACTGGCGCAACAACTGGATATCCTGCAGGTGTTACGGGCATTCAAAACAATATTGCGTTTATTCAAACTGAAATTGCTGCATACATGTACGCAAATTACAATTCAGTCTGGGCATCAATGGGTGCAACATACCAAGGACAAACATTACGCGATGTTGGATACCTCTTACAATCGTTGCAATATGACATGACATATGGCGGTAACTCACAAAGTCAAATTGACGGATTAGGTTATTATACTTTAGGCACTAGTTCTATCACTAGCACCTATCGTGCAGCAACAAATGCAATGTTAACTCGTGTTCAAACAATTATCAGTAATATTGTTACAGGTACTGCTATCAGTAAAACAACTGGTAATAGCGCAACACAAAATACAAGTTCAGCAGGTTCCGCAAATGCTGGCACATATGCCAACGCATTGGTAGGTACTGTAATTACTGTATTTGGTAGTGGTACAAATGCTAATACTAATAGCCAGAGCGAAGGATCGATTACCGGTAGCACAGTAACACTTCCATACTATGGCTGGGCAACTTCTGCACAACAAACAGCATTTGCATCTATCCAAGCGCAAAAAACTTATATTCAAACACAAATTCGAGCGTTTGTATCTACACAATATCCTAATGTAGTTTCGAATCTTGCATTAACATATCGAGATGCTGGTACTATAATTGATACATTAAGTTACGACATGGTGTTAGGTACTAATTATTTTACATTAGTATCAGGTCGTGCATTTTATCGATATGTATCTAGTGCTCAAGCATTAATAGGTAGCGCAGAATTAGGTGCAACACAAGCATGTATTAATTACATTAGTTACTTAATCGACACAATTTCTACAAACTCTGGAACACTTCCAGCATTAACTGGAGATTTAGGAAATACAAATGCAGTAAATTTAGTTGTTAATAATACTAAAATCATTCAAGATATGATGGCAGGCGGAGGTGTAATAACCGGCCCTAACAATCCAAATTACGGAAATGGTATTATCCAACAACCAGCGTTCGTAATGCCTCAGGTAACCGGTTACAATACAAGTTACTTAGTTGGATACGGATATGGTGTAACACAATTAATTAATAATTACCAATTTATTAAAGATGAAATTACGAATTATTTGAATGATGCAACATTAACACCTGGATTAGCATGGTCATCTTATGGTGCTACGTATCAAGCAGAAACAATTCGTGATTTAAGTAACGTATTAGATGCATTACAATACGATATGACATACGGTTGTAACGACCAATCTATGATTGCAGGCCGTGCATACTACAGTTTAAACACCGCGTTAATTTTGTCTCCATATTCAAACGGTGTAACATTTGCATTAACTAGACTTCAAACAATTTTAAGCCCGATTATCCAAGGTGTAACATTAGCATCTGTTAGTTTAACACCGAGTGTTGGTAATACAACTACACAATCAACAAGTGGTACAGGAGGTTCGGCTGCTGCTGCGGCATTCGCTCAAGCACGTATTCAAGATATTCTTAACTGGTTAAGCAATGGCTATCAAGACACTAGTTCAGCAACATTTACTGGATCTATTTCGTCTACCACATTAACTGTAAGTTCAGTAACT
>TBL_comb47_HYPODRAFT_10002084_pt1 | contig 25051 bp, 41 predicted proteins | sample TroBogypolimnion_40_FD_10682 | JGI IMG/M metagenome (IMG submission 10682)
GGCACTGGACTTCTGATGCTTGCGTCACTAACGGCATTAGTGCCGTCACCATTAGCAATTTAGCCACTATAGTTTTTTTAAACATAAGATTTCTGCCTTTTAATTGGGACGCACTAATCCGTGATCCTTCATTAATTTTGGATTTAAAAACATCAAGATGAGTAATTGTTGTCCCGTATAAATAAAATAATTAGCCTGTTTTTTTTTCCATCCAACATGGCTTGGCTTTGCACCGCGCTTAAATAAATGAATATCTTTATTAAGCACAATAAATTTAAGCACCTCATCTTCGTCATAAAAAAAATTACTGCCTTTTTTTCTAGCGGGCTCTGGAAATTGATAGCCTTTTAATCTAGTAATACGCCAATCTAACGCTGACTTACTAATGCCCATTAAGGCTGCTGCTTGATGTCTGGTTATTTCTGCCATGTTAAATCTCTAAAATCTTTACCCCATCGCAAAACGATGGGGAAATAGGTAAATGGTTAAATAGGATACTTGCGGGCCGCTCTAACATAGTCGGTGCTAGTCTTGGTGCTGGTGTCCTGATCGCCACTGCTGAAGCTCTGAACCCAGGCGTCCGTCGCATAGAACTCGGTGCTTGACCAATACCATTCCGTTTTAAATAATGGCTTGATGTCTTCATTCATGAAACACTGAAGCAAGATGTCTCTAGGCAGCAATTCACCGCCTGCTGACTCGCACCAAGCAATAGCATCAACCCAATTTAATTCAACATCGCCCTCTGGTCCTAAGTACCAGCGATAGCCGTTAAGCTCACAAATCACTGGAGCTTTACTCCAGTCGTAAGCTACATGTCCCTGAGCCTTTAAAGCTTTTATTTGATTTTCTAGGTCTTTTATTTTTTGTTGGATGGTCATGCCGCCAATTCCTATATCTCAATGCCAAAGGCATTTAAAATCATATGCAAAGCGTTATCGTTTGAAACATTTAAGTCACCAGCCAATAGACTGACTATGTATTCTTGGCTAGGCCAGTTTTTACTCAGGATAGGTCTAATAAGCGTAGGCTCAATTTCTATGCTGTCGTCTTTAAAAGGCAGCTCTATGTCATCAGCTTGCTTGCGTAGCTTGGCAGCTCCTGCGAGTTCGGCGGCTTTATCAGCGTTACGATCCGCATATTGCGCGGCTTGCTCGATGTGGGCAGCGGTTTTGCGTAAAGCTTCGGCTTCTGCTTTGGCTTTTTGCTCAGCATCGATAACAACTTGTTCGGCGGCTTGCTTGGCTCTAGTCGCTTCTAACTCAAGCTTATCAAGTCGTTGTTGCTCGGTGATCTTGGCTTGTTCTTCGGCTCTTACTATTGCACGCTCCGCTTCCAGCTTTGCCGCCTGTTCAGCTTCCGCTTTGCGGGTAGCTTCGGCCTCGATCTGTAAGCGTTGAGCTTCTAATTTATCAGCCTCGGCTTTCTTGTGGCTATCAATTCGTACTCTAACCGTCATTTCAAAATGATCTTTTTCAAAGACGATCATTTGTTGCAAGTCGTTAAACAAAAACTTGTAATTTGCTGCTGTGACCTTGAAATAAGCCAGTTTCTCTAAAGCTATTTCATTCAGTTGATTCGCGGCTATTTTGGCATTAGCCAGCATAGTATCAACGCCATTTTGCATCGAGTTGTAATCACGCTTTTTAGCGATAGCTTCGGCAAAATTAACTTGCGCATAAGTCAATCTAACCGGCTCTACTTTGGCGCTTAATGCACTAATATAGTCGGTATAAGTCAGCTTAGCCCCTAAAACAATGGCTTCTTTTTTGGCTAAATCTTCGCGCTTTACATTTTTTTCAAGTTGCAATGCAGTCACTCGCAAATCCTCACACCAACCATCCATTATGCGTGATGCTTGGCCAATACTGGTTGTACCCTCCAGCATTTTCTTTTGTTCGGCTCTAATAAAAACAATCTGATCCCGACACAAAGAGCCTGCTTTCTTTGCATTAACAAAATCTTGATCATTAACCAAGACAATAGATCGAATACTCTCTAGCTTTAATGCTAAAGCGTCACCATAGTCTTCCATGTTGTTAGTAGTAATTTCACCATAAGCATGAACAAATAAAGCCGGTAAATCTTTTGTGGCTTCAGCAAGCGGTTTTTTGGCATGAATAACCGGCGCATAGTTAGCCAAATCAATCTCGAATTGTTCCCACCCCGCCTTAATCCTATCAAACCATTCTTGACTAGGCTTAACCACTGTAAAAACGGTTTTATCTGCTGTGCCATCAGAGACAGTGAAATACCATTCATCCGCACCTGTAACTAATAAGCATTGTTGCACTTGGGGCATATGTGAGTCTGGAACAATGCCGTCTATGACAGACTTGGCAAGGTCGTCATTCCACTGCTTGCACTCAAAGCCAATATCCTCACTAAAAGTAATGCCATCAGTAGATGCAGATAACAAGCCATCAGAATAAACGACAGGTGATAAATCCTCGCCTATCTGTGCTTCAATAATAGCTCTCGCTAACGGCTCAACTCGATGACCCTCAGCAAAAACAAACTTTTCCACATAGTCGTTTATTTCAGCAGGAATGCCGGTGGCATAAGCTCTTAGCACCTCGTTTCTGGTAGTAAGTGAAGACAGACCCATAACAGCAGCTATCAAACTGGCGGGGCGCTTAGTTAAGCGTAAAGCTAGCCACGCATCACTGCCTTGCGCTTCTTTATGTATTTGTTTCATTAGTTAACTCCCCATGAATGAATAGTATTGCGTTGTTCTTCGGTGGTGGTGAATTTTGCATCTAACCAACTAATTAAATCAGCAGTGCTTTTCTTGCCCTGATGAATGGATTCATACCAAGTGTCTTGATATTTACTGAAATAGTCGCTAGTGCAATCGGGTAGGCTTTCAACGGCCTTAACATCGGCAACCGGTTTTTTAGTTGCCACCTCCTCACCTGAAGTGCTATCGATATAATCAACCTCGCCATTCGTGTTAATGACTGACTGATCTTTAGTAAATGCTTCTGTTAGCTCGATAGACATCACCCCCCATTTAGAGATAATTTGGCGCAACATTGTTTTGAATGCCATATCATCAAAGTTCTTATACCAAAAGCTTGAGTATTTCCACAGGTCATCTCTATCAACCTGACCCTTTTGAACCCTCTCGTAATCAACAGCTTTAAAGGCTTGGCTGTATTTGTCAGCATGAGATAGCATTTTCTCTTTTGACCAGTACATTTCCTTTCTAAAGCCATTAAGGTATTTAAACATGGCGTAATAGCCTGTCGTTTCTGCGTTTTCGCGCTCTAGCTCGTCATCAATTAAATCAACGGCTATTTCTTCAAGTAGTGGGTTAAAACGGATCAATTCGCCTTTTTTAATCGCTAAGACGTTAATTTTTGAATAAAAGCCTGATCTAATGGCTAGCTGAATATAGCCCTTATAGCCAAGCTGAAACTGTGCAACCTTGCTCTCTTTGAAGCCATTAGCTTTGTTTCCCTTTTTGTTAAACGGCACCATGTAATATTGCCCAAGTTGCGGGCTTGGCGATAAATTCAAACCTTCGCCTAATAAGGCAGAGGATAGGATAGACGCTGGTTCACATTCCTGTAACGCTGGGTTTGAGGCTACGACACTCGATACCGCTGCAATAAAACGCTGCGAGCGCTTCACGTCACCCAAGGTATTATTGATAAGGTTCTTAAAAACATCACTTTGTATCGCGACGCTAAACTTAGGTTTTTCTTTAATTTGAACTACTGCGCTCATGGCTTAACTCCGATAGTTGCTTTTACATAGTCGCCTTTTTCAAATTCGGCATACAAGTTAACTGCGTCATAGTTGACTAACGTCCATACCGACTGATCAAATTTGCTGAACTCGACAAAGAATTGCCAATCTTTTTCTAATTGAGTCATCACTCACCACCCTTTTCATCAACAAGGCTACAGACAGCCACTTGGGCGCTGTGTGCTGGTGAGCTTTTGCTGTAAGCAAAGCTTGCGACAAGTCCGCAGATGATAATTGTGGCCGCTGCTGCCAGCTTGCTAATTTTTGCTTGAGAATACTCACGATGCCAATGCGCTTCGTGATCTTCGATTGACAACTTTGCAGTACGATTTACAAAATCATACTTAACAAATTCTTGTTTTTTACTGCCTAAAATGCGTATTAATAGACTCATAAATAATTCCAAATAAGGTGCACTAGAGCTGTCCAGCGCAAATGTTGATTGCTTTGATAAGGCAGGTTGCTCTGCGGTAGTACGTACTTTTAAAGCTGATGACTGGCGAGAAAATTTTCTACTTACCGGCCTGCCTACCAATCATCAGTTTTAAAAGTCCCCCTCACTTAGCCGGAGGGGGTTAGCTGTGCGGCATCGTTTAAAGTCATCACTAACTTAACTGCACCCAGCTTATTAAGGAGTGGGTGGACTCCCGCCGCACTTACGGCCGCCATAGTTATGCTTACTAGGCGACAGCCGTAACGATCTTTACTGATACACCAAGACCTTTTAAAACTTGATGTATCACTAAAGGTGCTAGTTACGGTTCTAGCATTAACCGGTTTCTCGCTCGGTTAATCGTCATGCAACGGCTTACTGATTTTGGCGGGGCATAGCCCGCTTGTTATAAGCTTGCATGCTCGGTTTTTGTAAGGCCAATAAAGCCCCGACAACCGCCCTTTTCGCTAATTTAAAGAGCTGCTCAAAGAAACTTAGCTCTGCTTTAACCGATAGCGCTTTACTACGCTAAGGGTAAAATACTTATTTCTTGTCTTTACCCTGCTTGTGCCTTCTGCCGGGGCCTTTTTTTGTGTACGATGCTGCCATTTGTCTTTATCCTTAGTTATTACTCTTTTTTAAGCTACTCACTAATAAGAAGCTTAAAAAGAATCGTTTAAAAAATCCCCACATTGCATGGGGTATAGCGAGGGTCTAAGAGGAGGTAGACCGAAAATCTTTTCAGCTGGTTGGGCTGTTGAGGGATATTATTCGCCATTAGCGAATTTATGTCAATAGCCAATAGCGAATTATTTTTCATCAGGCACAAAAAAACTAATTAAAAGCTATCTATAAGGCAGGTGTACAATCGGTGTCTGTGGCTAGGGTCGCTCCTGAATGACTGCGTACCGCAGAATGCAGTCGCCACAATTTAATAAATCTGCCTTTCTTGCGGGAAAACGATGACTTTAACGAAAAATCAAATATTTTATGGTGATGTTCAGGTGCGTAATGATGCGCATGGATTCATCAGTCTTAACGATATGTGGATGGCGGCCGGATGTCCTGAAGGTAAGCGTGATCCTCGTCGCTGGAAAGATGAGGCGGGGTATGAATTTACAGAGCATATTGCAAAATCTTTAAATGTCCGCCTAGCGGACATTTACAAAACCACGCGAGGAAGATTCGGAGGTACTTGGGCTCACTGGCAGATAGCCCTAGCCTATGCCAAGTACTTATCTCCTGAATTTCACGCTTGGGCTAACCAAGCTATAAAAGACCGTATTGAAGAAGATCGAAGTGTTTCAGGTGCAGGCTATGCTATTTGTACTATTGACATCCTCCCCCACCTGAAGGAAGGGGATTCCTAGTTTCCTAAGAGTGAGTATGTATCGCTACTGCTCACTGGTTTCTGCCGCTGACGACATCCCCGCCCTGAACGGCGGGGTTTTACGCTACACATGGATAAACATGAGACTTCACTTTCTAGGCCAGTAGAAACGGAAATAATCAGTACTCATAATTTAGGTGATCGGCTCAATAAACTGCGCAATATATTGAAATAGATGCTCTTAATTGCAGGAACAAAAACCCGCACAAAACAGGCTGGAGGCTGTGTATTTATTTAAAGGTGAACGCATATCACCTTTAAAAGGCACAAAAAAACCTCAGTTAAGAGGCTTTGGTGGGGTGGCGGAAGTGTATTAGCCTATAACGCGCTTTGCTAAGATGGCAATCAGCAAGCCACCCATTAAATAACCAACGATTATTTCAGAAATCACTAATATTTTCTCAACTGGTGTATGAGGCAATATGTCGCCATAGCCCACAGTAGCAAAGGTTACTATTGAAAAATAAAGGGAATCTACGGGAGTAATCCCCATCAGTTCCCAGTAGGTTGCTGCATAGCCCACTATGAAAATAAATACCCAGAGCAAATAGCGAGAAAAAGAGCGACCATAATCACATGAAATATACAGAAAGGTGGCGAATAGCTTGTTTCGCTGCTGTAACTGCTGGATTCGCTGTTGGGTTAGTGCTAAATCATAAAGTAAGGTGGCTAGGGTGAAGTTAATCTTATGCAGATCAACGCCTAAAAAACAGGTCTTATTGTCAAATAGGACATTATCCAGCAGGGCATCATCTAACTTTGCCCAATTAAGACACGCCCCTTTTAGATTACACTCAGATAAATAACTGCCTGAAAGGTTGGCTTTAGTTAAGACAGAGCCTGATAAGTCAGCCAGAAAAAAATCAATGTTACCAAGGTCTTTTCCCTCAAGCCTTGCCTTCTGTAGTGGTATTCCACGTAAATCAAATTTACCATAAATATGGCCCACATGATTATTGAGTGATTCCCGAGAGAAATCATCAGCTATCAGTTGAGCTAAGACACCCTTCCCTATGGGCGTTAACCAGCGACTCTTGATGGTCTCTTTAGATAAGTTGGCGTAATGCTTCCATTCTAGGCTGCTTGAGTCATCTACACTTTCAGTGGCTGCAATAAAATTTTCCATCGTTAAATTATAGCGTAAATCTCAAGCACAAAAAGGCATTCATCCAAGCGCCTCAATCATCTCCTTGCGCTCTTGAATGAGCTTTTCTCTATCATGATTAATAAGCATTTAGACGCGCTCCGTAAATGGTCGCTTAGCGACTCGTTTTATTTCTACATACATTATAACTCATTAATATCAAGGCCTGAAAATGTCGATTTGCCTATGTGATGAGCGATGCTCTATAACTTCAAGTATAGAATATTCAGATTTCATGCCTTTATTAGTAAGCCACTGAATAAATTTAACCTTAGCTTTTAAAATATCATTTTTTGCAAAAACTTCTTCACTAGAGTTCACTCTTTTTAAAAAATCCTCATCAAGAATTTCAGCGTGAAAGGTTAGCGAGCCATCCGTAAACCGCCATTTATTGCTATCGATAAACGAGGCACTTATGATTTGTAGACTAACAATGCTGACTTGTTCATTAATCAACTCATCACCAAGAGATGGGACTGAAAAATAAAGCGACTCATCGGCTGTTATATGTACGATTGGCACATCAGGGTAATTAATATCAATAACAGAAAACGAATCTATACCATTGAGGGACAAAGGCTTGCTAATAATATTTTCAAAAGCTTGCCTTATTTTTTGATTTTGTATTAATACTAGCGCCGTCTGTTCAATGTCATAATGATCTTCATCTACGAATACCCTTACCACGCCATTACTGGCAACTTCTGTTTTTGTAATCTTTCTATTTCTAAGCCAGAGCAAAAAGCCTATTAATGTGCCACCAGAATACCTAATAATGCCGATTATCCCAGCAGCGTTTAGCACAGCAGTCGTATTGCCATGATTAAAAATATCTAGCGCGTCAGCTAATATATTCTTTGCCATTGCGACCATTTCAACGCCAAAACACCCCGTTTTAAATGAGCCTTTGACGCTAACACCAATCTTAAACTTATCGCCATATAACACGTTACCTACTTCTTCCATTAGACTGCCTATTGCCATTAATGCCGGCGCAAGGTCGTGCACATCCATTTCATGATTATCTAGTGCTGGGCCGTCATAGACTATCTGGAATTGTGCAGGTTTCATGTTAATCATTTATTTTTAGTTAGTTTTTCTGTAGCCATTATAACCCACACTATTCACAGATAACGCAGATTTCTTGGCTATAGTTATTAATCAGGATGCGCTTATGCTGGGCTTGCGCTTGTTGAGTCGGCTCAGGCTGTTTTACCCCCCCCCCCCCACATTTTCACTAGGGGCTGTCAAGCTTTTATTTTCGGCTTTTACGGGGTTAGTTTGCTCAAATTGGGCAATCATGCCTTTGATGAGTAGGAGCTGCTCAGGGGTAAGGTTGGCTTGCTCTAAATAGCCATTATGGTTAGTTAGTTCTATATTAGTAGTTTCAGTCTTTCCAGTTAACAACCAAAGCACACTACAGCCTAATTTTTCTGAAATTTCTAGGGCTGTGTCCATTGATGGCAATTTCTCGCCATTTATCCAGTCGCTAACAGTCGCTTGAGCCACGCCAAGTACTTTAGCCAATTCCTTTTGTGTCTTTATGGGCGCTTTTAATTCTTTCCAAGCCCGTTTAAATCTTGCTGCATATTCAGGATATTTCATCCTTATATTATCAAGTAAAAACAATTCGCTATTAACTGTTGCAAATAATTCGCTATTGGCTAATAATACAGACATGAACATATTCCTAAAGCTAAAAGAAATTTACATTACGCAATTAAAAGCGTCAAAAGCTGTGGGCGTAGCTGACTCTACATTTTCAGATTGGGTTAACGGCAACAAGATCCCAAGACCTGAACGAGTTAGACCTATACAAGATACTTATGGATTTAGCGACACAGAAATGATGAATTCTTTATATCCTCGCGAAGAAATCCGCCCCGACAGATTTGGAAAATAAACATGGCACAAGATCACGAGCTAAAAACTAAAGTTGAAGAAACTGTACACGATGATTTTGTATCACTAGCCCGCGACTATGGCTTTGAGCATAAGGGTGAGTTAGTGCGTCACTTAATACTTAGAGAGCTATACGGTGCAAAGCTTATGCAGAAGAATACTCGAATGAAAGGCGCTTTAACAGGGCTAAATTAACTCTAGTTAAGCCCCTAAGTAGTTTTACCTATATGGAAGTTTGTTGTACTGATTGCCTTGGCTTTATCAAAGACACTATCGGCGATGGCAAGGGTATAGGTAAGTGCAAAGCCTATGAGCATTACGTCAACAAGGGCGCAACTACTGGGCAACTTAATGAGCTATTAGTGGCATTGGGTAACAAAGCGAATTACCACGTCTTCTGGGGCGGTTCTGAGCTGCGTGAATGCAGTAAGTTTAAACAGGTGGATTAGATGACTGAAGAAAGCTCTAAATTAAGCAAGGTGGGCTTAATAATCAAAAGGGATGTTGAAGCTATAGCAGAAATGGAAAGAAAAATATTTGAATTTCTTGAGCAACAACATCCTAATTTTTTGGCTGATTACATTATTTTACAGGCGTTAAATAGCCTTATGTCAAAGGTTAATTTTGGTCTTCGCTAGTTATTTTTTCTATAGATCCTAGCTTGTCAAAGTTTTTAAAGAGGTAAAAGCAATATTGCTCAAACTCAGTTTTAACAAGGTTTGAGTGTTTATTGCTAGATGAAGCGGCTGTCAAGGTCGCGGCAATTTTAAGTAGTTCAAGTTTAGTGTGTTCGTTCATGGGGATTGATCCTAGTTAAACGTGGTTGGTAAGAGAGCTTAGTTTAACACGGTGAAAATCCCCGCCCTTTAGGGGTAAAGAGTTTTAACAGTTTGTGCGTAGCTAGAGGGCGCTCGAAAGCATGTCTCCGACCATGTTGCTACGCCATTTTTTGTCGGGTTATCGGAGTAACAGCATGAAGAATTTTATTTATGTCTAATCTGTGGTTCAGGCTCTATGCAGAGTTTTTAACTGATCCTAAGGTTCAAATGATGAGTGAGCAAAACCAAAGAAGATTAATTATGGTTTTGTGTCTTAGATGTAACGGCAATGTAACGTTACAAGATGATGAAGTTTCGTTTCAACTAAGGATTAGTAACGAAGAATGGCAGGTTACAAAAGATATTTTTATTGAAAAGGGTTTTATTGATAAATCTAATAATGTTCTTAACTGGGATAAGCGTCAATTTATATCAGACTCAAGTGCGGAGCGGGTTGCAAGGCATAGAGAGAGAAAAAAAATAGCATGTAACGTTACAGTAACGCCCCCAGATACAGATACAGATACAGATACAGATACAGATACAGAAAAAGAGAAAAAGCATGTAGCTAACGCTACATCGAAAAAAAATCTAGAAAACAAAACGACACCGACAAAAAAACAAAACTTTGAAACCGCCGCGCTTCTTGCATTGGGTATCGACCTAGTTTTGGTTCAGGACTTTTTGAAGATTAGGAAAACAAAGCTTACTCAAACTGCGATTAAAGCTCTCGAAAGAGAGGCTTTGAAAGCAGAGATTACGCCTAGCGATGCTGTAAGGATCTGTATTGAGCGGAGCTGGCAAAGTTTTAATTCTGGATGGAATTGGCAAAATCAAAAAGCAAATAATTCTGCTTTTGGCAAAAACTCAGGATTTGTAAAACAACCTATGCAGCGCCCAGTGTATTTATACCCTGATGGCAATATAGGTGATGCAATAGATTCAACTTCGACAGAGATTAGATATGAACAAGCGAGACTTTAACGAATTTTCAGAGGCTTGGGCTGATGCTCATGAGGTATTGGCAGCCGGTAGAGTGTTATCGCAACGCGCAATGGTATCAGCGTTCAGTAGTCTTGAGGATTACGACATTGAACCAGTGCTTGCGGCTCTTAGGCATCATTGCAAAACCAGTCGTTATGCACCAGTACCTGCTGACATTGTTGATCTGCTAAGTGCGCATAATAAACGCCTTAGCGCTGATGAAGCGTGGGCAATGATGCCAAGGTCAGAGGATGAGACAGTTGTCTGGACAGAGGAGATGGCAGTTGCTTATGCAGTGGCTTTTGATTTAATCACCGAGGGCGACAGAATTGCTGCACGTATGGCCTTTAAGGGCGCTTATGAGCGCTTATGCAGCGAAGCGTCAATTATGCAAGCGCCTGTTGTCTGGAAAGTCTGCACAGGCTATGACAAGACTATGATTGAGCCGGTATTGCAAAAAGCCGTGTTAGCAGGACGCATTACACAACAGATTGCTGATAAGTATCTGCCAGCTCCTAAAGATGCTGGTGTTATTGCTGGATTGTTGACCGGGAAAGTAACTGAAATGCCTAACAATGCGCAGCACCTAAAGTCAAAGTGGCGTGAGCTTAGTCAGGCTATGAAAGATGGGCAAAAAATGCTTGAGGACAAAAAGCGTCAAGATATTCTTGATCGTGAGGCTGAGCGCATTGAGCTTGCAAAATATAATCATCAGCTACTTGAAAAAGCGAGTTTGATGTTAGAAAACTATCACTAAAACAAGGGTATTTTATGATCGAATATGCCATCTTACCCCATCCTGCCGACTGGACACTGTTGCCGTGGATCGAATCAACCTCATTTGGCTGGCGTTTTAGTTGGCTGATGGTGGTCATTTTAGGGATTAATCATGAAGGGTTTTAATCAGTCATATTTTGAGTTTTTACTAAGCGCAGATGGCTTTCCTGTGATTGCTTTGGCGATAAGCTTATCGATTACAGCAGCCGCATTGGGCTTTAGCTTAGCTGTTCTTTTATTGAAAATTAAATGACTACGATTTGGCTAAGAAAACTCTATGACACCTTTTGTCCTGCAGATGATGTATCGGCAGAGGCTATGGAAGGTTTTAGAGCTAATGAGTTATACAAGGCTGAAATTACGCAGCCAAGAAACGCACCTATGCACCGCAAGTTTTTTAGCTTACTGAACCTTGCCTATGAAAACTACGAACAGCCAGAAGTGTTTCACAACAACATTCGGGTTTTTAAGTCTTTTGAGCGTTTTAGGGAAGAAGTCATTATCGCCTGTGGGCATTGGGAACTTGAGCTTAACAAGCGCAATAACGTGGTGCAAAGAGCTAAATCGATCAGCTTTGCCAAAATGAAACAAGACGAATTTGATAGTTTATTCAATACGGCCATTACGGTTATTTTGAGCGATTACTTAACTTACTACAGCGAGGATGATATGAATTTATTAGTCAGCAAGGTTTTGGCTTACGCATGAATAAATTACGTCAATCGGCTAAAAATCAAGAATGCTTGGTGAGAATACCAGGCGTTTGTAATCGCAGAACAGAAACCGTAGTGCTTGCACACTTAAACGGCGGTGGCATGGGTATGAAAGTCAGTGATCTCCATGGGGCTTTCTGCTGCTCAAGCTGTCATGATTTGCTTGATGGCCGCGTGTCAAGAAGCTCACACGGCTATGAAGGCGATATGCTCAAGTTGATGCATTACGAAGGCGTTAAGCGCACTCAGGAATACTGGCTTGCTTTTGGGTATATCTCGATATGAGTTTTCAATTAGCCTATGCCTCTGAATGCTCTTTGAGCCAGTCTTTAAGCGGCTACGCGTGGCAATACTTCTTGCTCAATGGCTGGAAGAATCTGCTGCTTAGCCAAGCGCAAGTCATAAGAACTTTGCAGGTTAAGCCAAAATTCGGCAGATGCGCCAAAGTACCTAGCCAAACGCAAAGCCGTGTCGGGGCTAATACTTCTACGCTCCTTAACAATTTCATGGATACGGGTTGCAGGAACGCGCAAAGCAATAGCCAAGGCGTTGACGCTCATATCCAGCGGAATCAAAAATTCTTCTCGCAGAATTTCGCCAGGGTGAATGGGGCGCATCCTGTTTCCGGTAGTGACATCGGAAAAATCCATACTGGCCATGTCTTCAATGTGAATGGTCATAATAAGCCCCTAGTACGCCAACTGCGCCAAAGAAATACCCAACGCTGTCGCCGCTTTTTCCAGCGTGGCCTTGCGTGGGCGTTTGGCAGATTCGATTTGTGCATAACCAGCTTGAGTGATGCCCATACGCTCCGCCATATCAGTTTGTGTCAACAGCAAGTATTCACGCCAAGCTTGCAACATGCTCATATCTTCCATGATGCGCTTGCCGACGACAGCATTTGGAATCATGCCGGGAGCAATTGCTCCTGGAATTTTTACAAAATCGGCATAAGGCATCACAACAAACGCTGGCCTGCCGTCTGCTCCGTTAATCATTTGGTAGTTAGTAAGTGCTTTCATCACGTTTTTTCACCTCTTCAATGTTGATAATATGAACATCGCCGTCGAACTCGAAAAACACTCGGTAATTGCCAGCCCGCAAGCGGTAGCTGTATTCATGGTTGACCAGCTTTTTTACGCCCTGACAATGTGGAAAATCAGACAAGGCTTGCGATTCAGTATAAACACGCTTTCGTGCCTTACTATCCTTGATCTTTTCTATTTGCTTAAGCGCTTTAGGATTCCAGTTAATTTCGTTCATAGCAGCAATTATAAGTATTTTATAAGCATTGTAAATAATTGTGTAAATTTTGACAAAGTTACGAACCCCAGCTATCATTTACCCACTGCCCCACATTGGGCAGGCGGGTTTGGTAGCTCGTGTAAGACAGGCGCAGAAGTTACGCGCCGAAAGGTTCGTGGCTTTTTTTATGCCCTTCACTTTATGGTGGGTGGTGTATTGGGAGGCTTAACGGCCTGTCGGGTCCTGTCTCCGATCTACCAACCTGATACATTACCCACCGCCCAAAGTTTGGTAGCTTCGGTCGGTGGTTTAAATCCATTAGACAGGAGTTTCAAATGAATAATCAATCTCAAGTTACAACCGAATTACGCCCAGACGTTGCTGAAATCAATGGCGTTATCAAAACCACTTCACTTAAAGTTGCTGAATTTTTTGGCAAACGCCATGACAATGTTATCAAGGCCATTAGAAATTTAGACTGCTCAGTCGATTTTGCTAAACTCAATTTTGAGGAGTGCCAACGAATCAACGAGTTAGCTAATGGTAAGCCTGAAATTTACTATGAGATGACTAAAAACGGCTTTATATTTTTAGCGATGGGCTTCACTGGCAAAGAAGCGGCTAAATGGAAAGAGTCGTATATCAATGCTTTTGATCAACTAGAAGCTAAGCTTCAACAACTCCAAAAACCCCAATACGGCCTAAAGTCACTCGCCTCTCCGTTTATCAGCGAAGCCGAAGCCGCACAGTTTAAAAAATCCATTGAAGCGTTCTGCAAAAGCGATGGTAAAGCTTATCCAATTTTGTATCGCAAGATTTATGAGCATTACGGTATCACCACTTACAAAAACATCCCTGCAGGTAAATTAGCAGAAGCAGCGCGTCTTTTAGGCATGAAGTTACTACCCCTAAAAAAGCAAGCCATTCCAGCCGAACCCCTTAAGCTGGAATTTACCCCCGAAGAACTCGAAGACTTAGTGGCAGAACGCATCAAAACCGTAGCCGGAGAAATTATGCCCAAACAACCCGAAGAGCCTGTGCAACACAATAGCATCGCCATCAATCTTGTGCCGTTAGAAAATGGAGAAACTAGACGCTGGATAGTTACCCAAATGGCATCCGAAATAGGTATGTTTCACTCTATTCCTTCTGATCAATTGGTTCAAAGCAAAGCGAAGTTTATGGCTGACATAGGCGGGAGTAAAGAGTCGCTACAAGAATTGATTAGCAACCATATCCCTCTTGAGCTATTGCCTTGGTTGATTAATTTATCCAGTGAGCGCATGGGCGATTGTATTCAGAGTTTAACCATCAACACAACTGTTGCCGCTGCGGCTTAGGGAGTTTGGGGATGATTAAGTTAGCAAGTCTTAAAAGTAGTTTGACTAATGTGGCAATAACAGCAGCTTGCGCAATTAAAGCACCTGTTACCCATTTAATTAACTCGACTTTTAACTCAGACATGCTGACTTTCATCTCTTGTTTTAAGCTTTCTATGTCTTGCTTAGTCGCTAAGTCTGCTTTGCCTTGCATAGGACGCTACGATGGAAAAAATGACTTTAACACTAGTGACATGACACCGGCAATTAAAATGCCTAGCATCCAGCGATTAAGCTTTAGTTCGCCATCGATGCGCTCAAAGCGTACATCAATATCTCGGCGTAAGTCGCTAATGTCGCGCTTACTAGCTAAGTCTGCTTCGCCTTGCGCATCACTAAAAGCGTCTGCGAAAGCTTCCGCCTGTTCTTCTTCAAGTCCGGCTGTCCTTAGTTTACGTACAAATTTATGGGTGTCAAAAGTGATGGTTGCCATAGCTGTTCCTAGTGAAGTTAAGTTAGCGGGTTATCAAAGTAGTTTGACTAGTGCAGCGATAACAGCAACAGCGACAGACAGCATCGTGCCCATTTTTATGGTTAAACGTAGTTCTAGCTCTTTTAGGTCGCGTTTAGTAGTGACGTTATCCAAATCATATTCATGCTTGGCTTGCTCAAGCGTAGATACGATAGCCGCTTTTTGTAAGCGCGTGATCGTTTCGGCCTGTTGGTCACTAAAGCCTGATGACTTGAGTTCGTTAAAAAATTCGTGCGTATCAAAGTTGATGGCGGCCATTATTATTCCTAATGAGGTGAATTATGAAGGGAAAAAGGCTTTTAATACTAGCGAGATAACGCCTGCTAACATTAAACCTATCATCCATTTGATAACTGCTAAATCAGTACGTATGGGCGCTAATTCTTGCTGGAGCTTAATGTCAAGATGCTCTTTGGTCACTAGTTCTTTAAGATTTACCTCAAGGGCTTCTGATAAAGCCTCTGCCTCAGCTTCTGCTTGTTTATCAGGTACGCCTGCTGATTTAAGTTTATTAGCAAATTTTAGCGTATCGAAAGTAATAGTGGCCATGATGATTCCTAATGAAATTAAGTTGGCTGATTATCAAAGTAGTTTAACCAGTGCAGCAACGATGCCGATGGAGAAAGCCATAAGCGCACCTAGCTTAATGGTTAAGCGTTGCTCCATCTGGACAAATCTAGCATCTATATCACGACGTAGATCATCAATATCGCGGTGTAAATCTTTTTGGGTAGCCAATAAGTCTTCTTTAGTGACTAACTCTTTAAGGTTAACTTCAAGTGCTTCTGCTAAGACTTCTGCCTCAGCTTCTGCTTGTCTATCAGGCACGCCAGCAGCTTTAAGTCTATTAGCATATTTTAAAGTATCAAAAGTAATAGCAGCCATAAGTAATCCTAGTTATTTTAATTTTTATACCAGTTTACCACGCTTAAAAACAATTTAATCAATCTAAAAAGGAAAGTATGTCTATTAATAAGTGCGTTTTCATGGGCAATTTGGGTGCTGATCCTGATCTGCGTTATTTACCCACTGGCACGGCTGTCGTTAATTTTTCGATAGCCTGTTCTAAGCGGTGGACAGATAAAGCCACTGGCGAGATTAAGGATAAAACCGAGTGGATTAGGTTGGTTAGCTTTGGTAGGCGGGCAGAGGTGATTGCCGAGCACTTTAAAAAAGGCAGTCTGATATATGTTGAGGGTGAGCAGTGTACTCGTAGCTATGAAAAAGACGGCGTTAAGCATTGGGTGACTGAGATAGTGGTATCAGAGTTTCAGTTTTGTGGACAGCAAGGTAATAGTGGCAATGATGCTAGAGCCAGTCAGCAAGCAAGCGCTTATGGTAAGGCACAGCCTAATAATCCAACGATGCCGCCAGTGCCACCTGCTTATGAAGACTTTAATGACGATATACCTTTTTGATGTATGAAAGTCATAGGCATTGATCCAGGTCGCCACACTGGAATTGCTCTTTCAGACAATGGCAAGCTAACCGAGGTGTTTGAAACGGATTTTTGGGGGGCAATTCAGGTTATCGATAACTTTAAGTATGCCGCTATCGTGGTTGAATTACCCTCCAATAAGCATGTTTGGCATAACAAAGCGGTAACAAAGGGCGCAATACAACGTACCGGTGTTAATGTCGGTTCATGTATTAGAGAAGCAGAATTATTAATTGCCTACCTTGCGAATAAAGATAGGCAAGTAATTATAGAAAAACCAGCCGGAAAAGTTAATAGCGCTGCATTTAAGGCATTAACAGGCTGGGAGAAGCAAACTAACCAACACATGCGCGATGCAGGCGTTATGGCGCATAAATATAGATACTTATCCCCTGAGGAGTAAACAAAAATGAATACAGAGGTATTAATAATAGTTGTAACTACGGTATTTTTTACAGGTTATCTAATGTATATGGCCGCGAAGAATAACAGAGAATGATTGATATAGGTGTGATCGTGGTAAAGATTATAAATTTCATTGAATTCATTGTCTTAGTTTTAATGCTGCCGGTATTGATCTATGACATCTGCAAAAAAGATAGTCGTTTTTGTAAGTCCTCAAAATCAAGAGAAGAAGATAATTAATGAATCGCTACAACTGTAAGAATGGAATGATGGAATATTACACAGATCCTGATGGTTATTGGGTTACTTATGAAGATCACAGCAAAGCCTTAGATAGTGTTGAGCATGCACTTGATAATGCTTTAGAGGATGTGTTTGATCAGAAATATCTTATATCCGACATAAAATCAAAGCTTTCAAGCTCAAATAAACTAGTGACTAAACTACTTATAGTCATTGTGTCTTTATTAGCCTTTCAATTTTCAAAATACACAGGATTAATCTAAATGAAACGATACAACCAAGGATTTTATAAGTTTGGCGCTATGGAGCAATGCGATACAGGGGAGTGGGCAAGGGTTGAGGATTGTTATGATCTTATAAATCATGAAAGGGAAGATTATTATTTTTGATATTCTGAATTAGCAAAAGAAATGTACCAAGAAAATAGCGCGTTATTGTTTAAGTTAAAAGTAGTTACCGCAGGGCTTATTGTCTCTTTTGTCACTAATGCAATGCTAATAGCGGTCATGTAAAGAGTTGGTATTTAACGTAGTTGTGAGGGGTTTAAGGCAGGACGACTAATAGTCTTCTGACGAAATTGAGAGAGTTGTAAACATGCCGCTTTTTTATGGAGACTAGTAATGGATATTAGCTATTTTAAATATGACGGGGCTTTGGGCGATTACTTTACTTGTCCAAAAGGATTAGGCACTTATTCAACTGATTTTTGTGCACGAATGTATACGGAGGCTATGTCTCCTGTGGGTTTAAAAGAAGGACTTAGATTTACATGCAAGTCATGCCAAGTCGGCGCTAAACATGCCGGTGCTTGCAGTAATTCAACATCCTGCTTTCTGGGTAAGCTATTGTGCTCAAGATGCCAAAAAGGTGCAAATCGATTAATTCGTGGCTCAATCTGCGTAAGTTGTTACAACCGTGAGCGCGAAGTTTTGATAGGCAAAAATGCAAAAGGTTCGCCGCCTATTTTTTGCAAGGAAGTGGGCTCTGCTTATGTCTCATGCGCTATTGATGCAGGTGAAACCACTCAAGTTAGAAAGCTTGATAAGGTAACGTCGCTAATGGAAGTCTATTTATCTATTTTACGGACTGCACCTAAGGCTGTTTGGTTTGGTATGGTTAACCCAACTCCTATCGCTGAGGCTAGTTATTGATGGGATGGGAATTAATTGATCATGTCTGCAAGCATTGTGCAGGTCGTATTATTGAGCAAATGACAGATGAAGGAGAGTTTCGGTACCGCTGTACAAATTGCGGTGCTGAGGTGATAGGTGAGCATACCGAATTATGCTGGTGCGGGGCGTCTGTACAAAAGTATGGTCATGTCTTTGAGTGCTTTGTTAACCCAAAAAAATCAATATCAATGCCGCAAGAGGTTTTGATTAGAGAACGTGTGTTGCAGCCATTTACACCATCTCTTTTTAGACATGCAAGTATTGATGACGACTATAAGTAGGGCGTAGGAGTGGATATAGAAAAGCCTCGTTAAGGGGCTTTTTTATTTGCATTGATTTGGTAGTGACAGCACGCTTTGTGCATTAGAAGCTTATAGAGTTTAGAAATGGCATATAGTGAAAAGGATTGGGAGGTTGTTAGGGCTTATTATCAGCAAGGACTATCCCTAGCAGAAATTATTGAAACGCCTGAGGTAAAGAAGATAGGCATTACCGATAGAAGCGGCATAAGCAAGAAAGCTAAAAAAGAGGGCTGGCTAAAAGGAAAAAATTCAACACTTGTTGAAAAAGTTATTCAATCTAAACAACTAGATAAAGAGATAGAAAAAGAAAAATCAACCTTTAATTCAACAGAGCTTGATATTTTCAACAGCATTGTTGACAAAAAGCTCCGTGATCTTGAATTGTGCGATAAGGCGCAAAGGCTGGTTATAGATATGACTATTAAAAAGCTTAAACAGATTGGCATTGATAATGTTTCTTTTCAGGACATTAATGCTGCTGGATCTGCGATTCAAAAGTCTCGTGATGGTTTGGTTGGTAAAGAGCCTACTACAGTGATTAACAACAGCAATACGGCTATTGCACAAAGTCATTCAGTGTCATTGGTCAATATCCCTGCGCATGAACTTAAGCTGGCTTACTACGGCGAACTAGATGATGAATATTGATAGAAAAGAAATTGATCTTAAAGCCAGATTGATTAACGAATTTGATTTTTTTATAAGGTATTTCTTTAAGCATCAATTTGGGCGTAAATTCATTATGACGCCTCATTTTTATGAGATCATTGATGCGTTGGTTGAGGTGGTAAAAGGTAATATTACTCGACTTATTATCAATATCCCCCCTAGATATGGGAAAACAGCCGTAGCCGTTAAAATGTTTGTGGCATGGGTATTGGCTAATAATCCGGGCGCTAAATTTATTCATTTATCGTTTTCTGATGATCTAGCGCTAGATAATTCAAGTGAGATAAGAGAGCTAATCAAGTCTGAAGAGTACCAGCGTATATTTGGGGTGGCTATTAGAACTGATTCGGATAGTAAAAAGAAATGGTACACGATGGCAGGTGGCGGCTTGTATGCAACGTCTACTGGTGGGCCAATTACTGGATTCGGAGCTGGCGCTAAAACTCGTGAGAGGGCGGGTACAAATAGTCCGTGTGATGGTTTTGAGGGTTGTCTCATACTTGATGACCCATTGAAGCCCGATGATGCATTCTCAGATACAATGAGAAGCCGCATTAATACCCGCTTTAATAACACTATTGCTTCGCGTGTTAACTCACCAACAACACCAATTATAGTGATAATGCAGCGTTTGCATGAAAATGATATGACAGGTTTTTTACTAGAAGGTGGTAGTGGTGAAGAATGGCATCATGTTTGTTTATCGGCTATTAAGCCTGATGGAACTGCTTTGTGGCCTGAGATGCACACTATAGAAAAACTAAGGGCAATGGAGCAAGCAGATCCCTATACATTTGCTGGCCAGTATATGCAGATACCTTCGCCTTTGGCGGGTGGTATTATCAAGCCGGACAATATTAGCGTTGTGCAGGCTATTCCGCATGGTGTGACCGAATGGGTGAGAGGTTGGGATTTTGCAGCTTCTACAACGGGTGATTTTACTGCTGGCGCTAAGATTGGACGCTTAGCTGATGGTCGGTGCATTATCGCTGATATGGTGCGCATAAGAGTGTCGCCTGATGAGCGAGATGCTGCATTGGTTAATACAGCGGCTCGTGATGGTGATAACTGCCGCATATCTATTCCGCAAGATCCTGGGCAAGCGGGATTAACTCAGGTTAAATATTTGGTGCGTAGTCTGTCTGGATTTTCAGTTAAGGCTACACCTGAGTCTGGTAATAAGGTGGTAAGGGCTGAGCCGTTTGCTGCTCAGATCAATGTCGGTAATGTGGTCATGCTTAAGGCTGATTGGAATGATGCGCTTATCAGTGAGATGCGTATGTTTCCTAATGGTACGTTTGATGACCAAGTTGATGCGCTTTCTAGGGCGTTTTCAATGCTTATTGGCAATGAGCCCGCTATGATTTTCATTCCTGACGTAAGCAAGCCGGTTAATCCAGTGCAGGCACGCATATCAAAAGAAATGCCTGGGCTGCCTAGTGGTGTTATTGATGCAATTCAAGTGCCTGATGGAAACTTTTGCGGAAACTGCTCTGCGTATAGCGAGGGAAAGTGTTTAGATCGTGGGTTTTTGGTAGCTGTTCGTGATGTTGGGTGTCAATCATTTATACAAAGATAGGAAAAGCTCAAAGTAGCTTAACCAGGGCTGCAACAATTCCGATAGCAAAAGCCATTAATGCGCCTTGTTTAATAATTAGTCGTTGTTCCATTTGAATTAAGCGCGTGTCTATATCTTTACGTAAATCGTCTATATCTCGTTTAGTTGATAATTCATGCTGTGATTCAACAATAACGCGTACAAAGGCATCAGCCTGTTCTTGTGTAACGCCAACTGATTTTAATTTAATGACGGCTTCTTGGGTATCAAAAGTAATAGTGGTCATATTTTCCTCGAAGTTTTAATGACAGCATGATCTTGTTAGGTATTATTATAGGTCGTGACACTACGATTACCAGAATAAATAATTTTCTGGTAATCAACTATGTCAGACAACGCGCAATCAGTCGCATTTAACGAAAATGCCCCACAAGACGAACGCAATGATGCGCTTGCTGAATTGCAAAAGTCCCATAAAACAAATGCTTTAAGCGATCTTATTCCAGCAGAGGCTGTTAGGGAGGTGATTGCTCATATTCACGAAGGCTATCAGGATGAAGCTATTCGTAAGGCGATGAATCCTAATATTGTTCCATTTCCAAGCAAACATGCTAAGCGCAGAGAAAAAGGTATGCAGTCAATCCAGTTGGATGACTGGCAGCTGTCAGTCAATGGCGACTTTTGGGAACGTCCTAGTGCATTAGGCTTTGATTCTTTACGCATGATGGTAGAGCAAACGCCTATACTAAATGCTATTGTCATGACTAGGGTAAGGCAGGTACAGCGCTTTGCTAGAGTGACAGAAGATAATAGGGATGCGCCGGGCTTTGAAATTAAGCATATTGATAAGTCACATCAACTTAATGATGCTGAGCAAGGCTCTATTCATCAGTTAAACAGATTCATAGCTAATTGCGGGTGGGAATTTTCACCACGCAGGCGCAAAGCTTTAAGGCGTGATTCATTTGCTCAGTTCTTGGGCAAGGTAACTCGCGACACTTTAATAATGGATTCTGTCGGCATAGAGACCGAGTGGAAGCGTGATAAAGCCCAAGGAATGGATGGCTTTTACGCTGTTGACGGTGGCTCAATACGTTTATGTACGGAAGATGGTTATCGTGGCGATGATGAAATATTTGCGCTTCAAGTTGTGCAAGGAAGAGTCAGTGCAGCTTATAGCTTTGATGATTTGATTTATGAGCCGCGCAATCCAAGATCTGATGTCTCTGTATGCGGCTATGGTCTGCCAGAAACAGAATTGCTGGTGCGAGTGGTGACAGGCTATCTAAATGCTTTAACCTATAACATTAAAGGCTTTGATCAGAACGCTATTCCTAAGGGTATGTTGCACTTATCTGGCAACTATACTAATCAAGATATAGATGCCTTTAAGCGCTACTGGAACTCGATGGTTAAGGGTATCAATAATCAATGGTCATTGCCGGTCATGGTTTCAAAAGATCAAGAGTCTAGGGCGAGCTTTGAGAAATTTGGAGTAGATTATGACGAGATGTACTTCGGCAAATGGATGACCTTTTTAACCTCTATTGCTTGCGCCATTTATGGTATGTCGCCATCTGAGATTAACTTTGATTCGTTTACTGCCGGTAGCTCCTCTGCGCTAGCTGGCTCTGATACTGCTGAAAAGCTAGCGGCGTCTAAGGACAGTGGCTTGCGGCCTGTATTAGCTTATTTTGAAAACCTAATCACTGATTACATTGTTTCTGATTTTTCAGATAAGTATGTTTTTCGATGGACAGGGCTTGACCCTCAAAACGCTGATGAAAAGTTTGAGCTGCGTAAGCTGTTATTGACAGTTAATGAGGCTAGGGCAGAGGAGGGCTATGAGGCTATAAAAGGTCCTATGGGTGATGCGCCTTTAAATCCGCAATTAGTAGGGCCATGGATGCAATTAACCCAGCAGCAGCCTGAACAGCCAGACTTTGGACAGCCTAGTCAAAGCTCTAGCAATGATAATCAAGGTGAACAAAAAAGCGATACAGTTGAGAAAAAGCCCGATAGCGATACAGTAGAGCCTGCTCAAGAAGAGCAAGCGGCTGAACCAGCTAAGCCTGCGCAGCCTGCTCAAGGTGCTGAATTAGCAAATGGTGATGAGGGATTGAGTAAATCATTTGAAGGTCATAAAGGCAGACCAGGGCATCAAGGCGGAAGTCAGGCCAAGTCTTCAACTGATAGTGATGAGGATTATTCGGCTCATTTACCAGATTCATCAAAAATTAGCTCACTTGAAGAGGCTGAAAAATACTTTAAAGATAATATTGAAGGAAACTGGGCTATCACCATTAAAAGAAAGGCTGGGTTATTTGATGCAAAGCTAAATTTTAAGCAAAATCAGGATCATGCTTATACTAAAAAAAATAATGAAACTAATAAAAGGGAGTTTGAGGCTAAAAGAGCTTCTATGATGCAGTATATGGTGGACTGTATTGCTGATCCAGATGCTATCTTAGAAAACGGTGATAGGGAGATATTTGTAGAAAAAAATATTAATGGCGTTAATTATGTGGTTATTCTTAGTTGGTTTGAAAAAGAAAAGGAGTATCGCTTTAGATCGGCTCATTATTGGAGTAATAAGGAATTTGATCAAAATCGTAAATATTACAAAATGCCAGCTCCAAAAGGCAGGAAGTCCACTAAAAACAAAGCCCCTGAAAGGCTTAGTAAGTCTTTAGGGGCTTTAATCAAAGACACTGAAAATTTTGATAAGTCTTTAGTGTCTGCATCCGCACGGTTTTTAGACCTTACGGCCCCGCCCTTACCGATTTACCCGGAATCGCTCCAGCACCTATCAGATAGGCTCGATTGGGGACTTGACAGTGACGGCATCCCCCACGAAAGTAATTTTAGATGTATGGCTGATTTTGTCAAGTCTTTGGGTGGTTGGAATGAATTTGATTTTGAAAAAACAGAAGAGCTGGATTTTGGAACGCCTACACAAGTTATTTACACGATTGAATGATAATGAAAAAAACTAATTTACAACAAAAACTACCCATACAAAGCCGAAATGTTATAGATGGCGATGTGCTTTATTTTAAACATCCAGAGCATGGCGCATTATCTGGAAAGGTTCATGCTGTCGGTCAGCATGGCGTTCAGGTTCTTCATGAAAGCGGCGAGGATGGAGTGGTGCGCGTACCTTGGGCTGATGTGTTGGGGCATAAAGAACGTAGAGCCAGAAAGCTTGTTTTAGTTGAACGTGGCGAAGATGGCGCTATTGCTGAGGATGAAGATGGTAATCGTGTTTATGTCGAAGGCGAGGTGCCAGAGGAAGAAAAACCACTCAATAAAGCATTGCCTAGTGGTGATATTTCAGTGTTTGCGTTGAAAGAGCAAGCGGCCATTGATGCTGCGCTTATTTCTGCTGGATTTGTTCCGTCGATTGAGTACATACGCAAATCTTATGGTGAGCATTGGAACGAGCCACAAGTGAGTGCAGAAACGATTGCAGAAGCTCCTAAAGTAGACCTAGAGCCGTTGATTAAAGCGATTGCAGAGATTAAGGCTCATGCTGATATGGCTATTACTAATTTGCGTTCAGAACTAGCGTTAAAGTTAGCGCTTGGGGAAGGGAATGGCGCTGCTGATTGATATATCAAATATTCCAGAGTGCTCTTGTGATGGCGCATTAGAGCATCTACACAAAGCACTGAATGATGAAGACGGTTTAGCGCATGATATTTGGGCGCAACATGAAAGCCCATTTATACGTGAGCTAATCGAAAAGTTTACTGATCGTGGCCTATTTAAGATTGCTAAGGTTCAGGAGGAGTTGAAAAAGTGGCTGGCAGGCGATTATTACGTTCCTGCTCTAAGGCACACAACAGTTCCTGTAGGTTATATGGGTCGTTGGACACAAGCAGAGCTTGATTTAGTTTATACCTATTTGCAAAACATACCGCCAGATTTAATGACGCTAAATGATTGGTCTATGCTGATTGATTATACAGTACAGCGATATTTGCCGGCTGATCAACTTAATGAAGAGGCTGAGTGGCTAGCGGTTAAGTCGGGATTAATGGGAAAGGCGCAAGTGCACATGGACAATATTGATATTGCTGCAGCTGCAACCATTGTTGAGGCATTGCCTTCGACTGTAGTAGAAGCGGTAACGATGTTTAACCTATCTCCAGCTGCTGAAGCGATTATGGAATATGGCAAGCTTTATGGTTGCGAGAATGTTCAGGCTGTTTCTGATGGGTTTAGGCATAAGCTTAAGAAGGTCATTTTAAA
>TBL_comb47_HYPODRAFT_10002086_pt1 | contig 25035 bp, 9 predicted proteins | sample TroBogypolimnion_40_FD_10682 | JGI IMG/M metagenome (IMG submission 10682)
TGGAGGCCACCCTGTTCTCTGCCCGTTCAACCTCCTCCTCTTCTTCGTCAGGCCGTCAGGCCGCCTCGACTTGGTCGCGTTGGTTTTCACCGTCACGTTGGTTTTCTCGTGGCGACGAAGACTCGCGGGCGGCCGCAGCGCTCCCCCCAAAAAATCCGTGCTTTCTTTTCTTGGAAAAGTTTGGGGAATATCCATCCCTTGTGAAAGAGTTTGCGTTATTTTTGCTGGCGTTCAAGAAACAGGCGGGGGGCCTCTTTTTCTTGCGTATCCATCATCATGATCATGATCGAGACGTGGAGCAGCGCATGCACATTGGCGTACCGTGGGAAGCCTACATCTATAATCATGAGATCGATTCGGATTTCGTCCAAAACCATTTTCGAGTGTGCTTTTCTGCGAAAACAGGAGGAGGTCCCAACGCGAAGGAGGACTACGCGCAATCCGCAGAGATCATGAACCCGCAGCTGTTTTCACCAGAGTGCGTGCACCACGGGCGTCTTGGGTACACCTTGCTGATGTGACCTGAATCATGATTATGGTTTCATCATAATAATAAAGCCCTGGAGAGGGGGTGCTGTGGCGTCACAAGGGTGCACACGAGGCATACCATGAGCGCAGTGGAGGCCGCGGTGACGCTCAGGATGGCGGTGATGGTCATTCCGTGGTTTGGCTCCCCTGTGGCGGCAGGCGTGGAGACAGCAATCGCTGGTTGTGCCTTTGGGGGTGGCGGCTGCGTGGCGTAGAAGCTTCGCCATTCGTGTTCCAGGGTCCCCCTGGCGATTTTGCCTCTGCCTTGGTTGCCCCATGAGAGCCCGTACGAATTTTGAACCTTCCAGAACTGGGCTCCTGTGTAGTCGTCTTGGCCCCAACCGTACACCATGATGCAATGGCGGGCCGCGTTGCTGCCGCTGTTGGCGTAGAAGATGTCGCTGTCGGACGCGTAGGCTGTGAAGCGCCTCATGTCTTCTTCTGTGCCCAGTTCTAGCACCGCGACCACGGGGCCGTTGGTCATGATCTCGGACATCATATATTTGGCCGCCAGGATCACGCCGTACTCCTTGGGGCCGTTGAAATCCTTGAGGAGGAAAGTGGTTGTGGCCTCGATGCGGGGCATGAAGACCCCGCAGCGGTCAAAGGTGGAGGCGCATTGCGCCTGTTGGGGATCCCCCGTTATATTCTTCTCGGTGCAGCTGCCCGGCAGGAGGAAATACGATGCGTTCGCGCCGCCCGACATCTGGTACTCCATGGCATCCAGCATGGTGCCCCGCGCGCAGGTTGCCACCGAGGGCCCCAGGCAATCCCAAATCTGCCTGGGCGAGAAAACGACGGCCATCTGGTTGCATTCCCTGAGACTGAGGGCGCTCGCGACGGCAAAGGCGCAGCAGCTCAGGCAGCTTGGCCCTTGGTCGTACACCTGCCATGCTGCAGCGTCGCACTGCTGTTGCTGCTGGTCCCATTCGAAATCCGCAGGCAAGGATTCGAACGCCATGACGGAGACAAAAACAACAACAACAAGAATAATAATAATGATGACCAAGCGGGGCATATATGTGTTGGGCGACGGCGATGTGAGGCATTATTTATATGTTTATGGGATAGGGGCGTACGCCTGGGTGCTCTGCTGCTGGCTGAGGGTGGCCCACACCACAAGGGCCAGCACCACCGTCCCCCCCGTGGCCAACCCTACGATCATGCCCACGTTGGGGGGCGACGATGAGGCGGTGACGTTATTATTGTTGAGGCCTGAGGACGAGGAGCAGCCTGCGGCCGCCACGGGCGAAAAAGAGCCGGTGGGGCAGATGATGCAGGCGCCCGTCCCCGCGTTGGGCTTGTAGGCGTTTGCCTTGCACGGCGAGCACTGGAGGCCGCTGGTTTCGTAGCCGGGGGCGCAAACGCACGTTGTCCTGTCATCCGACGACACTTTGCCCGTGGGGCAGGCGAAGGCCGTGTTGTTGTATACGGACCCCGGCGAGGAAATGAGCGAGACCGGCTGCACGTCCTCCAGCACGAAGGCCCTCGAGGAGGAGGAGGTCGAATTGAGGCCGAGGACCACGGGCAGGGACTTGACGAGGTTGTTGGCGGCGTCCGCCGTCTCCGTTTGCACCATGATGGCCACCATGGGTTTGATGAAAGGGGTTGGGGCCGGCACGTATTCGCAATAAAAGTGGGCGCCGCCAGGCGGCTGCTGCATCATCAGGTACCAAATGTTGGTGTTGATGAGGAAGCTGCTTACGATGGGCAAAAGGGTGGCGCATACCACGGCGGTGGACGAGGCGTCATTATTGCCGCCCGTCAGCCAGACAACGTTCGCCATGGCCACAGAGTTGACGACGGCGCTGGAGCCCGCCGGGCAGTACATGTTGGCCCCCCCCGGGCATGATGCGCAGTTTGCCCCGACGGATCCCGGGGCGCATACGCAGCCTTTGGGGTACTGAGAGCCCGCAACGCTGCGCGCAATGTCGACGGAGCCTGGGCACGGCATCGCTGTCCATCGATTCGGGCACCAGCTGCCGCTGGGGCACGATTGACAGCCCTTGGCGGCGTAGTTATAAAAGCTGCTGTCCCTGCAGGTGCACTGCTGCGCCGATTGGGCCCCCGAGTACGAGGTCATGCCTGCGGGGCAGCTTTGCGGCGCGCGCGCCGAGTTGGTGCTGTTTGCAGGGCAAAAGGAGCCCGCGGGGCAGAGGATGCACTGGAGCGAGCCCTTCGCGCCGTTGTTGTAGTAGCCGGGGAGGCACTGGCAGCTCATGGAGACGGCGTTCCACTGCTGCCCCGCGTTTGTGGCGCAGGGTCGTGAGCGGATGCACGCGTGCGGCCTGCACTGCCGCCCATCCCAAAACTGCTGCTGCTGCGCGCCGGAGGACGACGACGACGGTAGGCACATGGAGAGCAGCGTCCAATAGATGTTGGTTGTGGTGTCGTCCGAGGCAAGGAGCATGAGGCTTCCAGCACCCATGGGGATGGCCGTCAGGGCGCTCGGGTGGCTGACGCTCTCGGGCAGGTCCTGTATTTCCGTGAAGGTGCGCTGCGTCAGGTCGGCCGTGACGATGGTGAGCGGCTGCCCCTGGGGATAAAGGATGTTTTGCTGGGGGCTTGGCGGGGGCAGCGTCTTTCGTGCCAGCCCGACAAAGGTGGGCGTCAATAGGGCGATGTCCGGCCAGGCCACGGAAAAGCCGACCACGCCAGCGATCGTGGGCGCAAAGTAGAGCTCGTCCGCCTCGTCCTGACTCAAGACAAAGGAGGGGGACGCTGCAGGGTTCCACCCTTTCAACAGTTTGATGGTGGTCGTGTGCACGTACGACGCGTAGATCCACACGGTGCCATCCTTCAGGGGCGAGGCCATAAACGCGGCCGTGCTTAACGGAGCCTCCTCCAACGTTAATGTTTTGGTCATCGCCGGGGTGACGGCTATGATCACGCTGTTGCCCCCGACGAAGAAGGTGCCCGCATCTGCGGCAGAGGAGGAGGAGAGGTAGGCGTGGCCCATGCACGCCACCGACCAATTACTGCTTCCGGTGGCAGCAATCAGCTCGATGAGGATGGTGCCCGCGACGGCCCATTTGGGTACGCCTCCCGACGGGTCCACTTGCAGCGTGTTGATGGCCAGTTTCGGCGGGGCCAGAGGGTCGTGCGAAATCAGCGCTGCTGCGACCTGTGTGGTGGTGGTGCTGGCCGCAGGGTGCAGGGCGGCCGGCGTTTGGGGGGTGGGCCACTGTGCCACGGCGATATCCGCGATGGAGTAGGAGGAGGCAGCGACGACGATGGGCCACGCGATGCTGGTGAATTGGTACGGATTGTAGCCTTGAGGCATGGTGAGGGGCGCAGCGAAAACGTAGAGAAGGTTGGGCTCCTGCACGGTCCACACGATGAATTGCCAGTTGGCCTGGTCGCCCCATCCGCCCAGATCCGACGTGGATTTTAGGCTCTTGATCTGGCCATTGAAGCCGGACGCTGAAAAGCGGATCGGGCTCCACACTTGGGCCTGGGACTGCCTCGGCGCATAAAGGCTGCTGCCGGTAACGTTTTCGGCCATGGGGCCTGCCGACACCTGCGGGTCGCTGTTGTATACGAAGCCGGGCAGGCACATGTTGGGGTTGGGCGCGCAGTTGCTGCTGCTGGTGTCGCTAGGGCTCAGAACGGTGTAGGGTGGCATCAGGCATTGGCAGGCCGGCGGCTGGACCCCCTGCCAGCAGGTGTCTGCCGCCCCGCTGTACGGCCCCATCATCATGGAAGGCCCGCAGCGTTGCGGGGTGTAGGAGGAGCACGGCGTGCAGGTCCTGTTCGGCGCCGTCTGCATGTAGGCGTTGTACGCCGAGCAGGCGCACGCCTCGATCCCCACGCCATTGAAGTAAGAGTTGCCCGAGGTCCAAGCGGAACCCGCGGGGCAACGCACGCACGCTGAGGTCTTGGATGAAGGGTCCAGAGCCATGTAGAAGGATGAGACGTAGCCTGCGCCTGGGCCAAGGTTGCTGGGCGCGGAGTCCTGGCATTGGTAGGGCGCACAGGTGCCAAACCCGCCTGGGGTGGTGCCCACGGGGCAGTAGCAGTCGAGGGCGGAGCTGGCGCCGGGGTCGGAGGTCTGGTTGTTGGGGCAATAGGCGATGGAACCGTCGCCCGGGCAGTATGTGCCCGGCACGGTGCACAGGCTCCATACCGTATCGGCGATCGAGGTGCAGTTGGTCTGGATGTAGCTCCCGGGCAAAGCGGTGGAGCACTGCCTGCAGACGCCCGTGGTGCTTGCCGTGCATGAGCCCTGCAGGTAATAATTTCCCTTGGGGCATGTGAGGGTGCAGGGCTGCAGCACGGTGTTGCTGGTCTTGCCGCAGGGTACCGCAATGTACGATGTCACGCCGAGGGCAGGCGACGCAGCGTAGTTGGTGCAGGTCTGGTAGGAGCATCCGCTGGGGTCCTGCAGGTCGAGCCATTGATTTGGCTGCGTGGGGAGCGGCAGTGCGCACCGGATACAGTTGGTGGTGGCCAGCAGGGCGGGGTTCAGGGTCGGGAACGGCGTCGCGTCGCCGTAGCACCCCTGCCCTTGGATGTGGTACCCGCCCTGCGGGCAGTACGCCTGCTCCAGGGATGTGCATGAGGAGCAGTTGAGGGACGTCGCGTTGTAGTAGTATGCAGGCAACTGGCACATTGCGGCGCAGGTGTAGGATGCGACGATGGCGCTCATGTCGCTCGCGGAGGAGGGAGGCGGCGGAACGTTGTAGAACACGCCGCTGTTGGGCTGCGGGCAGGCGGCGCATTCGACGTTGTTGCTGTAGGAGGCGTTGCGCGTCACGAAGCAGGCGGAGGCCCCACCGCAGAAGGAGGCGTTGACCTGCGCGCAGGAGTTGGCGACGCGAAGCCAAACGGTGGACGAGGAGGTGGCGGATTTGGCGCTGTTGAGGGCGTTGGAGAGGTTTCGCTGCGTCAGGCAGGACAACGCCAGAGGCAGGAGGAGGACGATGCCGTCGCGCAAACCCAGCGCGGTCGCGGAGTACACCGGCGTGGCTTCGCTGTTGGTGATCATCATCATGCTTCCCAGCTTCGCGCAAGTATAATTGGACAGGCAGGAGGCCCCCGCGTCCTCCTGCACCAGAATGGTGTTGGCATCGCACACAAAGGGGCAAAAGCCGTAGTAACGGCCGTTGGTGGGGTTCAGGATTTCGATGCCCTGCCCGTACGAAAGGTAGGATGCGTACGCCTTGGGCATGTTGGTGCACGGGGTGCAGACGCCACCGCTGGTGGCGCCGTCCAATTGTGTGCATCGGGTCCAACCGCTCATGAATTGGCCAGAGGGGCACGCGGTCCTCGTGGCGCATGGCTGGCATGTCCCGTTGCCCGACGAGGACAGATACGTGCCCCTTTTGCACGTGCACTGGCTCAGCGAGAAGCTTCCAGCAGGGGACCAAGGGAGCGCCGAGGGGCACTGGACCGGCGTCTGCAGGGCCGTGGGGCAGTAGAAGCCCGCAGGGCACGGCTGCCAGATCAGGATGTTCTTGAGGATGACCTTTTGGTTGAAGTCGTCCGGCAGGGAGCCCGCCGGCAGGCCCGCGGCGGCGCATTGGTAGCAGTGCTCCGGCTTATAGCCGCATTCGAACTCGTACCCCAGTATATCGCGCCTTGCCCAGAGGAGCGACGAGCCGTTGGCGTCGGTATAGACGTTGAGCAAATTGCGCAAGGGGCTCTGTGTGGGGTTGTTGATGGGGTCCGGAATATAGGCGGTCTGACCCGGGGGCGGCAGGCAGAACCACGCCCCGGGGCCGTTGGTGTGAAATCCGCCCGGAGGACACGGTTTGCACCGAGGCTGGGCCACGGCGGCGTCCGCGGGCGGGGGCGTGGGCGACGATACGTTCATGAGCAGAGTGTGCGCGCAGACATCGTTGTATGTGTTCTGAGGGCACGGGACGCCCTGCACATAGCTGTTGGAGGTCGGGAATGCAACGCCGTCGACGGAAACGTTGTTGTGGTAAACGACCGTGTTCCTCATGCGGTAGTAGGGCGCGGACGAGTAGAAGGGCACCACCACCGGCACGCTGCCGAACCATGGGAAGCAGTCTATGCTTTGGACATTTTCCAGAGGATTCGCGGGAAAGGTGGGATCAAAGATCCCCGCTGCGGTGAAGATGCCCCAATTGTACGCCGCCTGGTAGGGCGGGCACTTGTTGCACTTCTCGAGGGTCAACGGCGAGGATCCCCGTCTCAGGTAGGCCAGGGTGGGAGATTTGCCCTCATAGTCGGAGGGGCGAACCGTCACCTGCTGGTACTGGCTGTCCCTGTGGCACCCAGGCCTGCAGAAATGTTGCTCCCATTTGGGCCACTGCTCCTTCCCCGAGTCCGTCAGATAGGGCGCCTGCAGCTGTTGGCTCAGGCTCGTGTTCAGCACGCCGTTGCTAAACACCTGAAAGGTGCTCACGCTGTTCACGGCGTACTGCCGCCCCAGTCCGTACAGGGTCGGTGATATCACTGTCCTCGTGTTCGGATCCACATTGGTGATTTGCGTGGAAAACGAGCCTTCGATGAACTTGTGCGCAAAGCTCGGGAACGCGAGCCTCTGAAAGGTTGGAGGGACGAGCTTCTGCTCGGGAAAGAAGTACTCTCCCACGAAGTCGGGTGGGTACAGAATAAGGTTTTGCGTGCAAGCGGTGCGCGTGGAGGGCATCCCATCCAGGCAAGGGCCGTACATGGGCGTCGGAAGCATCCGCACGCCGCCCGAGAGGAGGTACTCGGGGTACAGCGTTTCCGGATACTCGCTGTACGGGCAGAAGCTGCACTTGGACTCATTGTACCGGGTGGCCTCATAGTAGTAGGACTGCGTGATGGGCGCTGGGTAGCTCACCAACAGCTGCGACCCCTGCACAATCACAGGGGGCGGCGCGCCCCTCGTCGGGGAATAAAAGGTGACTTGCGTTGCCTGGGGCGCCGCCGTGCACAGCGCGCTGCTGACAAGGTATTGTGGCATGCTCAATGTGGAAGAGGCGCCCCTAGGTGATAGCAGCATCAGGAGCAGCAGCGGTTTGGAGAGGAATGGCATCCTAGAGGTACAGCGACGAATTGTTGTTGCCTTTAATACGGGCGCGGTGCCCTTAAAAAAACCACACTTTCCTTACCCAGGAGGAGGCGCTTTTAAATACTGGCGAACAGGTATCCGCTGTATTCGTCGTCCCGCCTCCTCGTCATGCATGGCGCGCTAGGGCAGCAGGGCACTAGCTCCGCGGGCAGGGGATCAAACAAAAAGAGCCTGCTGCGCCCGTCTGAAAGGTAGGCTACAGTGTGCTCTGCAGTGGTCACCACGGCCGCGATCTTGTTGGATCCTCGGGACGAAATTTTGCGCAGCAGGGCGTCGAGCGGCTCCACCCATAAATTTTCGACCTCTGGGTGATGGCAGCCCTCCTCCTGCACTAGTAGGAGGCCTGCGATCTCTATGCTTTGGATGTTACCGTCCGACGGGCAGAGATGCAGCATGTCGTGCACCGACATCATGAGCCTGCTTTCGGCGAAAGGGGTCTGGCTGAAAAAGCGGCTGCAGTTTTGCATGATGTCGTGTATTCGGTCCTCCGTGAAAAATTCCATCACGTCGTCATCCTTTTCGCACTGCAGGAGAAATGCGTGGGCCACAGCGTAGCTGATGGCGGTGCACAGCCTGCCACCGTTTTCGCCGTAACACAGCTGCGACCTGAAGCGTTTCCTGCCTCCTGCCATCTTACCGAAAAAGGGAGGAGAAATAAGCAAGCGCTTATAATAATAATACTCGGGCCTCGCTCATCAACAGACCATACACGTCTATGAACGGTGTCAGGCTTTTGAGAAGGCCCTCTTGTGTCTTTGCAATAGGGCAGAGCTATGATGAAATGCCTCGCTCAAAAGGTTTCGTCTGTACCAGCGCGTATACGCGAGGGCTACGGCGGCAAAGGCCCCGCTGCCTAGCCCCGATATAAGTACTGCAGCGAGCACGTACGTGGAGAATGTTTGGCCATGCTCCGATCCCCACTTGTGCGGTTCAATCACCAGGTCGGAAACGTTGGGCGCCACCAGCCAACTTTGACGCGTGTTTGAGAAGGAGGAAGGGGGCTGCAGCTGGCCCATCTGCTGAATGCTGGGCCACGCCGTGATGAGGGTCAGGGAATCGTCCTGCAGACACGCCGCAAGGGCGCGGGCATCCTGCGACGGGTCCTGCGCTTGTAGGGCCCATTGGAGAAAGTCGCCCGCCACACATCGCGACGCGGCTACGGTGCAGGCGACCGTAGCGATGCCAGCGGAAAGGGCGGGGGACAAGGAGCACGCTTGGATCGCCCCGTGCTGCGTGATCCAGCGCAGGAGGTCCGGGCACGAAAACGGCGCCGCGGTCGCTGAGGTAGCGGTGGTGGAAAATGTATACGCGATGGAGAACCCGAACGGCTCGCCAGCGTACTGTACGCAATCCAGGGGCGACGAGGCGCCCTGCACGGTGGTGGTGCAATTGATTCCACACTGCTGGGGTGTAGTCCCCTGAGAGGGGGGGCAATAAAACCCCTTTTCGCATGGTATGCAAAACGACGATACGGACGAAGAAGCGTAGTTGATGTAGTAGCCGGCCGCGCATCCGATCACGTCGCAGGTGTTTCTGACGGTGTAGATGGTGCCCATGGGCAACGAGGGGCAGGGAACACAGCACGTGTCCGCGGTTCTGGTGCACGGGGTCCATATCCAGCCCACGTAGCATGCGTCCGCTATGACAGTGCAGGGTCTGCAGGTGGCGTTGTGGATCGAGAGCGGCGCCGTCTTGAAGTATCCGCTGTCGCAGACCCAATCCCCTGTCTGCGGATCGTATGTGGAGTGCAGAGGAGGCTCTCCTCCTCCAGCACGACACGACACGACCCCAAAAAAAACAAGCCGGACGAGGAAGCTGCAGCAGTAGTAGTAGCGTCGAATGCGATTGTTGTTATCAGTCTTTCTATTATTAGTACTACTGCTAAACATTTTGGCGGGCGTAGTTAGTTGTTGTAGCCGTCAGGCGCAGGGAGGATGATGGTCATCATCTTATTGGCCTTGTTGTTGTTCAAGACAAATATCATATACGTGCGAAGCGCGCTGTGGCCTTGTCCTGGCAAATGCTGGAATAACGTCGACGTGCAAGGCAATCCGACGGTCCAATCGCAGCTTCAGCCCTTGTGGCAAAGCCCGTGTCCAACGTGCGACTCCCTTCCGGGATATTGCCCTTATGGCACCTACGCCCAGACGGTTCGGAGCGGTGCGTATGCATGTGTTTCGTGTCAGAGCAGGATGCTGCAGCAGCTGAACCGGGTCATGGCGCCCACGCAGCCCTCCAACTGCTCCGAGGCGGTGTCCACCTCCATGTGCGCGAAGGGTTACTTTCTCGACAATACGTACTCGTACGCCTTCATCAACAACCTGAGCGCCAGCGTGGATCCCTGCGTGCCGTGCCTGAGCGCTGCGGTTGACTGCCCCGCGGGCACCTACCCGAGCGTCTGCTTGCGGGACCTGGTGTCCGACATGTGTCTTCCTTGCGCAGCGCCGACGCTGCCGTCTGCCATGTACGCGTACGGTCGGGGCTTCGCGTACGATGATTGTTCTGCGCTTCAAACGCCCACATGCGCGTGGTTTCAGACTCCCAAGTGGGGCGGCGGGTACTGCATGGTGCAATGCGCTGCGGGGTATGCTACGATTCGAGCGGCAGCGTCGCCCTTTGAGTTGCCCGTCTGCCAGCTTTGCGCCACATCGTGCTCCACCCCCGGCTACTATCCTCCGCCGTGTGGCATGATGGGAGGGGGCGATACTCCCGACTGCCAGCCGTGCGATCCCGGTTTGCTTCCCGACAATGCGCATTGGGTCAACGGCTGCGAGTGGGCCTGCAACGAAAAGGGATTCTACTTTGACTCGAACCAATGCGTGCCCTGCGTACGCGGCGCTTCCTGCCAGCAGGGAGAGGTTTTCATCGGGTGCTATGGGTCCAACCCGGGGCGGTGCACCGCGTGCGCCATCACCTGTCCGTCGAATGGGTACCTCAGGACAGACATTTATCTCCCAGCTTGCGCGTGCGCGAATTGCAGCCATGCGACCCTCGGCGCCACATTTGTTATATCGCCCTGCACGCAGGCAGCGGATGCTATGCTGGGATCCTGCAGGCAGTGCGAGGCGGGCGTGTCGTACGCCTCGGCGCCCTGCACCCTGCATTCGGATACCGTGTGCACTGCGTGCACCGCCCCTGGCGTCGGGAGGCTTCTCGTCAGCCAGTGCACGTCCACTAGCGACGCGGTGTACGCTGCGTGCCCCGCTGGCTTGGCGTGCAATGGGTCGGCATGGACCTCCCCTTGCCCGGCGGACAAGGTGGGCGTGCGCGGCGTGTGCGTGTGCCCTCCCGCCACGACGAATGTTTCCGACATGGGCGCTTGCAGCCCGATCCCATGCAGCGCCGGCATGTTTCCGAACCCCCTGACAGGAGGCTGCAGTTGGTGCAACACGACAGCCAGCAGCGTGATCACAAGCCGGGGAGGATCGCTCGGCTTTGAAGCGTCGTGCGGCTGCATCCAAGGCTTTTTTCGTGCGGTGGATCCCAGTGTCAGCAGCATTTCGTGCTGGCCTTGCGGGGACCTGGCGTGCGACCCCGCTGTCCAGAGGCAGATTCCCTTTTGCGATGGTTTTGGGACCGTCGAGCCGTCATGCGTGTGCGCTCTGGGCCCAGGCGTGGCGCTAATTTGGCCGCCCTCCCTGTACGCCGAGCAGCGGTGCGCGATCAGGTGCGCGGACGGCTTTTCGCCGCTAAGCGGCCCCTCTCCTGGCCTGTACGACCAGTACAGCTACATCAGCTTGGGGGCAGGCGCCGCCATCACCATGCACGCTGCTGCAGCGTGTTTTTTGAGCAGCAGCCCTACCCCGACGGGATCCATCCTGTTTGGGACCAATGCGCTTCTTGTGCTGTGCGATGATGGCAATGTAGCCATCGTGCGGACGGACACAGGGGAGAGCAAGCCATTGGATTTGTCGCACTACTTGGAGGTTGCAGGCCTCCGGACTCAAATCAAGGCCACCGCCCTGAAGCCTCATTCAGCGATGCCCGGCCTGGCGTGGATCGCGTTCACCTTCTGGGGGCACTGCGATGTGTATATCGATGATCCTGAATCACGGGACTGCTCGGCTATAGAGCTGCTTTCGGTCACCCTCAGCTCCGAATGTGAGCTTGGGGTGTGCTTGCTCCTGGTAATCATGTTAGTAGTAGTATTCCTTTTTAGGTTTTATCGATGATGATGATTGCTCACCCCTATATGCTGCTTTCTTTTTGGCAGGGCTCGTTGCTGTGGGGAAACACGTTCCCCATGTTGGGCGTTTCCGGGACCATCAACTCCTTGGCCTGGTCAGCGTCCTCCGCGGCGACGTTGGGCTCAGGAGGGACGCTCTTCTTCAGCGTGAGCACCGGATCCGCCACAGAGATTCTAAAGTACCGCATACAGTTCTACGCCAGAGACTATAGCTACGACCTGAGGGCGGCGGACCCCGTGCTGGTAGCGACAGAGTGCAGCCAGGTATTTTTCCACCACATCCTGGATATGGCCGTGGGAGGGGACGGCCATCTGTACGTCATTGTGGGTGATGACAATCATGCCGATGATTTGGGCCCTCTGTTCCTCTGCGACGGCTCAAGACCGGCCTTTCGATCCTATAATTATGACAATAATACCGCAGCAGCCTATAACAACGCCACGGGAAAGAGTAGTATGAGGAGGGGACTGCTCAGCGCCAAGCACCTCTTGATCCTGGTGTCAGGCGACGGGGGTTGGTGGCTGCAGGTGGATCTCATCAACAGGGTCTGCACTCCGCGTCTCTCGTCTGCGGCTGCGGCGGCCTTCTTGCCATATGACGAAGGAAAGGGCGCCCTGGTATTATACGATGGCAGTAGTGGGTCGTGGACGACGTTTTACGATGCCGCGATCTGCCCCATCGATACTGTGAGTTATCTTTCCAGCGGCGGGTGCACGCCGTTGCAGTGCGTGAGGGATGCGCCGTGCGGCGCCCATAGCTTCCGCGCGGTGGGATCGGCCGTCTGCCTTTGCGAGCCTGGTTATTTCCTTTCTGGAACGTGCCTGCCCTGCATCGAAGGTCCCTATTACTGCCCCGGAGGCAGCCTGCTGCCCCTGCGATGCATGGATAACTCGCTGGTCGTCTCTGCCCTCGCATCAACGGAGGCCGATTGCGTGTGCGGCGCGGGGTTCTACCTGTTTGGCGGGACGTGCTTTCCTTGCCCTACCAATCAGTGGTGCCCCTACAATGGTACGGCGAATCCCATCCCGTGCTATGCGGGGGGCATCACGATCGGATCAGGCATGTCGAGTCCGCTGAGCTGCGTTTGCCCGCCCAGGACCTTTGGTATCACCTGCCTGCCCTGCGCTGATAATATGGACTGTTCGGTGCCTACCACGACGCCGCCTTTGCTTTTTGCCACCGCCGTGCAGGCGTGGGGGCCGTTGGTCGCAACCGACCTGCTCATGAGCCAGTGCTTGCTCTTCATGGCCAACGCGGACGACATGTTGCTCTACACCGTCGACATGCTGCAAACAAACAGCCTGACCAACGCGGACGCCGTGCGTGGGGATGGGCGTTTCGCTTGGCGATGGATTCTTGTCAGCAGCGCCATAGCGCCCAGCAGCTACAGCAATCTGTCCGACTGCATGTCGCGCTACGGCCTGGGCAATTTGGTGGTACGGCCCTTCACTGTGGGCGGCAGCAGCAGTAGTAGTACAAGGCTCGCGACGGAGGTGATACAGCCGGCGCTGTGCCCCGTCTTTCAAGAGTGGAATGGGCTTTCGGAAGGCGCGTCGTCGTGCACATGCATAGCGGGGTACGAATTCATTTCGACCAGCCTCTGGGGCCCTCGACAGTGCTTCGCATGCCTCAACGGCACGGTGCGGCCCAAGGGCAGCGCCAATGGATGCACCGCCTCCTGCGGGACCAACGAGGAGGCGCCCTACATGGGCATGTCCGCGTGCATCTGCGTGAGGGGCTATTCGCGGGTTGGCGGCGGCGCGTGCGTCTTGGATGACAACAACAATGGTGGAGGAGAGCCTTGGTGGAATACGCTGTCCGTTATGCTTGTATTCGGTTTGGCCTTGGGCTGCGGGTTCCTTTCCTTTGTTTGCTGTTTTATGATTTTGGGTCACTATTAGCATTCTATCATGTTTCCTCTCCGTTACCCATGGATTCTTCCTGGCTGGTGTTATCTGTGGTGTAGCCGTTAACATCTTGGTAAACTTTATTGTTGTGGCGGCGCTTGTTGCACCAGCAGTAGCCTATCAGAAAGCAAAGCAAGCAGCAAAGCACGAGTACGGAAACCACGATGAGAATGCCGGCTGCAGTGTCGTCCAGCCCGTCGACAACGTGACCAAAGTGAAATCCGCAGCTGAGACAGAAGGAGGACGAACTCGGCGCCGCCGTCGAGGTCGGGGCGCTGAAGGCGGTGGAGTTGTTCAACATGCGTTGCACGGCTGCCGTGGTCGTTGTAGTAGTGACCATATAATGATGATGATGAGCGGGTCCCCTGGCTCGTATATACTATATAGTCATTCCACAGCTTGCGCAGCAGAGGCTTGTGAGATGAGCATCAAGGCAGCCGAAAAGATTTCCGCCACCGCGAGCAGCACCGAAGGCAAAACCAGGAGCACCATGGTGGCGAAAAACACGGCGAAAACAATCTGATAGCTGGTCATGAAGGCGCACATTCGATGCGCCGCGACAAAGTCGGGATCAATCGGCTCAAAGGCCAGCACCTGCACGAAGTATCGGGCGTCCTTTTCAAACCCTGGCAGTATCCACGACGGGACGGAAGACGAAAGACGGAGCAGCGTGGGCGCGGGGAGCAGCTCGCACAGCCACCATGTGAGCGGATCTTGCCACGACAGCATCAGAAAAGGAGAGTCGGAGCAGCGCCTGAAGCATTGATGAGGGCTGTAGGTTCCGTCGGAGAGCATGCCTTGGATCGTGCAGTTTGGGCTCACGATGAATCGTGGTATGTGCAGGGTATCGAGCGGGATGAGGGTCTTGGCCGCTGTGGCGAGGTCGTGGGGCAGGTGCGGCGGCAACATGGGCCAGCACAGCGGGGAGACGCCGTAGGCTACCCACAGGACGATCATGGGAAACAGGACCGCCCAAGCCAGCCAAGCCACAATGGCAGGCGGGGAGCAGATATAGAGGAGCACAAGCAGCACCGCAGCAGCGACGAAAACGATGCGGAGCAAGGAGGGGCACTCGGGGGCGAAGGTCACAGCGGTGAAGTTGCATGAGCCCAGCTCCCTGAACAGTCGACGGCCCGAGAGCCTGCTGGAGTCGTTGCTCGTCAGAAACTCGCTCACCAGCGCCCTGCCTTGGCCCAGCATCAGCATGTTGGCTATATTCCCCACCGTCGACGGCTCCTCCTGGATATCCACCATGCTGCTGTTGCTGCTTGAGGCATTCGGGGCTCCGGAATCATCCTTCTGCTGCTGGGTGCCGTTGCCCTGCTGCCTGTAGTATCTCACCGTATCGTAGAACGCGTCGGTGATGCTTCGGAGGGGGGCTTGGAGGGCCAGGCATGACGACGGCAGGATGAGCGCGGGCGTTGCCTGCTGCTGCTGCAGAAGCCGCCTCCTCGCGTGTGCTGCTCCTCGACTCTTGTTGTTGTTGTCACTAGGGCTGGCAGTAGTAGTAGTAGTAGTAGTAGTAGTAGTAGTTCCGTCGCTTTCAGCGGAAGAAGAGGGGGCAAGGAAGTTGAGGGCTAGAGATCGAATGAGGCTAGGCGGGTATTCATGCAGGACGAGGGACAAGGTGCGCGCGTCCTGGCGCCACGCAAGCCCTGCCATAGTCGCCAAGGAGGAATACCATGTGAGGAACAACAGCTGCCGCCTGTCGGAGTCCACGGCCTGCGACACCATATGCCAATGCAGGCACCACTTGATCTCCTCCCTGAGCTGCAGTTTCAGGGCGTTTTGGCAAAAGGCGGAGGACCCGTTGAATTGCGCTAGGAGGTCCTCCTCCCCCACTCCTCCGTCTTGTACCAGGAGCCTTCGCCTGTGCTGCTGCTGCTGCGATGAGACAGGGCCCGAAAAAATGACCACAAAGGGCTTGGCGTACTGGCCCGCACCGCTAGCCAGAGGCAATTGCACCTTCAGGCAGAGGTTGTTGGAAATGCCCATGGAGCACGACACCAGCGAAAGCGTGCTCAGATCCAGGGTCCAATCGTCTATCCCCGGCTGCAAGAGCAGAGACGGGGAATAGGACTCCTGGGACGCCAGGCACATGCCGTTGCTGGCCTGCAGCAAGGATACGGCCTGCCCTGGAGTTGAGCACGCCTGCAGCACGCCCGCCTGGGCCACGTTTGCGCACGCGCATGTGCCGTCCACGCATGTCGGCAGCATGCCTATGACCGAGCCGCACTGTGAGCACGCCATGCTGGCCATGGATGTCCCCGCGGTTTCCAAGTGGCTGGAGACGGCGCATATGGCAGACCTGATGGTGCTGCAGTCGCTGGTCGTCGAGCAGGCTGCGGGAGATCCCTTTTGCACCCCGCAGGTGCATCTGCTGAGGTAGGTGTCGCAGCCGAAGGCCTTTGAATAGGCTGTGGTGGGCAAGGGGCAGGAGGCGCAGGGGATCAGCGGGGAGGTTCCACCATCGAATCCCAAGGGCTCCGTCGCGCAGGTGTCGCTCGCCGTGCAGGAGAGATATGTGGCCGCCGAGATGCCGCCGCCCAAAACGCTGCTCGCCGCGAGATCGGACCAGCAGCGGGTGGCGAGCGCCTGTGTCAGGAATGCGGAGGCGTTGACGCTGCTATCGGACGAAAGCTCGTTTGCGCTGCCGCAGGGGATGGCGGCCTTTATGTTGCCCAGGCAGCTGTTGATGCTTTTGAGGTCGACCCCGTTGCCCACCAGCGCGCCAATCACCTGTTGGATTTGATTTGCCGCGTCCCCGCTCACGATGCTCATCATGCCCCTGAGCGTTTCTAGGATGGTGTAGATGGCTGGCCGAAGGATCACGCACCACGAGGGCACGAAAAAATTCGCCATCATATAATTGTAGGAGTCGCAGAGGAAATGGAGGGCGTCGCCTATGAGCTTGCCCACGGAAGATGTGCCGAATATAATCTGCACGAGCGCGTTCAGTATGGGCATGATGATCTTGGCCGCCACGTCGATAAAGTTGGCGAGGTATGTGTTGGCAAGCTGCAGCATGCTGCTGAGGGAAAAGGCATCCACCGCAAAGACCGCCGCCAGCACGTTGACGCAGTACATGGCCAGGCAGTAGCCCATGTACAGCAAGTCGTTTCCCACCATCTTGACCGTACTGAGGATATTCTTGAGGTACTCGATTTGATATGCTGGGCAATTCTGCGCCTGCGAGCGGCTCAGGGCGATGAGCTGCTGCATGAGCTTGTTCCGTGCCGGGCACAGCCGCGCGAAGCTTTCGTTGCTGCTGAACCTGGGCTGCTTTAGGATGCTTTCGTAGTAGGTGTTGACCGTATCGGCCGCAAACTCCTGGTTGGTCGTGGACCACATGTATGGCACATAAAAGGCGCCAGGCTGAAACAGGCAACCGCCTCGCAACTGGCAATTGATGTTGGCGATATCCGTCCGGTACTGCAGCATGGCCCTGCAGAAGGCCTGAAGCTGAGGCGTAGGGGACGGTTCGCAGAGGGTCACGGGCTTCACCGCCATCCCCCTTTTCCCGTTGGCTGCGCCAATCATGGTGGACAGGTAGCTTTCGTGACAGGCCGAGAACCGATTTCGCAGCCAGGCCTGCCTATTCACAGTCCCAGTGGCGTTCCGCTGTCCCCCTTGTTGATAGAAGGACCACGCCCAGTTGCTCGCATTCCACAAGGCCTCGTCCTGCACCGTCGCGTTTGCAGCAGCCGAAGCGAAGCCAGCAGAAGAGAAGGCAGCAGCCGGAGAGGAGGAGGAGGAGGAGGAGCTGCAGTTGAACGCGTCGGGGCGCGTGGCGTACTTGGAGAGGAACTCTGCCCCCGTAGCAGCGGTTTGCTTCTCTGAGCAGCCTTGGGTCCTGAGGTCGCCTGCTAGCGCGCTCTTCAGCGAGGTCGAATACAGGAGCCCGAAGCTGAACTCTGCATCCTGCAGGTCCACACCGCCAGGCCCAACAAACTTTGGGTGGATGAGGCCCTGCATTCTGTATCGCCTGCCAGGCTTCGCGAGCAGCTCATCGAGCGAAAGAGGAGCCACGCGCCTAAAGGAAAGGTACGACGAGTCCAGAGGGCAAGAGGCGGTCGCGCTGCTCGCGTTTTTCTGTACGAGGACGCATTGCTTCCCGGACACCTCGAGCCTATCGGAGATGGATCGCACCAACATACGGCCCATGTGGCAGTCCCCGCCCTCATCCCGCGTGGTGAGAGCGGAGGATGGGTAGACTAAGGCGGCGTCGCCCTTGATCCTCATCTTGAAGGGCGTCAGCCTGTGCAGCGCGCCACATGCCGCCATCGTCGTCGACGCGGTGGTCTCCTCGCCGCTGCGAAGCGTCGCTGGTATGTCGGGGGTGTCCAGAATCCGATTGCAGCGGTCCGCGAAGCTGTTCATGACGGTGGACAGCATCAGGTTTCCATTGTTCAAGAGCGACGTCAAGCTTCCATAGAGACCACAGGGGTTCCTCGTGTCCAAAACGTCGATCTGCACAATCGCCTTGGACGTCTCGTAGAAGCACGCGCCATTGGTTGTGGAATATGAAGACAGGTAGTCTGCGAGGCTCTTGATTCGGATCAAGGGGTGCGCCCCCCCCAAGTCCTTGTACAGCAAGGCGGCAAAGGGCGGGTGGGGTATCAGGGGCGAAAAGGAGGCCGATTTGGCGCCCCAGAACGCGACGGCGCGTAGCGGGCATGACCAGTCCACCGCTGACCCTCCCGCGTAGGAGGAGGACAGCTGGGGGTAGAGAGCGCCCGCAGTGGCCGCATCCGCAGCCCAATCTTGATGCATGGACGCTATCCAGCTCATATCCGAAGCGGAGGGAGGGAAGGGCTTGCCGTCCAGCAGCAGGATGCCTGCGATTACGAGCGGCTGACCCGTCAGCGCAAGGTTGTGAGCAAACGCGATGTGCGCCGGATGGAGGTACTCTCTTGGCATCCGAAGGAACGCATACTTCGGGGTCGTCGAGGGAGAGGAGAGGGAGGCCTGAGCCAACGTTTGCCCTGCCCACAGCAGGGAATTCTCGGCGTCGTACATGCCTTGGATCAAAAAGTCTGCCTGCGTTGTGGGCACACCGTCCCCGTGCAGCTCATCGCTCGTGATGGGTCGCCTGTTCAACGCGCCCCCAAACATGTCCTGGTTGTGCTGGCACGAGGAGGAGGAGGCCCTGCTGCCGACCGCACGATGCTGCACAAATTCGATTCGTCGGTGGCCTGCATGGTGCGAATGCGCGGGTACGACTGCTGCAGGCAGTCCTGCACCACGGGAAACTCGTTGGCCATGAACGCATCCGAATAGTTGTGGTTTGGGTTGGCGTCGCAGGAGGTCCTGGGGGAGCAAGTGCACGGGCAAAGGGAGCCTGTGCTTTCGCATTCGTCGAGCAGCTGAAATGGGTTGAAATCGCCACCCAGCCACGGATGCACCGGCTCAAACGGGCCGGGAGTTTCCACGGATTCGACGCAGATCCGATCCTGTATGGCGGTGGGCTCAGATCGGCATGGTCCGTCCCCCAGGATCCAGCGTGTCAGCACCTCCTCGTCGGGCCTCTGCGACGACGCGTAGATAACGGAAAACATGCCCACGCGTGAGCTCGCCACGCTTGCCGGCCATGCGACGCCCGTGTTTGCTGGGACGATGTGCATCCAGACACCGTCCGCATTTCGGTACTGTGCCTGCGCAAAGTCTGCCAGCTGTGCCCGCCTGCTGTCGGTGACGGGATTGCACTGCTCTGCGTCGTCCTGGGTGTATCGCTGCGCCCTGCACGTCATTGTGAACTCGACGCTTGGGTTTTGCACGGCCTTGTTCCATACTGCCGCGTCGTCCGTGGCAAAGTAATTGATATCGTAGCCCGCCCAGCAGCCCGCGGGCGCCCCTGCATAGCATGGTGAGGATGAGGAGGAGGATGCTCGCTGCCCCCATCGCAACAGGGACGCTGTCACAGCCGGGTTGACGGTGTCGAGCAAGGGGGCAAGTATGTCGATGGCGGTGCCGTTGAAGAACGACGCCGTCTGCGATGATACCGACGAGGACGAGGAGGAAGGAAACATGGCGAGGAGCGCCAGGGGGTCCGCGAGGTACCTATAGGTGATTTGCATCGCGTTGAACACGAAGGAGGTGGAGGAGGAGCCCGCCGCCACCTCGTCGAGGTAACACCCAAAGTAGGTTGGAGCGGGCGCCGCGGGCGCGATGAGGTTCGACATCATGGTGCAGGGGGCGCATCGATAGAGCGCGTTGGCTGCGTCCTGGACCATCCTGAAGGCGGACGACAAGATGTCGTTCATGATGAGCTTGCAGTTGGGCGGATCCCTGAGGGTGGCGTCCTTGGGCCCCGTCAGGGTGCCTGCATGCCCACACACGCCGCGCGTGTTCAGCGTCTGCTCGAGCCTGACGCGTATCGCGCATACCGCCGCCGCCCCGCCGCAGCCCAGCGTGCGCCATTCCGTTGAGTGCTGCGGCCACCAATGCTTCATTCGGGTGAAATCTTGACTGAGCGGGCCAAACCCGTCTAGGTATGAGCGGTTTTGATCTGTTATGCCGTCCTCCAGCCCCTGCGTGCCCGAGTTCCAGATCGGGTAGATCGGATCGTCGCCCACAACCGAGCCATGCCACGAACACGACGAAACAAACGGCGGGGACGACACGCACGCGGTCTGCGGACACGTCAGCCCTGCAGGCCCGCAGGCATCCGATATGATGCCCCCGGACCACCATGCCTCAAGGGTCTCGCTGATGGCAAAGGCTTGGATCTCGACCCCCGGAGGAGCCTCTATGCTGGCGATATCACAGGGCACCAGGTCTGAGTTCTTGAGGTCCGTGTACATATCGGAGGTCCCAGCATGCTGCACGAAGCACGCCTCCCCCCCGTTGTTGTGGTTTATGATATCGCAAACCCGGATGTCGTCCGTCCCCCCGCTGAGGTAAACGATGGTGATCACTGGCTCGTTCACCGGGAGGAGATATCGGTCCGTGTCCGACTCGGGAGGATCTACCGTGGAGTACAAGCAAGATGCTGCTGCTGCTGCTGACGTCATCACCACGTCGTACTGCGTAGTGCATACAGCGTAGGGGTCCAGGTAGGTCGAGCACACTCCATGCTGCAGCCAGTCAGAGAAATTGAAACCGGAGGCGACCGAGGTGGACAGGTCCGGCGACAAGAAGCCGGGCCACACCCTGGCCAGGGAGACGTAATCATTCTGTTTGATGTCCTCCAAGATGTACTCCACAGGGTTCGCCACCTGCCCTGCAGCGTCCATGAGCCTCTGCAGCACGGCTTTCAGGTATTGATCGATGCCCTCTCCCGCCGAAGGGTACAGGTTTTCCATATTGACCGTCTGCGGGGCCAGGAGGTTGAAAAGCTGCGGGTGCTGGCAAGGGTCCAGCCACGGGAACAGCGAGCGGTCGACCGCGTCATGGCACGTGTTGTTGTAGGCCATCACCATGGCAGACATGCAGGAGGCGTCGCCACAGTCCGGCCATGCGGCTTTGGTGAAGCAGCTGACAGGCGTGCTGCCCAGGGCCCCCGGCATTTCGTTCTGGATGTCGTTGGCCACCCTATTGTGCACGTTCTGCACAAACGCGTCGGGGCTCAAAACGCCACTGGATGCCATCGAGGGGTAGAAGGCGGAGTCGATATCGAACGTATACGCCGGGTGAATGTTTTTGCAGAGGATGGTCCAGAGCACGGGCTTGGCCTCCAGGCTCTCTGTTCTGCAAACGGTGCCCTTGTCTTCCTCGCTCCACAAGAAGAGGGGCACCGCGCCGCCCATCTTCATGGACTGCGAGAGGGCGGGTTTTGGGACGGACGGGTCTGTGCTGCTCAGCAGCGAGACTAGCATGGCGTGATGCAGCCAGGCGATGGGAAACTCGTACAAGGTCACCAAAAGACTGTAGTATATGCCGCTCGGGCCCCACGAGTCCAGCGCTTGCTGCATGGGCGCCTGGGCGATGGTCACAGTGAGCATCAGCTGGGCCACGCATCGATTGATGTGCTCGTACGCCCTCGTCGGCCCCGCTGCGCCCGCCAGGCTGATCACGGCATCCGCTGTTTTCTCGACCAATTGGTTGAGGGCATTCGCCAACTGCACAACCGAATCTTGCTGGCTGCTGCTGGAGATGCGCGTGGTGGGCCTTGCGGCGTAGGCGCATCGCCCCCCCTGACCATCAAAGGCTGCCGAGGGAGATGTCTCGCAGAAGAAGGAGGTAGGCGAGTTTTGTATCACAGCGGAGTTCATGGTTTCGAAATCTCCGCCATTTACGTTGATTATGGTCAGGGGAAACGAGCTGCGCGTCCAGATGCCCGAGCAGCCATCCCGCTGCTGCTGCTGCCCCCACAGCACCTGCATGAAAATGGGGAAAAACTCGATTTCGAGCCAGCAAACCGTCTGGTCAGGCCATAAGTGGGTGGCGAGGTAGCCGATGGCGCCGCACTTGCGCAGGCTCACCTCGGAAAAGTTGGAGGAGAGGGTGGTGGGATCGAGCCGCTCCACCGTCCTGCCATTGTAGGTAAACGTAGGATTGCTGCACGCTAGCCTGTCCCCGCACCGGAAGAAATGCACCTTGTCCCCGTCGGCCATATCGCCCATCACGCCACTAAGGCTGGCGCTGGCGCCGAGGAAGCCCAGGGGCACGTCGTTGGCCAGGTCATTGCCAAACACCCCAATGTGAAGCGCGTCCGATTCCTCGTCGTAAGTCCGAAGCCAGCGGGCTATTTGGGGGGGCTCGCTCTGCACCATCATCGTCGTATCGGGCATGGTGCCGTCGCTCGACAGGTTGTATGCCGCAACCGGCCGCTCCTGGTACCCCTGGTTTCCGGAGCACACCTGCAGCCGTCGTTGGGTGTCTGGGCTCTGCAGGTGCATGTAGGATTCGTCGCACACGTGCGGCGTTGAAAGCAGCAGCCGTCCAGAGGCCATCGACTGCGGAAGATCCGCCCTTTCCAGGTCGAAGCGCTCAAAGATCCAAGGCCACCTGGTGTTGCTGGTGTTCGCGCACACCATCGTCGTCATGGCAGGGATGCCGCCGATGAAGCCCGGCATGCTGTCATAATAATAATAATCATAATGATGATCACCACCACCACCTTGGACGGGACACACTCGGGTCCAGAGGGCCTGCCGGTACGAGAACCAATTGTGATGCGAGCAGAAGCCGTGGGCGTGCAGCAGGTCGGGCACTTGTTCCCACGGGGAGGCGCCTCGGGCGCTCTGGGTATAGGGATGCCTTTGATCTTGAAACCCGCAGTCGTCCGCCACCACGGCGATCTCGATATCCTCCGATAGCCGGTTCCAGATGTGCAGCCTTGGCTGAAAGCAGCCGCCGTCCGCCAGGCAGACCATCCCGTCGGGGCAATGCTGGCTCCTGAAGCAGGGCTGCCTCTGATAGAGCACCGCGGCCGATGAAGAATAGCAAACCTTGCCGCTGATGTTCGCGTCGAAAATGCAGGTCATTCCTGTGGGGCACACGTCGCCCCCGTCATCATCGCAACGGATCCCCGCGCCCCATTGCATGCTGCAGCCCCCCCAAGAATAATCCTTTTTTGGGGCCTGGAGAGGGGTGAGGCTATCTGCGCCGTTTGGATAAACGCCGGACGCATAGAGTGTGGCGGAGGAGTCGTCCATGGCAGCGTGCCTCTGCCAGCCCTGGATCCCGCCCACGCTTTGTGATTGTGGGTCGTCGTCCTGAGCCATCCAAGGAATATCCTTGTGGGACTCGGCGCAGGCCTCGGGCGCATACCCCGCCAGCGATTCGCCCTTGGGCTTCGAAACAGGCAGGTGCGGCGTGTCGACGTCCAACGGCATGCGCGTGCAGACCCGGTTGGTGTTGGCCACAAACATGGGCATGCCCACGTTGGGGGCCCTGCAAACCCCTGCTGCTCCCAAGGTATCAAACACCAGGCTTCCATTCCTCGCAGCGCTGTGCGCATAAAAGAAGGTGGTGGTGTCTGGATCGTACAGAAAGTGAGAGTCGAACCCCATTGGCGCAAACTCGTCTGGGTCCGACGCAGCCGTCGGGTGGTATCCGGGGGGTGCCTTGAAGGCCAGCGGGGCCTCCTCTTCCTTCGGCCACCAGTCCAGAACGTGGCTGATGTGATCCCTCATCAGCATGTTGTTCTGCATCAAGAATTGATCCACGCTGCTGAGATCAAAAAAGGGTGAGAGGTTCGAGAGCCAGTCGTCGCTCAGAGGCGTTTGGCCATCCATGTACACCATGGAATAGGGGATATCCCCCTGCAGTAGACTGAGGGGCTGCGGATTCAGCAGGCACTGATCCGAGAGGTCATCCCAGCTCAACAGCGTGTTTCCTGACCTCCCTGCGATTTGCGCGCAGAGAGGGCCGTCGTACATTTTGCGATGGACGCGATCCACCACCACGCACGACGTCGGCGCCACGTACGCTTGCGGCATCGGCAGCGTGTTTGCGAGGATGGTGGGCAGCATCAGCGTCAGGCCGCAGCGGTTGTCGTGGCTGATGGTGGGCGGCGCCATGTCATAAAACGCCCCCGCCATCGAGCACCTGGCCAAGTGCCTTATTTTAGCCTCGCAGCGTCGCCTCCAGCTGAGCGCCTGCGCTCCTGAGCTTGCCGTGCCAAGAATGGCGTTTCTGGCCACCTCAACAACGTATCGCGAGCACACGGCGACGACGGGGGAGTCAAACAGGAGCTGCGCGGCGGGGAACAGGGTCTTTTGGATGGCTTCCTCGTGACCATCCGCCGGTTGCAAGTCAGCCGGATCGAAGCAGCGCGCCTGCTGGAAGGAGGAGGACGTAGTAGTATTCAGCACCCCATAATGCAGGTAGCCCTCGTGGTACGTATCGTTGACGTGCTTGTAATTGGGCAACCTCAAGCCCGCCCTGCCCTCCGTCAAAAATCTGGCCCCATCGAGCTTGATGTTCCCCGAGGTGCTTGCCCACGCCGCTGCGCCCGGGCATTCCTGCGTGCTGCACCCGGCTGGAAAGAGGCCCCAAAAGTCGGAGGGTCCCAACTCGGGGCATCTTACCCCGAGCTGCTGCCGCTGCTCCATCAGGCACTGCAAGATCACCTCGGCGTCCTGTAGGCTGTAGTAGTAGGCATTTTGTGCCGCGCTGCACGCCGTGGAAAACAGTCTACAGGCATCGCTTGGGGTCCTGTTAGTGCCCGCCACCGCCTGATACGAGGCGCAGGTTTCGGGCGATATAACGCACTGGGTGCCCGTGGGATCCACCGTGGCGCATATGCACGTGCTGTCGCCGATGCGCGATTGCAGGAATCCATAGAGGGGAAAGGTCAAGCCCTGGGCGGGACGGACGGTCAGCGGGGCGAATGGGGTTTGCACCGTGACATCGCCGACCATGAGCTTTGACGGCGGCTTTTGCACCCTGTCCCTCCCGCATACGGAGGATACAGAGGGCGCGTGTCGCCTGTCGCGGT